>Ga0209575_10001103_pt1 | contig 11769 bp, 10 predicted proteins | sample Medcelwee11metaG_FD_187172 | JGI IMG/M metagenome (GOLD analysis project Ga0209575, IMG submission 187172) | Freshwater pond sediment microbial communities from the University of Edinburgh, under environmental carbon perturbations - Medium... | ecosystem: Environmental > Aquatic > Freshwater >...
CACCGTGATGACCTCAGTACTTGTGATCCTTATCGGATATTCATCGTTTGCCACAATTGTCATAAGATCAACCGCTGAACCGCCGATGAACGAAAATGATCCGTCGAACCCCTTTGCCCTGCTTTACTATCTTAACCGTGAGCAGTACGGACAGCGTCCGCTCTTTTACGGGCCATATTACAACGCCCCGGTGACCGATTATGAAAAAGGCAAGCCAACATATAATCCTGTCGACGGCAAGTACAAGATCACAAACCGTGAGACTGTGAGGAAGTATGATGAAAGGTTCATGACCATTCTGCCCAGGATGTGGAATGATCAGGCTGAATATGTAAAGGTTTATGAGGAATATGTCGGCAAAAAGGGCAAGCCCGTGCGGATCAACGATCCGCAGACAGGAGAGCCGACCACAGTGCGTGTGCCCGGCTTCGGACAAAACCTGTCGTTCATGTTCAATTACCAGGTCGGTTTTATGTATTTCCGGTATTTCATGTGGAACTTCAGCGGCCGGCAGAATGACGTTCAGAGTTACGGAGGCGCCATTAACGGCAACTGGATCACAGGCTTAAAATTCCTTGATGAACCGCGCCTTGGCACCGTTGACGACATGCCGGCAGACATGAAGAACGATCCGTCGCGCAACAGGTATTTCCTGCTGCCGCTGTTGCTTGGCCTGGCAGGCTTCCTGTGGCACTTCAACCGTGACGTACGGAACTGGTGGATAGTGCTTTTACTTTACATAATGACAGGCATCGCCATCGTGGTCTACCTGAACCAGTACCCTAACCAGCCGAGGGAGCGTGATTATGCCTATGCGGCCTCATTCTATGCCTTTACAATATGGATAGGGCTGGGGGTTCTTGCTCTTTTCGAGCTGCTGCGCAAACTGACGGGCGAAAAAACCGGAGCCATCATTACTTCAGTGATAGCCCTGGCTGCAGTCCCGCTGCTGATGGCTTCCGAAAATCATGATGATCACAACAGGTCGGGGAGATACCTTGCCCGCGATGTGGCATTTAATTATCTCAATTCATGCGCACCGCAGGCTATAATATTCACCAACGGAGACAATGACACTTTCCCTCTCTGGTATGCACAGGAGGTGGAAGGCATAAGGACTGACGTACGCGTCTGTAACCTGATGTTGCTGAATACCGACTGGTATATTGACCAGATGAAGATGCAGGCCTACACCTCTGACCCGCTGCCGGTGAGCCTGCCGAAGAAACTCTATTATGACGGGGTGAACAACCAGGTTGCAGTATATGAGAGAGTTAAGGAACCGGCGACGGCCAGGGAGGTGATCAACTTCATCAACAGCGACAGCGACGTGTCAAAGCTGACACTTTACGGTGAAGAGATCTATTATATTCCCACCCGCACTGTACGCATACCTGTTGATTCAGCAAAAGTTATTGCCAACGGTACTGTCAGGCGCGAGGATGCTGATAAAATTGTTCCCTATATCGATATTAAGCTTGACGGATCATGGATACTCAAGAGCCAGCTCATGGTACTGGACATCCTTGCCAATAACGACTGGGACCGGCCTATATATTTTGTTACCGGGTATCATAATGATGCTCTTGGACTTGAGGAGTATTTCCAGCTCGAAGGCCTGGCTTATCGCCTGGTACCGATAAAAAGCGAAAACAAGAGCTGGTTTGAATATGGCCGGACAGATACGGATATTCTCTATGATAACGTAATGAACAAGTTTATCTGGAGAGGCGCAAATGACCCGGATGTCTGGCTCGATTATTACCACAAGCGCACCATAACGGTCGTAAGGGCGCGTCTTATCTACACCAGGCTGGCCAATGAACTCTCCGCCAGAGGAGACACTACAAGGGCCAATGAGGTACTGGAGAGATGCATGGAAGTGCTGCCGGTTTCGAATCTGGGCTATGACATCTATTGCTCGGATATCATCTCGGCCTGGTTTAAGGCAGGTAACAGGGAAAAGGCGGTCTCGATGACGAAGGAGCTGACTGATTACTATCTTGAGCATACAGGTTACTGGCTTGGACAGAAGCCGCTTATTGCCGCCTATGCTGATCAGGAGATAGCCCAGGGTCTGCAGATAGTGTCGCAGGTGATGCAGGTATGTTACAATAACGGAGAAGCTGCCCTTGCCGAAGAACTTAACGGGAAGTTCAGCGAGCTGTACACGAAGTATGTCGCATTGAAACAATAAGACAGGCAATAGAGAAGCGACCGTAAAGTCCCGACATAGTATGTCGGGATAGGGAGCTGTCAGAATGCAGGGGAGGGATGGAGTAGGTCGCCCAACCTGGGCGTTGCTTTTTCAGTCGTTCATCTGGTATGCCGGCCTCGGTGCGAGGTACTTCTCCAGGAGCATATAGACCTTGTCAGGGAAGATCGGCTTGAGGTTGTATTCAGTGCATCCTGCAATATAAGCCTCATTCTTTGTCTGCTCGGAATAATAAGCCGTCACAAGGATAACGGGTGCTGAACGGTTCACCTGACGGAAAGCCCTTGTGCAGTCAATGCCATTGACCAGCGGCACAAGGAAATCCATAAAAACCATATCATAGACAGCCTTGCCTGAAGTGACAGTCTCAACGAATTCCTTTCCATTGCGGAAAACGTCAACCGCTGCCCCGGTTTCCCGTAACAGTGTCTCATAATACTTCAGTGATGCAATGTCGTCTTCGACGATCGCAATTCTTTTACCTGTGATATCCAGCATTTCGTATAAATTGAATCCGGGGAATAGTATTCCGAAATCAACAATAAATTACCCGGCGAGAGCAAACAAGATTATACATTTTATTTAACAATGTCAATCCTGATGCTAAATTCTTAACAACAATTTTTAAACAAAAAAACAGGATGTTAATAACTCCCGGTTAAGGAGCGTAAGGGGCTGATTAATTGCACTCCCACTGTGTGGTGACACCGTTGATAGTAGTTGGAGGTGTTGTCTTTATGGTCACAAGGTCATCATCGCAGTACTCTGCCGGAGTGCCCCAGTCGATCGGGTTGCCGTTCTCGTATGACACCGTCTGGCAAGTCTGGCAGCCGCCTCCGAGCATATCACATGCCGTGAATGTACAGGCAACCAGGAGCAGACTGGCAGCATAAGCAAGCTTCCTTTTCATCTTCTTGGGAATTTGGAGCAAAGGTAAAATATTAGTAACAACGCCGCGATGCAACATTTTTATTAAATTAGAGTCATTAATCCGGAAACGTTGAAAAACCTAAATTAGTATAACATGGAAGAGAACAGTATCCCGCAGGGGAGCACAACCGTTGAAGAAGGCAGAATGAGAAAGCATATTCATGTAGCTGCAATTCTTCAGATAGTATTCGGGGCGCTGAACGCCATCATTGGCCTGGCAATTGCATTTGCCTTTGGCTTTGTTGACCAGTTTGTTGACGACCCCACCGCCCTGAAGGTGCTGGCTATTGTCGGCACTCCCCTGGTTGTAATGTTCCTGCTTTTCGGCGGGGCAATGATAGCCGGGGGCATTGGATTGTTATCCTGCAAGTCATGGGCAAGGATACTGACCCTTGTAATGGCGGCACTGGGATTGCTGAACATACCCATAGGAACGCTTAAAGGTGTCTATATCATCTGGGTGCTCGTGCAGCAGGAGACGATTTCCCTCTTTGCCAAAGGCTGTCCTGATGGTTCCGTGACACAATAAAGAAACATAATATTTCTGCCGCAGGCAAAATGATTATTTTTGTCGTCAGTAACCGGATTAATTATGGCTGACGACAAGAAGATCATTTTTTCCATGTTCAGGGTAAGCAAGAGCTACCCTCCTCACAGACAGGTAATCAAAGATATCTCACTTTCCTTTTTTCTGGGCGCCAAGATCGGTATTATCGGTCTCAACGGCTCCGGGAAATCGACGCTTCTGAAAATCATTGCAGGCATTGAGAAGGAATACCAGGGGGAGGTGGTATTCTCACCAGGGTACACGGTGGGTCATCTGCCCCAGGATCCCCTGATGGATGAGAAACGCACTGTTCGTGAGATAGTCGAGGAAGGTGCAGCCAGCGTAGTTACGGTTCTTAAGGAATATGAAGAAATTAACCTGCGCTTTGGCGAACCGGAGGTGTACGAAAACCCTGATGTCATGGAAAAGCTGATGAACCGTCAGGCAGAGCTGCAGGAGAAAATCGAAGCTCTTGACGGCTGGAACCTCGAGCACCGCCTTGAACGCGCCATGGATGCGCTTCAGTGTCCTGATCCGTCCACACCGGTCAACATCCTTTCAGGTGGTGAACGACGCAGGGTGGCATTATGCCGCCTGCTCCTCCTTGAGCCTGACGTCCTCCTGCTCGATGAGCCCACTAACCACCTCGACGCAGAGAGCGTACAGTGGCTCGAGACCCACCTGAAACAGTATAAAGGCACTGTGATTTGCATCACACATGACAGGTACTTCCTTGATAATGTTGCAGGATGGATACTTGAACTTGACCGGGGTGAAGGGATACCATGGAAGGGCAATTACACATCGTGGCTTGAGCAGAAGGCAAAACGACTTGAGCTCGAGGAAAAGGGCAACGTCAAACGACGGAAAACGCTCGAACATGAGCTTGAATGGGTAAGGATGTCACCGAAAGCAAGACGTGCCAAATCAAAGGCACGCCTCAGCGCTTACGAGAGCCTCCTTAACCAGGATGTGAAACAGAAGGAGGATAAGCTTGAGATTTTCATACCCAACGGCCCGAGACTGGGCGACAAGGTGATAAAGGCGAAGGGTGTTTCCAAGGGTTTCGGTGAAAAGATACTTTTTGAAGATCTTGAGTTTAACCTTCCGCCCAACGGTATTGTGGGGGTCATAGGGCCCAACGGCGCCGGCAAGACAACGCTCTTCCGCATGATCATGGGCCAGGAGAAGGTAGACAAGGGCACCTTTGAGGTGGGCGGCACGGTGACACTGGGGTATGTTGACCAGGCTCACGCCGACATCGACCCGAAAAAAAGCGTTTATGAGGTGATCTCGGGCGGTGTCGATGAGGTTATGGTAGGCAACAGGCCTGTCAATGCGAGGGCTTATGCTGCGCGGTTTAACTTCACCGGCGCTGACCAGGAGAAAAAGTGCGGGGTGCTGTCAGGCGGCGAGCGCAACAGGTTGCACCTGGCACTTACCCTGAAGAGTGGCGCCAATGTGCTGCTGCTTGATGAACCGACGAATGACATCGATGTCAACACGCTTCGTGCACTGGAAGAAGGACTTGAGAATTTTGCCGGATGTGCGGTGATTATCTCGCATGACCGGTGGTTCCTTGACCGCGTCGCAACACATATCCTCGCCTTCGAGGGCGATTCAAAAGTTGTTTGGTTTGAGGGCGACTTCTCGGATTATGATGAGAACTACCGTAAACGCACAGCTGACGCAGGTCCCGTCAGGATGAAATACAAAAAACTTGCCTGAGCGGTATGAAAGCTGCCGGGGAGAATCATATTAATCACACATTGGCAACTGTTAATTAAAAAACAGTATTTTCGCTTTTTACAGGAAAAGGACAATCTGTTCAATCCACATATTCACAACACGCAGAAATACAGTTTGATAGATGGCAACACGCAGGCAATTCATCAGGATCTCAGCGATGGGAACCGGGGCGGTCTTGGCCGGAGCAGCCGGCTTCAGGCTTTTAGCTTCAGAGCTCACAGACGGACAGAAAGCCACCCTTGCTGCCCTCACAGGCCGCACACCGACATACTGTGAAGTATGTTTCTGGAAGTGTGCGGGCTGGGTCTGGAAAGATGAGAAAGGAGCGATCAAAAAAATCACCGGCAATGCTGAGGATATGAACTGCAATGGCAGGTTATGTCCCCGGGGCACAGGCGGTGTTGGGATGTATTATGATGAAGACAGGCTCAAAACACCTTTGATACGTACCGAGGAGCGGGGAAAACAAAGCTTCAGGGAGGCAACATGGGACGAGGCATTTGACTATATAGCAGATAAGATAAGGAAACTGTCAGCAGAGTGGGGTCCTGAATGCATGGCCCTCTTTACTCACGGGTCAGGAGGAAAGTATTTCACCACACTGCTTAAAGCTCTTGGCTCCCCTCACGTAGCCGCCCCTTCATATGCCCAATGCCGCGGACCGCGCGAAGTGGCATTCCAGGCAACATTCGGACAGACATTGGATAGCCCGGAACCTCTTGATATCCGTGACACAAGGTGCCTTGTGCTGATCGGCAGCCATTTGGGCGAGAACATGCATAACGGGCAGGTGCAGGAGATGTCGGACGCAATAGACAAGGGAGCCACGATTATTACAGTAGATCCCCGGTTCTCAACTGCCGCCGGCAAATCAAAATACTGGTTGCCGATCAAGCCTGCAACGGACCTGGCCCTGCTGCTGGCATGGATAAACGTTATCATCAGCGAGGAACTCTATGACAAGCCATATGTTGAGAAGTACACTTATGGGTTCGAATACCTTAAGGAGCATGTAAAAACCATGACCCCTGAGTGGGCTTATGGTATAACAACGATTGATCCGACGGTCATACGTGAGACAGCCAGGGAGATGGCCAATGCCGCCCCTGCCGTAATTATTCACCCGGGCCGTCATGTTACCTGGTACGGTGACGACACACAGCGCATCAGGGCAGTTGCCATACTCAATGCACTTCTTGGCTCATGGGGCCGCCGGGGCGGATTTTACCGGTCCGAATCGGCTGTTATTCCTGAACCACAGCATCCTGCATACCCTGTTCCAAAGAGAACATGGAGAACGGAGTTTCCGGACCTCTATAAACTTGCAGATGTTGTGCTTGCCAACGGGGTCTGCGATGCCACAGTGCCAGACCCCAGCCGAAACTGCAAGTTCCACGGATGGATCGTCAACGGATCAAATCTTATTGAGACTTTACCGAACAGGGCAAATACCCTCCGGGCGATAGACTCCCTTGAACTGCTTGTTGTTATTGACACTATGCCAATGGAGATAACAGGATATGCCGATGTGGTACTGCCTGAATGCACTTACCTCGAACGGTATGATGAAATCAGGGCAGTCCCTCACCGCAAACAGCAGATAGCCCTCAGGATGCCGGCTGTCGAACCGGCATACAACACCAAGCCGGCCTTTTGGATGGCAAGGGAACTGGCCAAAAGGCTGGGTGTCATTGACTACTTTCCTTTTGAAAAAATAGAGGATCAGCTCGACTGGCAGCTGAAACAGGTGGGAACCAGCCTTGAGGAGATGAAGAAGGCAGGAGTTAAAACATTTGACCGCCCTGCTGATGATCTTTATTTTTCTCCTGATGAAGAGGTGGAGTTCTATACCGGCACCGGCAAGATCGAGCTCTATTCAACCCTGCTTGCAGACTCAGAATTTGACCCTATGCCAAAATACACAAAGCACGAGGAGCCGCCTGAAGGCTACTACAGGCTTAATTACGGCAGGGCTCCGATGCATACGTTCGGACGTACCTCAAACAATCCAAATCTTACCGACCTGATGGATGAGAATACCGTATGGGTCAATCCCCGGGTGGCTAAAGAGTGGGGCCTCAGCACCGGACAGTATGTTCACCTGGTCAACCAGGACGGTAACAGATCAGAGTTTCCGATCAAAGTAAGGGTGACGGAGCGTATACGGTGGGATTCGGTTTTTATGGTTCACGGCTTCGGTCACGACCAGAAGAAACTGCGACGATGTTACGGAAAGGGAGCGAGCGATTCCAATCTGATCACAAAAGTGCTGATTGATCCCATCATGGGAGGGACCGGCATGCGCGGCAACTTCGTGACCTTCATCACTGACCTGAGTAAAGAGGAGGTGGCATCATGAGATATGCAATGGCTGTTGATACGAAAAAATGTGTTGGATGCAGCGACTGTGTCGTGGCATGCCAGACAGAGAACAGCGTGCCCCTTGGCTACTGCCGCGATTGGGTTGTTGAGACAATGGACGGAACATACCCGCAGCTTGAGGTTGAGCTGAGGTCAGAGAGATGCAACCACTGCACCAACTCACCATGTGTAAGATGCTGCCCAACAGGCGCAAGCCACTTTGCTGAAGGAGGCATAGTCCTTGTCACCCCCAGAAAATGCATCGGCTGCGGTGCATGTATCGCATCATGCCCCTATGATGCCAGGTTTTTTCACCCTAAGGGTTACGTTGACAAATGTACTTTCTGCATTCACAGGGTGAGGGAAGGGATGAAACCTGCATGTGTGGCCGTATGCCCTACTAAGTGTATGTACTTCGGCGATCTTGAAGATCCCAACAGCGAGGTGAGCATGGTGCTCAAAAAGCGTAAGAGCAAAACCCTTATACCTGAAGCCGGAACAAGGCCCCAACTCTACTTCTTAATCTGATTGCGGTATGAACGAAGAACTTTTAATAAGCGGGAGAGACAATCTGTTGATTGATCCGCACCTGCATATATGGCACTGGCCAATTGCACTGGACCTCTTTCTCGGAGGCTTGTCAGCCGGGATATTATTCTTTGCAGCTCTTTTCTTTATCCTGGGCAAAGAGAACAAGTATCCTTCAGCAGTCAGGAAAGCACCCCTGGTTGTGCCTGTACTGTTAATCTTATGTTTCACTGCCCTCTTTATTGATCTCCGCCACAAGGCTTTTTTCTGGCAGCTCTTCACGACAATTAAGCTCCAGTCTCCAATGTCATGGGGAGCATGGACCCTGTCATTTACTTTTATCGTTTCCATAATCTGGGCAGCTCTGCATATCAGGGAGGCCTTCCCGTCATTTGACTGGAAGTACGGGTGGATTAAGGATCTTGATAAATGGCTCAGCAAACGGAAACTGACCCTGGCGTGGATAATGTTGTTCCTGGCTGTGATACTTGGTGTTTATACCGGGATATTATTGTCCGCATTCAATGCACGGCCCTTATGGAACACCTCTGTGCTGGGGCCCTTGTTCCTCACCTCTGGAATGGCGGCAGGAGCAGCAACAATAATGCTTTTTTCACGGAATGACGAAGAGACCGGCCTTTTTAAAAAACTTACAGTTATCCTGCTGGGGGTTGAACTGTTCCTCATAATTCACATGTTTATGGGTTTCCTGGCGGGCACTCAGGTACAGATAGAAGCGTCAGGGTTATTTCTCGGAGGGGAATACACCACGACATTCTGGATCTTTGTTGTCTTTCTTGGAATAATATTTCCGGGAATTTTGTCAATATTAAGCCTCAGGGGCTATAAAATGCCTTTGGCAATTCCGGTGGCACTTATTCTTCTGGGAGGCTTTATGTTCCGGTTTATTTTTGTTTATGCCGGCCAGTTGAGCCGCTGGTTATACTGATCACAAAAACCTAAAACAATATGAGCGATATTACCAAAACAGAGAGGAGCAGAAGATACCTCAATCCGTACCTTGGAGGAGTGCTGCTGGGCCTCGTGCTTCTTGCCGCCAACTTTATTGCAGGCAGGGGTCTCGGTGCCAGCGGCGCAATCAAGAGTGTTGTGGCTACATCCATTGAGGTTGTCCATAAAGACGCCGTTAACACAATGCCGTTCATGGCTGAATATGCAGAGTCGCACAGCGGAAGCCCGATGAGATCGTGGCTTGTCTTTGAGATGCTGGGTGTACTCGTCGGCGGATTCATATCCGGGGCGATTGCCGGACGACTGAAGCTGAAAGTGGAACATTCACCGAAGATAACCTCCGGACGCAGACTGGTCTTCGCCCTCATGGGAGGGACACTCTTCGGCCTTGGATCGCAGATCGGGCGAGGATGTACAAGCGGCTCAGCCCTGAGCGGCATGGGAGTGCTCTCACTGGGGGGCTTCATAACGATGATGGCCATCTTCGGCACCGCCTATGCGCTTGCCTATTTCTTCAGGAGAAACTGGATTTAAAAGAAAGGAGAAACAAATGGGACCACTGGCACCAAACGGAATTATATCGGAGAACACCAACTTTCTCCTTGCATTCTTCATCGGCATCGCTTTCGGATTTGTACTTGAGAGCTCAGGCTTCTCATCAAGCAGAAAGCTGGCCGGCATATTCTACGGCTATGACGCCGTAGTCCTTAAAGTCTTCTTTACCGGAGCCATCACATGCATGGTAGGATTGCTGTTCATGAGCCTCTTCGGATGGATAGACCTTGACCTTGTCTATGTCAACCCGACGTATCTGACCTCGGCTATAATAGGCGGTGTAATTATGGGAGCGGGGTTCATCATGGGCGGCTTCTGTCCGGGAACGAGCTTCACCGGAGCAGCCATCGGCAAGATCGACGCGATGGTTTTTGTCGGCGGCCTCTTTATTGGCGTCTATGGCTTCGCTTTCACCTATCCGTGGTGGGAGAAAATGTACATGGCTAAATACCTTGGTGAGCCCAAGGTAAGCGAATCACTCGGAATGAAAGACGGGCTCTTCGGTTTGCTGCTGATAATAGCAGCCCTGCTGATGTTCGTCGTTGCCGAGTGGGCAGAGAAGAAATTTCCGAGGGAAGAATATTAAAAATTAAAACATAATGATATGAAACCATTAAAGTTACTTGCTCTTTTTATTATCCCGCTGGGGATAATTCTTGCCGCCGTACCGGCAGACAAGACAAGACGTTTCAAGCTGTCGGCTGACGAGCTGCTGCAGGAGGCAGGAGCCGGGGTGCAGTTCATCTCGCCCGATGTAATTGCCGACATGCTCGTTCAGAAGGACCCGTCGCTGCAGCTGGTTGACGTTCGGACACCCGAAGAATTTGAAGCATACAGCATGCCGGGTGCAATAAACATCCCGCTCAGCAACCTGCTGTCGGACGAATACACTGATATCCTCAACCAGGATGCACGGATGAACGTCTTTTATTCCAACGGTTCTGTCTATGCCAACGAGGCGTGGATGCTTACAAGGCAGCTCGGCTATGAGAACAACTTTGTTCTCGAGGGCGGGTTAAATTACTGGTTCGGTAATATCCTGTCGGCCCAGGCTCCTGCGCAGACGAGTCCCAATGAGGAGTTCGCAAAGTATGACTTCCGTAAAAGTGCTGCCACGGCGCTTGGCGGTGGCGGTGTTGTTACCACGGAGGGCTCCGCACCAACAGTGAAAGCAGTTAAACCTGCTGTGACGGCAAAGGCCAAGAAGAAGCCTGCCGGCGGCTGCTGATTTTTTGGAGTAAGCAAAAAAAGGGTTACATTTGCGGCTGCAAAACGCGCGGCCCTATAGTTCAATGGATAGAACGCGGGTTTCCTAAACCTGAAATTTAGGTTCGATTCCTAGTGGGGCTACAAACAGACATGAAATTAAGAGCGTTGAGCATAGAGAGCCCGGGATCAGATCCCGGGTTTTCATTTGTGGCGCTGTTGTGCCATAATCCTCGAGTTGGCCCCCGGAGCTGATTTATGAATGCCTTAACATGTTATTGTTAGCAATCAGTCATCTGGAGGTTATGTTTTGAATTGGCTTTAAAAGCTTATACCAATGCTAACTCCAAAAGGAATTGGAAGAATATCATATGGTTCCCCGCCATTGAAAAGCCAACAAATATTATAGTTTAAGAATCCCCTGAAATTCACTTTACCTGATGTAAATGGCAGAAATCTATATCCTATTATCTGATAAAATAAATAATGGTCATATGTTGTATTGCCACTAATAACAGTTCCTCCTAATCCAAATTCCAAGAAACTTCTCCCTTGTCCTAAATTAGCTGTAATATGATGCGGTATAGTTAAATAATTTTCTGGTTTTGAAGATGAACAAGGCCCCCATACACAAAGTTGGTCTTCGATATTATAGCCAAGTCCAATTTCACCCGAAAGAAAAAAAGCAGGAGAAATAAAAAACAGT
>Ga0209575_10001104_pt1 | contig 11762 bp, 9 predicted proteins | sample Medcelwee11metaG_FD_187172 | JGI IMG/M metagenome (GOLD analysis project Ga0209575, IMG submission 187172) | Freshwater pond sediment microbial communities from the University of Edinburgh, under environmental carbon perturbations - Medium... | ecosystem: Environmental > Aquatic > Freshwater >...
ACGGTTTGATGAGGGAGCATTGAGGATGCAAGGCCTTTGGAACACGTAGTAGCCGCGTGCGGCAAGGCGTCTCGAATATAAAAAGGGCTGAAGAAACCGGCCGAATCAGTGCTCTACTCTACCCAGAATTCCGTGAACGCGAAAATCACCGGTTTATCCGGTGCATTTATTTGTTGTGCGATATATCAAGACCCAAGCTATTTTTTCTCATTCTTAAGTATCGGTAGCGATGAGATGTTTTTAGATAACTCTGAAATGGGTCCTAATACGTCCTCCATCATTTTGTTAAATAGGTCACGGTCTTTCGGTTCCGGGATACCATCCGACGCGATCCCCAACTGAGATAGGACAGAAGAAATCTCCTTTTGATGTACATGACGTCTTTCCCTCTTTAGCCGCATATGAGAAGCGATTTCCGTGGCGTTTCTGCAGGCATGATCGAAGTCTTTTGGGACCAAACCATAGCCATTGAACAAAGCAGATAACTCGTCCTCCGGTATATCCCAATTCACTGATAGATCCAATTTTTTGCCTGTCTGTGGATTAATCGCGTATTCAGAGGTAAAACTGGCCCCTTCAAATTTACTGCTTAGCTTAACCATAACCCTCATAACCCCAAAATATTCAACATAGGCGAGAAGGGTGTGCTTCTCTGAATCGCCTCGAATAGCCACAAGATGGAATAAATTGGTTTGCGGACGGTCGATGACCACATCTCGAATATAAAAAAGTCCGAATCCTCTATCGTCCGTTGAGGTTTTTAATGCGTGGATACCAATTTCACAGCGGTGCGGGGCAATGCCCGCATCGATACACTGTGCTATGGCAGTTTTGACCACGGATCGTCCAGCTTCCGGACCCCCAAATACGAGCCGGTGTTGCAACCTACTGTCCACCTTGAATGGCGTCATTTTGAGATTCTTTAGTTCTCCTTCTAGGTCAAAGTCAGAATATTTATCTTTAATTCCCTGTAACATCTTCCGGGCTTCGAGTTCTGTCCGGGCAAACATACGGATGTTGGCTTTGCCTTCGGATTCCACTATTTGAAAAAATGGTTCCTTACGAGTCATAGTTCCGTTGGCTCGCAAAAGTAATTCGGTTCCGTCCACTGTACGAACGACCTCATCAGGGTTGTTGTTTCGTTCGCGCTTAATTCCGACTGCCAGCGAAAACCAGTTAAGCTGAGCGGCCAATGTAGCGTCCCAAGACCTACCGAGCGAATTGTTGCACTGCTTACAAAGAAATCCACGAACCTTTTTCCGGCCACCTATCGAGTTTGGGATCACGTGCTCATTTGAGTCATTAATCCTCGTAATATCCGATTCGCAAAAGGGACATACTATTTTATTTTCCATCGTGAAATATCCTTCCCCTATAAAAACTCATTTTCTACGCGTTACATATCGAAGTTGCGATTTTTCCGAGAGAATAAGAGAACGTATATATAACGACATTTTTCTTGGCTCAACATTATATCTGTTCCCTATCTACAACGGTTGAATTCAGCGGTCGCGGTACGCGATCCGCTGGAATGATTGGTGGTGTGCCGGGCACGGCACGTGTTCTTAAAAGTGAGTCAAATGTAATGGATTTCCAAACATTTGGCAAGTCTTAGACCCAGCCAGATGGCGGCGAAGGGTGTAGCGGTAGTGCAACGGGGTACCGGTGACGGTGCTTCGGGAGGAAGCCGCCTTGCTGAGGCAAGGTACCGCGAAGGTACGGGATGACGTACAGGAATCGAGTATAAGGCGCGCATACCGGGACGAGCCTGCCACACAAGGTAAAGTCCTCTATTCATTACAAGATATGTCCGTAAACTCGGCATTCGCGTACCGAAAGACATGTGTTTAGCCCGGGAGATCTGCCGCGATGTCTATCAAAGGACTGACCGAACCGTAAGGGGAGGCGATCACGTGGCAGAAGTCAGCAGAGGGCATAGTAGTCGATGGAAACGAGCTGGGCCTCCCGAAAGCGGGAGAAGTATACCCGGAGGTCTCACCCCGATGAAGGCCCGAACGGTGCCCAAGCCGAATGGTTTGGGTAAATGGTCGCGGTTATCAAAGAGCATGTTCTTACCGACATAATGCAGCGGACGCTGAAATGTCGGTAGCGTTCTGCTTGATTAAAGCCCGGCAGGCCGGATGTATTTTATCTGTACCTGTTTTGACCAGCCGAACCGCCGGATACGGCCCCGTATGTCCGGTGGTGTGGGAGGGGCGCCCCGCGAGGGGCGTCCCTATCCCTATTGGGCCTAAACTCCAACCGGCCCAAAGTGAAACCCGTAGTTGACATGACTTAAAATCAATTTATTGATGCAGCGAACCGCAACCTTCTGATCTGCAATAGGTCGCCCAAACAAGGCAAAGTTGGGGATCGACTTCGCCTGTTCGTATTCCCGCATCTGCGGAAAGCGCCGATAAGAGATCCCATATGCCGTTTCGAAAGGCATTGTACTCGTGCGGAGCAAGCTGAAGTACGACGAATAAACAAGACCATCGTACCCGACACTACTAGCGGCCTTGGCTATCTCGCGAGAAATTGGATAGGAATGTTTCCCCGCCAAAAATAGCATATGAACGGCCATATCAAGACTTTCGAACTCGGTGACATGCTCCTCTGGCAACACACAAGAAAGATCTAAAAGCTTTAACCTCTTCATCGGTGAAAGAGAAGCAACGTAAAGCTCGTCCTCAGATGTAATTCGGCACTCATGAACACATACTTCAAGATCCTGAGAACTGTACATTACTGGCAGGTCGGCAGAATCCAAGCGACCGACTCCGAGGCACTTTGCTGGTGGAGTATCGTATTCCCTGGGATCAGCGGGGGCTTTCGGCGCCTTTCGAATTCGATAAAACAAATGACTTTCATCAAGTTCAATCGATGGATACTCGTTGATGATGCGCTGAATAATTTTTGCTTTGGACCGTTTTTTCTGCAGCGCTTTAAGAGGTTCAACTTCTCCCACCATCCACAGGCGTGGACCATAATAAAAGAAACCGACTCCTAGTGTATTGCTTATCAGTTCTATGTCTTTTTCAAACCACGGGGACGTAGCTATACTTGTTTTCTGATGTTCATTGAACGTCACAACTGGTGCAGCGCCATATGCGCACTTATGTAGGGTTCCCCATACAAAATATCTATGAGCCAGCTCACCCGCTCTGTCTTTGGTCAACTTTCGACCGGACACTTGTCCGCAATTTGGGCAAGTGGAGTCGTCGTCTTCACCGATTCGCTCGGCGTCAAGAATAAGGCCCTGATCGGAGAAGCAATTCGAGCACAAAACAAAGTTCATTGAGGTACCTTGGCCCAACAAGTGATTATGTAGTTTTTTTCTGTATAACTCCAACAAAGAACATGTATAAATCCTGTATCAATAAAGAACGAAATTAACAATCATTTTGTGCCCGTGTTAAAAACTTTTCGCCTACCGTTTTAAGCCGGAATACCCTTTACAACAAGGCTTCTCCGAAACCCCGGTTCATGAGGTTCAGGTACGGCAAAACTCTCATCACCAGGTCAAACTGTCCCGCGTTATGTCGGTAGCCAAATTTTCTAGCGGGATAACATTCAAAGTGTGGAGTTAAACAGCAAATGGCATTAATTCAGATTAATCAAAATGTGCTGACGGCTTATAACCGGGAATTGCTTTCCGGTTATATTCCGGAAAATGATCACAGGCACTATGTAAAATGGCTGAGGTATTATCTGGATTTTTGCAATAAATATAAATTCGATCCTTCAAATGTCGCAGACTTTTTGTTTAGTGATAGTAGGATTTTAACGTTTCAGGACTGACCCCGATATAAAAGAGCAGTTGAAGCATCCAGTTGCGGAGGGTTGTATATATCATGCCTTCTTTTTTCCAGCGCCGGGCCGAGGTAACCACCGGATCTGAAATGAAGTGAATTTTATACCCCTTTTTTCTGAGTCTGAGCATGATCTCCACATCTTCCATCAGTGCAATTGGTTTATATCCTCCCAAGTCCCAAAAGCATTTTGATTTAATGAATATTGCCTGGTCGCCAAAGGGAATCCGGGTGATCCGGGAACGCAACGTTGCCACCTTTTCGATGATACGAAAACCTAATTGCTTTGCGCTAATGGCCAGATCAAATGCACCGGCAGCAACTTCCTTGTCCCGGCAGGCATGAAGAATTGTTTTGAGTGCATTTGCCGGCAAAATAGTATCTGCATGAAGAAACAGCAGCAGATCTGCGGTTGCGGTCCGGGCCCCATGGTTCATCTGCACGCCCCGGCCGGCCGGTGATGCTGTTTTGATAACATCGGGGTCATTGATCGCTTGAAGGGTGCGTTTTTCAGGGTCTCCATCCACCACAATAATTTGGGTGGCCCACAACATCTGGGATGCCGATGATTTAAGATCGCCAATGGTCCGGTTAATACGGTCCGCTTCGCCGTATACCGGTATAATAACGGAGATCACAGGATTCATTGGATTGAGCTTCCGGAAGTTGATTTGAAAATAATATCCCCGTAAAAGGCCGTTGACGTCCCCTCCGTATTATCCGAGTCCGTCATGATCGCCACACCCGAAGTCATGGGGGGCGGGTGCCCGAAACTATCCACATAGTCCTGATAAATATTACGTTCTTCGGTGACCCAGGTGCCCACCTTGTCGTCACCGCTTTGCACGGCGATCATCATAACCTGATTGATGTAGGGGTTGGGTATCCGGGTCCCTTTAGGGACGCGGTTGGCCCAGATATAGGTCACCACTGTTGCAGGTGGATACTGGCCGTATATCAGGCGGGCGGTTTCAAATCGGGTTTTTTCCCAGACCCCTGCCTCATCAGGGTTATATTCAAAAGCCACATAAATTCGTGCTGGATAATCATCCCCGCTTTTTTGGGTGACATCGGTTTTCTTATTAATGTCCGTGATTTTCCATTGCCATTGAATAATGGGATATTTTTTCACATCAATGCCGATTTTGCGAATCAGTCCCGAAGCGGATGCCTTGCTATAGGCTTTGATTACAGTTCGCCCCTGGTCTTCAACCATATTGTATGTGGTATGTGCCTTTATTTTTTTAAATGTCAAAGGCTCCCAGTGCCGGGGTAAGATTTCCCCGGTATTCACCCGGGAAAAGTCCCCTATGGTCAATATAGGCTCGGCGCAAAGCGCAACAGCGACGTGCAATACCATGATAAAGCTGACCGCCATCCAGATCTGTTTTTGTCGACTCAAAATTTTACTCCTTGTTTTAAGAGGTAATTGGTAGTGTGTACGGCCGTTTTGCCGGCTGGATCAAGATTGAGAAAGGCTAAGTCCTTTTGGGTATCAATGTCCCGCCACACGGGCAGAGTACAGTGTGACACATGATGATCTTTAAATCTGTTCAGGGTCAGATCAAATACCTGGTCGGTTCCCCAGGGGATACCGTGAAATATCCGGGGGGTAAATCCTTTGGCCGTAAACCCGATCAGATAATATCCGCCATCATGACTTGGGCCGATGGCCGCACTGCATTGGTCCAGAGTCTTAAAAGCCGTATCAAGTATCTGAGACGGCAGATCCGGTAAATCAGACCCGATGAGAACGGCCCCTTCATATCCGGCGGTAAAGGTGTCGGCAAGGGCATTTTCCATTTTTTCTCCCAGGGTGCTGCCCTTTTGGGGGAAAAGATCCAAATCATCTCCCACCCAATCCCTGATATGATGAATGGCGTTTTCCGGGTAATAGTAGACCCGCAACGCCCAGGGAGTTGATCGAACCATATCCAGAACATCCATCACAAAGCAGCGGTATAACGCCAGGGCTGCTGTGTCTCCCACCCCCTTTGCAAGGCGCGTCTTGACCCGGCCTTTTTCCGGGGATCTGATGAAAATGATGACAGCGTTGTTTTTTGTCATCTTCACACCTTGAAATAGGGGCAGGTTTCCCGGATGCACTCCCTGTTTTTGCCCTGTTGGCGGCATTTCGCCTCGCCATGGGCCCTCAGAACCAGGGGCAGGTACGCTTCGGACAACCGGGCCACTGTTTTCAATGTTGTCCACACCTCCCGCTGGCAGCAGCGGGCCGCCTCAATCCCGTTCAGGTCGTGGATAACGGCTTCGGACACCTGCTGGACGATCTGCCTGGCCTTGGGTTTTAACGGGGTGCTTTTCAAAATGACCCCAAAGGCAATGCCCGCACCCACAGCAGCGCCGCAGGTCCCCCAGAAAGCGCAGACACCGCCGGGAACGGCTCTTCCCCGGTCAATGGCCGTAATGATGTCGCTGTCTGTGATATCCCCGCCCAAATTTCTGAACACGGCGGTGATGACGCCGGGCACTGCAAAATGATGCTCGGGGCCATGGAGGGGAAATGAGGGATGACTGCGAAGCTGGTTGATCAGATCAATCATATCTGTTGCATCGGTATGGGTGCAGATATGTTTGACCACATCCACTATCTCTTTTCCATGGCAGTGGTCGCAGACAAAATGACCTTGTTCGCATACGGCGTTGGCTGGGAATTGATTGCCGCAGAAAATACAGTTTTCCTCTCTTTGTTCTTCCAGATAGACCAGTGGTTGGCCGCACAGCATGCAGTCCTGTTGAAATTTTGTATCCGTTTTCAAAGAAGCCTTTTGGCTCAAGGTGGCGGCGTTCTCGTCCACAGGGGAGGGCGGCAGTTCGCAGCTGCAGGCGTTCACGGCGTCGATATTGGATACACTGCCCATGTGATCCAGCTCAAAAATCGTCGTATCCTCCCGGGCATCAGAGGGCCTAGTGGACTCCGACGATTGCCCGCGTAAAAGCAGCTGTCCGTCGTCAGTCATCACCGCGGCATGGGGGCCTGGGTAAAAAACCATTGTTTTTTCCGCAGGCTTAGGCCGAAAGGCCGTATAGGTGACGGCATAAAACCTGTGGTTCAATACCTCTTTGTAAAAAAAACGTTTCACCACCCTGATCCGGCTGAATCCGGCTGATTCCAGGATGCTCATCAGCTGGGGCTGCACAAGTGCCCCTGACAGACACGCCCCCCGGAGTACCGCATCATTCTGGATTTCAGGGGGGCAGGGATCATCGGTGACCACGTCGGAAATAAAAATCCGCCCGCCGGGGACAAGTATGCGAAAAATTTCAGCAAAAGTCTGCCGTTTGTCCAGGGAGAGGTTAATGACGCAGTTGGAGATGACCAGATCCACGGTGTTATCCGCCAGGGGCAGTTGTTCAAGAAACCCTTTTTTAAAGGAGACATTCCCGTACCCCAGGTTTTGGGCCACATCCGCAAGGGGTTTTCGGGCCAGGGCCAGCATGTGATCCAGCATGTCAATCCCGATGACCTGTCCCGAAGGACCTGTTTTCCGGGCGGCAATGTAGCACTCAACCCCGGCACCGCAGCCAAGATCAACCACGGTATCACCCAAAGCGATGCCTGCGTCCAGGACCGGGCTTCCGCACCCATAGGAGCGAATCCTGGCGGATTTGGGAATATGGGACATTTCCGCATCGGGATAGCAGACCGGATTGGTGATGTCCGTATTCTCATGTTGTGCGGCAGCCGAATAAAATTGCCCCACAACGCCATGGGTATCGGCCAGGGTGAGTACGCAATTGGAGTGGGTCAGGGCCACAACTTCACCTTCCTTTTCACAGTGCAGCAACTTCTCGCCCATTTTTCGCCGGATCTGGGGCCATGGCGCTTCTTTGGTAACTTGAGCCGACTGAACCATTAACCACACTGCCAGGCGGCTATGCAAGGGCAGGTAGGGGTCATGACCCAGGTATGATCCGCCGTTATGGAAGCTGTGATCAATGTCCGGACCGCCAACAATGTATTTTAAAGGATTGTCCCCATAGACGGGATCATCCTTCACAGATAAACTTCGCAGGGTTCCAAGGACCTCACTGTTTCGCCAGATCGTCTCCAATCCCTGGGAAACATGGCCGCATACGGTCTCTTGACGGTCGATCAGGGCCGGGGTAGGGTAGATCATGCCGTCTGGGCCCAGTGCCAGCGACTCCCACCCGGCATTGCCCAGGTCGTATTTGGTGCCTGGGGTGGAGAAGACCCTGGCGGCCAGGTTGGTGATATTATCAATGGACAGATCGTGGGCTGCTGCCATATCGTGGGCCTCAATCAAATAATTGAACAGCTCATCCATGGGCACCGCCGGCTGGACCGATGCCCGTCCTGTGGTTAAAAGCCACATGTAATGGATGGCGTTAATCGAAAATTCTACCCCCAGCTCTACCATCTTTGTCATCTGATGGAAATTGTCCGGGTGCACCACCATGGAGAGGGTGGTTATAATATTCGATCCTTTTAGAGTGGTAAGGCCGGCGGTTGTTTTGGCAAATGCCCCGGTGCCTCTTAAGCGATCGTTGGTCTCTTCAAGACCATCCAGGCTGACCTGGAGAAACAGGCGTTCACACGGCAACGTGTTGAAGAAAGCAAGGTGGGCCGGTATCAATATCCCGTTGGTTAAAATCACGAGCAGGGTGTCGGGATATTCATTTAAAATCAGCCGGCAAATTTTCTGGAAATCGGGGTGTACCAGGGGTTCTCCGCCGGTTAAATAAAAAATCCGGGTGCCCAGGCCGTAAGCCTGGAAGACCGTGGCGGTGATCATGTCGAAATCCATGGTCCGGCTTGTTTTGGATGAACAGGAAAAGAGGCAGTGGCGGCAGGCAAGATTGCATTTATCAGTGATATGCAGCCAGAACTCCTTTAACGCTTTAAGGGTCAATGCGTGGGCACGGCCCTTGTAATCGGCAGTGTCCGGTGATTTTAATAAGGAGAGAAACTGGGATTCACGGACGATGGCGCTAAAATCCGTATCACCGGGTGCCAATGAAGCCCCCGGATACTGTTTTCTCCCGTCCTGATTTTTGGAAGAGATAAGCTTTTGAAGCAGCCGGTCTCCTGCGGTACTGGGGACGATCCAGTCCACAGATTCGGGGTTGATATATACGGCGGTGTTGTCCTGTTCAAGTCTGATCCAGCTATGATATTGATCTGTGTCCAAGGTGTGTACTCCCATTGTGATTGTGCAAGTATCGAGATTCAAAAAATAATTATTTACGCTGCCAGGCCAAAAACCGTTCAATAATCCCTATCGCGGTTTTCGGCACCCGGGCTCTTTTCCAGGCACCCGCAGCAAATCGGCCGGACTCTGCCAGGGTCGGGTAAATATGTATGGTGCCAAGGATTTTATTAAGTCCGATATTGTATTTCATGGCCAAAATAAATTCATGGATCAAATCTCCGGCATGGGACCCCACAATAGTCACCCCCAGGATTTTGTCTTTTTGGGGAACGGTCAGCACTTTGACAAATCCCCGGGCTTCGGAGTCGGCAATGGCCCGGTCCAGATCGTCAATCGCGTAGCGGGTCATCTCGTAGGGAATATCGGCGGCAAGACAATCTTTTTCGTTCATTCCCACCCGTGCCACTTCGGGATCGGTAAACGTACACCAGGGGATCACCCTGTAGTCTGCCGTGAATTTTTTAAAAGACCCGAACAATGCGTTTACAGAGGCATACCAGGCCTGGTGAGCGGCCACATGGGTGAATTGATAAGGGCCGGCAACATCACCGGCCGCATAAATATTGGGCATGGTGGTCTGCAGCCATTTATTGGTTTTAATGGTACCATTGGGATTCAGCGCCACCCCCAGTTTTTCCAGCCCAAACCCTTGGGAATTGGCCACACGGCCCAAGGCAATCAAAAGGGCGTCAAACGGAACGGGCACTTGTTGTCCATCCGAATTTCGGGTACAGATCAGTTTTTTTTCGTCATTGTCCACCCGGATCTCCTTTGTCGTGTGCCCGGTGAGGACCCGAATGCCCTCCTGGATGAAGGTCTCTTGGATGAAATCGGACACATCGTCATCTTCCCGGCCCATGATCCGGACAGCTCTGCCTACCAGGGTAACCTGGGCACCTAAACGGGCAAAGGCCTGGCTGATTTCGCACCCGATGGGACCGGCCCCCAGCACCACCAGCCTTTGGGGTAAATCTCTCAAAGACCAGACCGTATCAGAGGTGAGATACTGCACCTGGTCAAGGCCGGGGATGGCCGGAACCATCGGCCGGGCGCCCGTTGCCACGACAATGCTGCGGGTGGTGATGACTTTACCGTTCACCTGAATTTTATATGGGGAGATGATATGTGCCTCGCCCCGGATGCAATCGACCCCGAGTTGGGTATACCGCTCCACAGAATCATGGGGTTCTATTTTTTTGATGATTTTTTCCACCCGCTCCATGACCGTTTTAAAATGGAAGTCAATATGGGTATGTTCAAAACCAAACTCCTTGGCCCTTTTGGCATACGAGAGTATTTTTGCGCTGCGCAGCAAGGCTTTGCTGGGCACACACCCGGTGTTCAGGCAATCTCCCCCCATTTTGTCCTTTTCCACCAATGCCACACCCGCCTTCACAGCCGCTGCAATATAAGAGGTCACAAGACCTGCGGAACCGGCACCGATAACCACCAGGTTGTAGTCAAATTTTGAAGGCTTGGAAAATTTTGCCATGACCCGCCGGTTTTTCAAAAAGCCTGTGAACGCCTTTGCCATCCAGGGGAAAAGTCCCAAAATGGCAAAGGAAGTGAGCAATGGAAAGGAGAGAATCCCGGATGCGCTTTCCACCTGGGATAACCGGGTGCCGGCATTGATGTAAGCAAGGGTCCCTGGAAGCATGCCCAGCTGACTTACAATGTAGAACATGCCGGTTTTAATGGGGGTCAGTCCCATGAGAAGGTTGATGACAAAAAAGGGAAACACCGGCACCAGGCGCAGGGTGAAAAGATAAAAGGGACCGTCGGTTTCAATTCCCTCATTTATTTTTTTGAGCCGGTCGGAAAATCGATCCTGGATGTACTCTCTTAACAGAAATCGAGACGCAAGAAATGCCAGGGTCGCACCGATGGTGCTGGCAAAGGAGACAATGATTGTGCCGGTCCAAAGCCCAAACACGGCACCGCCTGCCAGGGTCATCACCGCGGCTCCCGGAAGTGACAGGGCTGTTATAACGATATAGACCGCCGCATAGATGAAGATGGTTAGAGTTGTGTTTTCGACATAAACATGTTCCATGGCGGCTTGTTGGGATTTAAGAGCCTCGAAGGTCAGGTGCCGGTGAAGATCCAATGAAAAAAACAGGATAACGCCCAGGATAAATGTTCCAAGAATGAGTACCTTAAAGAATTTTTGATTCATTTTATATCCAATTCCATTAAAACGTTTAGGAAGGCGGAATGATGCAAGTCCACGCGGGCAAAACAGTATGCCGGCAATGACTGAACCGGAAACTATTGTCTGTGACTCAGTTACTAAAAAATAGCATGTAGCCGCCATGCCGTAAAAGCTTTGTTTTCAAAAAACGCGAGAAAAATTTACGTTTTTTTCAGATCAAAGATTGAGCGCAAGCTCTTGAGTGATGCGGCTCAAGCCCTGTTGAATAAGGTCATAGCCTTCCTCGAAAAGGGATGGCTGTGCAAGCGTCTGCAGTACCTCATTTTGGAAAGTCTTTGAAATAATTGGGTTTTCAAAATACGTGATTGAGGTAATTGAGGTCCACAGCCATTTCCAACCTAATTGCGTAACTTCATAAAATGATTGACTTTTCTTCTTTTTAACGACGCCGCGCACGATCAATTTTTTCAATTCATAGCGAATTTGGGTGGAATTTCGAAAATAGTGGGGCAGGGCGTTTGCTATGTCGGCGGTTTTGAATCCATGGACACTGTATTTTGGCTTGAGCAGTTCCTCACATAACTCGAATTGCCGCTCTTTTCTCAG
>Ga0209575_10001106_pt1 | contig 11751 bp, 8 predicted proteins | sample Medcelwee11metaG_FD_187172 | JGI IMG/M metagenome (GOLD analysis project Ga0209575, IMG submission 187172) | Freshwater pond sediment microbial communities from the University of Edinburgh, under environmental carbon perturbations - Medium... | ecosystem: Environmental > Aquatic > Freshwater >...
CCGAATTCACCTCGGTCTGCCCGAAAACCGGCCTGCCCGACTTCGGCACGATCACCGTGAATTACGTGCCCGACAAAAGCTGCATCGAGCTGAAGTCGCTCAAATACTACTTCCTCGAATTCCGCAACGCCGGCATCTTCTACGAAAACATCACCAACCGGATGCTTGACGACCTTGTCGAAGCTTGCGAGCCGAAGAAGATGACCGTCAGAACCGACTGGAACGCCAGGGGCGGCATCACCGAAACCGTAACGGTCAGCTACAGCAAGAGCGAAGAGTAACCCCCTCCAATGCAGAACGCCCCGGAAATCCGGGGCGCTGCTGATATGAAACCTCTGTTCTGAATTCCGCAGGGATCAGAACTTCTCGTTGAGCCAGGTGCCGATGGTATCGATTTCTCCTTCAGTGATGCCGGAACCGGGGAACTCCTGCATTCTCTTGACGATAAGCCTGACCTGACCTGTTTTCTTGAACTTGGTGCGAAAGGCGTCAGCAACAGAATCGAGGGTATGGCACTTGTTGCACTTTGCGTCGACAAGCTCCTTGGCGGCATTGAAATCGAAGCCTTCGGGAACCGGGGGAAGATCGCTCGTCGCGGCGGGCTTGTTGAGGAATTCACTGAGTTGCTCGACGCTGCGGATGGACTTTCCGTCCAGCGTAGTGGTACGTCCTCCCTCCCAGTAAAGCCTGAGGCTGAAGAACATCACCATGACGATCACGAAAATGCTCAGCGGGAAGCTCAGGAACCACTTGTCGCTGATGGCTCCGGACATCTTGCCAAGACCCATGATAATGAGAGAAGCGCAGAAAATGAGGAGGAACCATCCCATGAATGACTTCAGCGGAACCAGGGCAGGAATAGAGTTCGGTGCCGGAGCGTAGCCAGTCAAAAATGATACGGAGAAAAACAAAGCTCCCATTAAGACAGCCCCGCCTACTGCAAGAGCAATAAGCTTACCGTTTGACTTGTTGTCCATGACAGGTAATGGATTAGGTGTTAGCCGCTTTTAAGAATTTATTGAGAAAGATAAACATTATTGGCAAAGGGGACAAACATTTAAGCCTAAAAAGCATCAAACATTATCGCCAAATCCAGACACGTTGGATTTGGCATTTTGCTTGCCGCCTCGCGAAGCGTAAGTTTCATGGCAGTACCAGCCATTGCCCAACCAGAAGTCCCGATACCATGATCACCTCAACGACCAGCGTCGTCGATTTCGACAAAGCCTCGCTTGATTTCCGCTACCTGCTCGACTGCTTCGTCGAGGTGCTGAAAAGTCTCGGCCAGGAGGCGCTCGCCCAGCACATCGGCGGCGAGAGCAACGCGCCGATCCGTGAGTTCAGCCAGGCCGAACGCGCCATCCAGGCCTGGTCGATCGTTTTCCAGCTCCTCAACATGGCCGAGGAGAACTCCGCCGCCCAATACCGCCGCCGCCTCGAATCCACCGAGGGAGTCGAATCGCTCAGCGGCTTGTGGGGCGAGGCGTTGCGCCACCTGAAAAGCCTCGGCGTCACCGAGGCCGAAATCGCCGCCGAGCTTCCCGAAATCGAGGTCGAGCCGACTCTCACGGCGCATCCGACCGAAGCCAAGCGCCGCACCGTGCTCGAACAGCACCGCGAGCTGTACCTGTTGCTCGTCAAGCGCGAGAACCGCATGTGGACGCCCGCCGAGCGCGACAAAATCCGCGCCGACATCAAGGTGGTGCTCGAACGGCTCTGGCGCACCGGCGAAATCCTGTTCGAAAAACCCGAGGTAAGCACCGAGCGCCAGAACGTGCTGCACTACCTGCACACCATCTTTCCCGACATTCTGCCCATTCTCGACAGCCGCCTCGAAAAGGCGTGGGCCGTGGCGGGATTCGACCCGGCAATCACCGCCGATCCGCGCAACCTGCCGCGCCTCAGCTTCGGAAGCTGGGTCGGCGGCGACCGCGACGGCCATCCGCTCGTCACCGCCGAAACCACGCGGGAGACGCTCCGGGAGATGCGCCGCCACGCCATCGTGCTCGTTCGCAGCCAGCTCGAATGGCTCGCCTCCATGCTCAGCCTCTCGGGCCGCTTCCAGTCCCCCTCCGGAGCGATGGAGGAGCGCATGGAGACGCTGCGCCACAAGCTCGGCGATGAAGGATTGACGGCCTTCGAGCGGAACCTGCACGAACCGTGGCGGCAGTTCGTCAACCTCATGATCGAGGCTCTTCCCGACGAAAAGGCGACGCCGCTCGACGGAAATGCGCAATCCGGGCGCTACTGTTACCACCGCCACGCCGAGCTGCTCGCCGACCTGGAGCTGATGATGAGTTCGCTCACGGCCATCGACGCGCGGAACATCGCGCTTGGCGACGTCGCGCCGGTCTATCGCATCGTGCAGACCTTCGGCTTTCACCTCGGACGGCTCGACATCCGCCAGAACAGCCGCTTCCACGACCTGGCCCTTTCGCAGCTCATGACGGCGGCGGGCCTCGACGGCAAAGGCTTCCCGGAATGGAGCGAACAGGCGCGTCTCGCGTTCCTCGACCGCGAGCTGCTCTCGCCGCGCCCCTTCACCCACCCCGACATGAACGCCGGGCCGGAGGCCGAAACCGTGCTCGCCTGCTACAGGGTGCTCTTCGAGCACTACCGGCAGTTCGGCCCCGACGGCATCGGCTCGCTGATCGTCAGCATGACGCGCAACCTCTCCGACCTGCTCGTCGTCTATCTGTTCGCCCGCGAGGTCGGCCTCATGACGCCGCACGGCGACGGCGACGCCTGCCCGATTCCGGTGGTGCCGCTCTTCGAGACCATCGACGACCTCGAACGCAGCCACGACATCCTCGACCGCTTCCTCGCGCACCCGGTCACGCGCCGCAGCATCGCCTTGCAGCAGGAGCTGCACGGACGAAAGAAGCCGGTGCAGCAGGTGATGGTCGGCTACAGCGACAGCAACAAGGACGGCGGCATCATCGCAAGCCTCTGGAGCCTCTACCGCTCCGAAGAGCGGCTGATCGAGGCGGGCCGGAAGCACGGCGTCGATGTGCTCTTCTTCCACGGACGCGGCGGCAGCATCAGCCGCGGGGCGGGGCCGACGCACCGCTTCATCCGGGCGCAGCCGCACGGTTCGCTCGACGCCGGACTCCGCGTCACCGAGCAGGGCGAAACCATTTCGCAAAAGTACGCCAACCGCATCAGCGCGGCGTATAATCTCGAACTCTTCCTGGCCGGAGTCGCCGAAGCGCGGCTCGACCACCGCAAGGAGGGCTACCGCCCGCACCCGCTCGAAAAGGCGATGGACACGATCGCCCGCAGCAGCAACAAAGCCTACCGGCAGCTCATCGAAGCCGACGGGCTGATCGATTTCTTCCGCCAGGCCACGCCGATCGACATCATCGAATCGAGCCGCATCGGCTCGCGCCCGTCGCGCCGCACCGGGCGGCAGAGCCTCGAAGACCTCCGCGCCATTCCGTGGGTCTTTAGCTGGAACCAGGCCCGCTTCGGCATCTCCGGGTGGTACGGCGCAGGCACGGCGCTCGAAGAGCTTCGCGCCACCGATCCCGAAACCTTCGCGGTGATGCGCGAAAGCGACTTCTCCTGGGCGCCGTTCCACTATATTATAAACAACATCGCCACCAGCATTTTGTCGGTCGATCCGTGGATCATGGAGCAGTACGCCGCGCTGGTGGAGAACCAGGCCCTCCGCGAAAACCTGCTCGGCATGATCCAGGCCGAATACCTCCGCACGATGCGCCTGATCGAGCTGATCTACGGCGGCCCGCTCAGGGAGAAACACTTCAACGTCTATCGCTTCATCGAAACCCGCCAGGAGGGGCTCGGCAAACTGCACCGCTTGCAGATCGACCTGCTCAAAAGCTGGCGAGCCGCCAAAGCCAGCGGCGACGAAGAGCTGGCCGATTCGCTGCTCCCCGAACTGCTGCTCACAGTCAATGCAATTTCCGGTGGATTGCGGACGACGGGGTGAGCGCACCATGGGCGGATAAGATCGATCAACGTACGAAGCCCCGGCACCAGTCGGGGCCTCGCTCTTTCTCTTCCGGAATTGTCAAACGGATCGCCTTGAGCCAGCAAGAGCCATGACCGTCAGCGAACAATCGTCGCCGCTGCCGCGCACATCCCTGAATCCACGGCGAGAAACTTTAACCGCAACGCTCGTGGTTAGTGCAAGACGGCAGAAATGAGCATCTCCATACGTGCAACCGATGAATACCGTCACTGAATTCGAGCTGAAAACACTCCATGCTGCGCTATTTTTTCAGAAACAAACTGCACCTTTCGCTTCTTTCAGCGCTGGCCGCCGCGAGCTGGTCGGTCTATTTCGAAATTCCGGTCAATGGCTGGGCCATTCTGACCGTTTTTCTGCTGACGTTTTCGATTTACCAGTACAACCGCCTTACCGATGATATCGAAGATGCCGTCAACGACCCCGACAGTCTTGAACGCGCCACCAAAAGTGATATTTTCATCACTTATGTGATTTTCTATCTGCTCTCCATCCTTTCTCTGGTGATCGCCTCGCGTTTCGGCGCATCAGCCTTTCTGGCCGCAACGTTCATCATCGTCATCGGTTATCTCTACAATCACAAGAGCTTCCCACCCCGCCTCGCCAAACGTTTGAAGGGCGCGCGACGGCTGAAAGATATCTACATCGTAAAAAATCTCACCCCTCCGCTCGACTGGGCAACCGCACTCATCTTTCTTCCCCTCTTCTTCGAAGGCCGTCCGCTTTCGCTCAAAGCCTGGATTTGCTGGGGCTATGTTTTTATCTGCGCATTTTTTATCGAAGTGATGTGGGACATGCGCGATAGCCAAGGAGACCTCGTAAGCGGAATCAAAACGATTGGCAACACCTTGACTTTTCCGCAAACCAAACGACTGCTCATCGCCATAAGCCTCATCTCCGGAGCGATTCTCTTCGGGTTCACCTTCACAAAAATCCTGCCGGCATCAAGCTATTTTCTTTTGTTGAACAATGTCGCCGTCATGCTCATCGCCACGATGTACTCGGAGCACAAGGAACCTTTCATGCGCAAGATCAGTGACCTGACCATCGTTCTGGCCACCGTTCTCTTTCTCTCTTTCGGATTGATTGCCTTCTATTCGAGATAACCCGTTCGGGCTGCTTTTGATGTAATAGTTGCGCAACGAATTAACAACGATAAACCACGACCGATAACATTCTTATATTTGAATGAATGGTAAACCAGTTTGTGTAACCCATCACAGAAAAAAATGTCCCGAAACGCAACGCCGTTCAGGGAGAAGCACTTCAACGTTTACCGTTTCATCGAAACCCGCCAGGAGGGCCTCGGCAAGCATTGAGCAACCCAACCCTGCCTTTTTCTGACAATGACTCTTTTGTGACCTTTTCATCAACCAAAAAGGAGACGACCATGCGCATCGAAGAGATGATTTCCGCCATCCAGAAGGAGCTCGGAATCGGCGTTGACGGCAAAGCCGGCCCCCAAACCTGGGGCGCGATCTATCAACGTATCGTCTCGCAAAAAGAGGCGGATACCGAACCGCCGGTCACCGTCACCGCAGTGGACAGCCGCAGCGAAAAAGCGATCGCCACGCTCCAGCCGGAGGTGCAGCCTCTGGCGCGCGCCCTTGTCCATAAAGCTGCCAGCGTCGGCATCACGATCAAAATCATCAGCGGACTCAGAACTTACGCCGAGCAGAATGCGCTCTACGCCAAGGGACGCACCGCGCCGGGGGATATTGTCACCAAAGCCAAGGGCGGATACTCTAATCACAACTTCGGCATCGCCTTCGACATTGGCGTATTCGAAGGCAACAAATATCTGCAGGACTCCCCCAAATACAAGGCCGTCGGCGCGTTGGGAGTGGATATAGGACTCGAATGGGGTGGAAACTGGAAAACTATCGTTGACCAGCCGCACTATCAGCTCCGACCCGACTGGGCGAAAGAGATGCCCGAAAAGCAGATGCTCGCCGAACTGCGTACGAAGCACGATAGCGGAGGCGGCGTTTACGTATAGCTGAAGCGAGCGTCAAGCTGTCCGGCCAAACCTCCGAGCTGGCCGGGCAGTTTGTCGGAAGGGTGGCTGAAATCGGATGAGGGTGAAAATGGACTAAGCACGAGGAGTTCCAGTCGCGAGACCCGTTGGCTGTGCTATGGAAATCCGGATTCTGGATTTAAAATCTTTTGCTGGCTAACGTGGAGATCACCGGACGCTGCGCGATAAAGCTACGCAGCGTCCGGTGGCCGAAGAGAGTGCGGTCAAGCGTCGGATTGGACGTCAACTGGACGCATGAGTGATTTTGTCAGGACTAAGGATAAAGCCAGATTCCTTGAGACGATTCGCGAGTCGAGGCACGGTTTCCTTAACGTGATTGTTGAAGGCAATGTAAAGAACTCCATCGGCATCAGATGGCTTTTCGAGATGCCCCTTTACGAGAATCGCCATGTTCTTTCTACCGATTGACGAAATGAGCATACCCATTTCAAGAACAACATTCTGTCGAGCTCTTGGTTGCACAGAATCTTGCCCTTTAGCAAGGGCATACCCCATGTCATCTGGGGTCATGAGCACAATGCCAAATGCTGTTGAAGCGTTCTTGCCAATTTTTGCCTCAAGGGCTTCTATGATCGTTAGCCCATGTCCTCCTGTATTGGCTAAGACATACGGGTCTAAACCCAGCTTGTGAAGTACCAGTTCAAGTTGCTCGCGTGTTGAATCATCGTGACCGTGAACGATAAATACCTGCTTAGGCAAAACAACTGATGCATTGGATATGCCGTCAACCGTCACAGGTGCCGCTGGTGCCTGTGGCGCTCCGTTGTATTGATCGAAATCTAATTCAAATTTCTGCTTGATTGCTGGGCTTCCCTGAATCTGCAACGTACCGTTTGGGAAGAGATTCAATGTCTCGCCCTCTTTGGTCTTAATCTGGTGCATATTCCCTTTGTCAACGCAGCTAATGACATTTCTACCCATGCCGGTGACTACAGTTTGAAGATCTTCAATGGGACCATCGTATTTCATACAACCTCTTTTTTAATGCATAACAATGTTGAGACTGATCTGCCTATTTCAGGAAATGAAGAAAGGCTCTTTCTGCATAAGACAACCTCGAAATCATAATCGCAAATCAGCCATTTAATTTATAAACAACTTAAATGTATTAACAACCACTTATTAATCCAGCAGTCATCCCACCACCAAAATCATTGGCACCTGCTCCATATCCACCCAATACCAGTATCTCGCAAAGCGGAATTCACCGTATTTTTCCGTATAATCAGGCAAAAGCGGCGGTTAACCCCTAACCTTATATAACCGGCGCTGGCAGTGAATCAACCCCTACTCATTGTCCCATATGCTTACCAAACTCTGCGCGGCGGCGCTGCTGGGTATCGACGCCCTGAAGGTCGAGATTGAAACCAATGTCTCCGGCGGCTTGCCCGCATTCACGGTGGTCGGGCTGCCGGACAGCGCCATCAAAGAGAGCCGCGAGCGGATTCTGACGGCGATCCGCAACTCCGGCTTCGAGCTGCCGTCGAAAAAAATCACGGTCAATCTTGCGCCTGCGGACGTCAAGAAGGAGGGCACGTCGTTCGATCTTGGCATCGCCGTCGGACTGCTCGGCTCGCTTGGCGAAATCAAAGGACAGTTCGATGATACCATCGTGCTCGGCGAACTGGCGCTCGACGGCTCGGTGCGGCGCATCAGCGGCACCCTGCCGATGGCCGTAATGGCCGCGAAGGAAAATATACGCTGGATGATCGTGCCGAAAATGAACGCGGCGGAGGCGGCGGTGGCGATTTCGGCGACCGGCGCGGCGACGCAGGTGTTCGGCGTCGAAACGCTCGTCGAGGCCGCCGGGCTGCTCAACGGCTCCATCACCGCCGAGCCGGTGAGCGTCAACGTGGCGGAGCTGTTCGACTGCGAGCCGGAGTACCCGGTCGATTTCGCCGAGATCAAGGGCCAACTCGCCGCCAAAAAAGCGATCGAAATCTCGGCGGCGGGCGGGCACAACCTGCTCATGATCGGCCCGCCCGGCAGCGGCAAGACGCTGCTGGCCAAGGCGATTCCGGGCATTTTGCCGCCGCTCGGCTTCGAGGAGTCACTCGAAACGACCAAAATCTACTCGGTCTCAAGCCTGCTCGAACGCAACCGTCCGCTCATGATCACGCGCCCGTTCCGCAACCCGCACCACACGAGCAGCAACGTCGCCCTGATCGGCGGCGGCGCGCAGGCCAAGCCGGGCGAGGTGAGCCTGGCGCACAACGGTGTGCTCTTTCTCGACGAGCTGCCGGAGTTCACGCGCAGCGCGCTCGAAGTGCTGCGCCAGCCGCTCGAAGACCGCGAAGTGACCATCTCGCGGGCGGCCCTTACGACGCGCTATCCGGCGGGCTTCATGCTGGTGGCGGCGATGAACCCCAGCCCCGCCGGGCCGCTCAAGGATCGCGACGGCCTGCCGACCGCCTCGCCGGAGCAGATCCGGCGCTACCTCTCAAAAATCTCCGGTCCGCTGCTCGACCGCATCGACATCCACATCGACGTGCCGAAGGTCGAAAACATCGAGCTGTTCTCGAACAATCTGGCCGAAAGCTCCAGCGCCATCCGCAAGCGGGTGATCGCGGCCCGGGCCATCCAGCACGAGCGCTACGCCGCGCTGCCCTCGCCGCGCATCTTCACCAACGCGCAGATGAACTCGAAGCTGATCCGCAAGTTCTGCAAGCTCGACCAGCAGAGCGCCGAAAAGCTGATGGACGCCATGAACCGCCTGAACCTCTCGGCCAGGGCGCACGACCGCATTTTAAAAGTAAGCCGCACCATCGCCGACCTCGACGGCGCGGAGCACATCGAAATGAAGCACCTCGTGCAGGGCATCCAGTACCGCAGCCTCGACCGCGAGTTCTGGAGTTTTTGAGGGATAATCGGATGGATCGGGCGAATCAGGGGAAATGCGCTTGAGCGCGGATGTTCAGAGAAAAAGAGCCTGCTTGGCTATATTGAGGACTTTATCGTTCTTTCTCGCGCACATCCGACGATGCACATCAACACATTACCGATCACAGAATGAAAGCAAATGGATCATTCCGGCATACGCTGCTGCTTGCCGGAGCACTTCTCGGTTCATCACCGGCCATCGCTGCCGAGCCGATCGAGCAGAGGATTGCCAGCCTCGAAAAGGAGCTTGCCGAACTGAAAGCGCTGGTCAAAGCACAGAGTGCGACTTCATCCGCGTCGCAGACGGCTGCCGCCCCCCAGACCGCCAGCAAGCCTGAAGTTTCGTCTCCGGCGACCGTGACGGTCTCCTCGGGCGCGAAGCTCCAGTTTTACGGATTCGCCCGTTTCGACGCTTCGTACGACACAGGCCGGATCACGCCGGGCAACATCGCGCTCTACGCCCCCTCGGAGAGAACGGTCAACGACGATGCCGAATGGAACCTCACGGCAAATGCAACGAGAATCGGCATGAACCTCTACGGCCCCGATACCGAGACGATGAAGCTGACCGGCAATATCGAGTTCGATTTCCTGAGCTACGTCGGTGCAGAAAACAATTCGAGCCCGCGCCTTCGCCACGGCTACCTGAAAGCGTACTGGCCGACAAGCGATTTCAGCATCATCGCCGGGCAGACCTGGGACGTGAACGGCTCGCTCATCCCATTCGTGGATGATCCGGCCATCATGTGGGATGCAGGAAACATCGGCGGACGCCATCCGCAGCTTCGCCTCACCAAAGGCTTCAAGTCGGGTGAAAAGAGCCGGGTCGAGGTCGCCGTGGCAGCGGCCAGAACGATTGGCGAAACGAACGCAAGCGGCGCGGATTCGGGCAAAGACGCCGCGATGCCCTCGATTCAGGGACGCCTGGCGCTTTCGACGCCGCTCCTTGTTTCCGGGAAACCGGCAAGCATTGCCGTTTCGGGCCATTACGGACAGGAGGAGTGGGACACCGCCGCCGACGGAACGCATGAGACGCTCGACTCATGGTCGTGCGTGCTCGAACTGTCGCTGCCGCTGAGCGACAAGCTGCTTTTTGCCAGCGAGCTGTTCACCGGCGAGAATCTCGACGATTACTGGGGAGGCATCGGTCAGGGGCGGAACGGCGTCACGGCAATCCGCTCGCGCGGCGGCTGGGCGGCCCTGCGCTATGCGGCAAGCCCCGAGACGACGCTGAGCATCGGCGCGGGCATGGATGACCCGAATGATGATGATGTGCTGTCGATAACCGGCCGGACACTGAACGAAACGCAGTTCATCTCGGTGACGCACCGCATCACGCCGAACTTCATTCTCGGCAGCCAGCTATCCCGCTGGAGAACCGACTACAAGGATGCCAAAGAGGGCGATGCCGTCCGCGCCCAGACTTCCGTGACCTACTCGTTCTGAGCTTTCCAGGGGCGGCTCTTGTGGCCGCCCCTGGAAAAGTCAACCAACCGTCACTTTATCGTCACTTCGACCGGATCGAGCGCCAGCACTTGCGGCTCTTCAGTTCGCAAAAGAAAGCGGGTGATCTCCGCGCCGGGCAGGCGGGTGAGCGGCTCCAGCTCGCCGAGCGATTGCCGGAGAACTCCGGCGGTCAGCGCCGATGCCAGCTCAGAGGCGTCGCCCGCGAGCAGGTATTCGAGCCAGGTTTTGCGGGCGGGCAGGTAGAGCAGCTCCGGCTTGGCTTTGGCGTCCATCTTCGCGAGCTTTTGGGCCTCCTGCACGGCGTCGGCGAGGCCGCCGATGCGGTCGATGAGACCAACTTCGAGCGCCCGCTTGCCGCTCCACACGCGGCCCCCGGCCACGGCATCGACCTCGGCGGGCGTCATCTTGCGGCCTTTCGCCACTTTGGCGATGAAGTCGTCATAAATCGTGCCCGCGGTTTCGACAAACTTGCGGAACGATGCGTCGTCGAACGCCTTGAATGGCGTGTAGGCGTCGGCGAAACGTCCGCGCGTGAGCACTTCGCGGCGGATGCCGGTCTTTTCGAGCAGGCCGCCGAGGTCGGGCTTGAGCGAAAAGACGCCAATCGAGCCGGTTATGGTGAGCGGCTCGGCGTAGATTTTGCTGCCTGCGAGCGCCACCATGTAGCCGCCCGAAGCGGCCACGCCCGACATCGAGGCCACGATCGGCTTTTGGAGCCGGGCCTCCTGGAGCAGTTCGAGCATCGTCGAAGCGGCAAGCGCGTCGCCGCCGGGACTGTCGATGCGCAGCACGATCGCCTTGACCTTCGGGTCGTCGAGCGCGGTCTGGAGCGCCTGCTTCACGGTGGAGACGTCAGTGACTTCGGCTTCACCCACTCCGCCCGCGCCGTCGCTGACGATCATGCCGGTGATAGCGACCACGGCAATCCGCTCGCCGCTGCTCTTCGGCCTCATGCCGCCGGTCGCGCCGAGATACTCCCGCCCGCCCACGAACAGCTCTCCGGCGGGTTTGCCGAGCCGCTCTTCGTACTCCTTTTCGAGCTGGCGCTCGGTGGCGACGCGATCGACGAGGCGCAACGCGAGCGCCTTTTCGGGCGTCAGCACGGCGAGCGAATCGACCACGTTCCTGAACTCAGCCGGGCCGATATGGCGATGCCGCGACACGGAATCAAGATAATCCGCCCAGGCGTCGTCGAGCAGCGCATTGGTCTCTTCGAGATTTTCCGGGCTTGCCGAGCTTCGCGTGAAGGACTCGACGGCGCTCTTGTACTTTTTCCACTGCGCCGCCTGGAAGCTCACGCCAAGCTTTTTGAGCGGATCGCTAAAAAAGAACATCTCGGCCTTGAGACCATCGAGCATCATCCACGAACCTTTCC
>Ga0209575_10001108_pt1 | contig 11740 bp, 11 predicted proteins | sample Medcelwee11metaG_FD_187172 | JGI IMG/M metagenome (GOLD analysis project Ga0209575, IMG submission 187172) | Freshwater pond sediment microbial communities from the University of Edinburgh, under environmental carbon perturbations - Medium... | ecosystem: Environmental > Aquatic > Freshwater >...
CTTCTCTCAAGGCCTGTATTGATTCAGAGTGGAAAAGACTGGCAAAAGTGGCATCTCCCGACACACGAAACACATCTTTATGATGTTCACAGGATGCATTTTAAGACATCTGTATTAATTCCCACAGAAAATAAATGCCTTGTAATGAGCCTTGTTGAAGGGCGAAGCATCACTGTGGAAACAGAAGGTGGACGCAGGCAAAAATTCAACTATGCAGAGACCTTTGTAATTCCGGCTGCTGCCGGAAGCATAATAGTCAGAAACAACGCCGAAGACCATGCAATCATTGTAATAGCTTTTGTAAAATAAAATCCGGGACAATGAAAAGGACCATACTCATCCTGACAGTGCTAATATGCACCCCCTCTCCTTTCCTGCTGAGCCAGTCGTTCTTCACACCTGATGACCACATCATCAATGGCTATGCAACGAAGACCGCAGGTTTGGACTTTGAGTACCATTCATGCATTCCCGGACTCCGTGAAAGCATTCTTATCCGGGCTACAAACGGTAAGGATTTCATGGAATGGGTAACAGAACCGGTCCCGGAGAGCATAAAAGAAAAATACGCGACATTTGTCTGGATCGCTGCCCTTGGTTCCAGTCCCGGTTCAGCCGGTATGGAGCTGACTGTCAATGACAAAATAAAAGTATCATTTAACACAGACGCAAGGCCACAGTGGGATATAGAGGGTGGTCAGGGATCCTCACTCAGTTTCCGGTCAGTAATGACAGATCAGCACGGAGACCATCACGGGTATATGATACTGAGGATTCCGTCAGAGACGCTTACCGGCGGCTCGCCGCTCACGATACGGGTGACAGGGAGCGCAGCCAATCTCAGTTCATGGTATATGACATTCAAAATGCCTGTTAAGACGGGTGTTACAATGAACGCTTTCCCGGCAATATTGAAGAACAGCGGTTCTCCGCTGCAGCTTGTGGAGGCAGCTATCTTCTATTTCGGGCCGGAAACGGAGGCAGAGATCTATGCCAACGGGAAACTTCTGAAGGCTACACATCTGAGGTTTGGTTACAATGCAGTAAATCTTGGTCTTCCGGCTGTCAGCAAGTCGTCAAAAGTCAGATTGAAAGTTGTCGCAGGGGACTTCGCTATGACCAGCACCCTTACTCTTGATCCGGTAAGAAAATGGAAGGTCAGCTTCATTCAGCATGCCCATACAGATATCGGGTACACCCGTTCACAGACAGAGATCCTTGCAGAACATCTCCGGTATATCGACTATGCACTTGATTACTGTGACGCCACAGATGACTATCCTGAAAACGCAAAGTTCAGGTGGACCTGTGAAGCCTCATGGCCGGTTGATGAATACCTGCAGTGCAGGCCTGCTGCACAGACAGAACGATTGATAAAACGTATCCGGGAAGGCAGGATTGAAGTGACCGGGATGTATTTCAATTTTGACGAAATACCTGATGAACAAATACTTGCATCATCATTGAAGGCTATTGGCAGGATTAAGTCGAGGGGCATACCGGTGACCCTGGCAATGCAGAATGACGTGAACGGAATCGGGTGGTGTCTCAATGACTACTTCAACCAGCTCGGGGTAAAATACCTTAATATGGGCACGCATGGGCACAGGGCACTGATTTGCTTTGACAAACCCACGATGTTCTGGTGGGAATCGCCCTCAGGCAATCGTCTGCTAACATTCAGGGCAGAGCATTACATGACAGGCAATACAGTTATGGAGATCCAGGCAGACGATCTTGACAAATTCAAGAACAACCTGCTCAACTACCTTATCAGTCTTGATGCCAGGCAATACCCATACGACGAGATGGCAATCCAGCACTCAGGTTATCTTACAGACAATTCCCCTCCATCCACCTTCCTGAGTGACCTCATCATACGGTGGAATGAGATCTTCGAGTGGCCCCGAATCACTACCTCCACTGCCGGGAGTTTCTTCTCTGCGATGGAGAGGGATCATGGCAGTGAGTTTCCCGTGATCCGCGGGGCGTGGCCCGACTGGTGGACAGACGGCTTCGGGGCCTCAGCACGTGAGGTGGCGACGACACGTGCTGCCTCAGCCACCCTTGCGGCAAATACCGCAGGTCTCTCCATGGCAGCTGTAGCCGGCATACCACTACCTGCCGGAATCAGTGAGAAGACTGACCTGGCCGACAACGCTATGTTGTTTTTTACAGAGCATACAACAGGTTATTCAGAGAGTGTGCGTGAACCCTACAGCCAGCCTACAATGGAACAACGTGCAATAAAGGAATCCTTTGCTTGGGAAGCAAACAGGCGCACTGCATCGATTGGCGAAGAGACAATGGGATTACTGCAAAGCCTTTTCAAGCGTGAAACGGAACCTTCGCTTGTGGTATTCAACACACTGAACTGGACAAGGTCAGGAGTGTCAACTGTTTATATAGATCATGAAATAGTGCCCCGGGGATTGCTGGCCGGTATTTATGATCCGGAGGGAAAACGGTGTGCCTCTCAACCGGTTTCTTCACGTTCTGACGGCACTTACTGGGCTATATGGCTGGATGATATTCCTGCTTTCGGATACAAAAAATATTCAATAAGACCCATTGAGGAGAGTCCGGCTTTAATTGAACCAAGTACCGGTGAAGTCCTTGAAAATCAATGGTACAGAATTGTCACAGATCAAGCAAGGGGCACGATTATATCACTGTTTGACAAGGAGTTGTCACTGGAACTAGCTGACAGTTCATCACAATACGGGATCGGAGAGTTCATCCTGGAACAGCTTGGCAACAGGTCGCAGATGGAGAGCAGGATGCTGAATGATTTCAGTCGTTCCCCCCTTGATACTGTCTGGTTCGACTCATTCGCCACTGGTGAGATATGGAACAGCATCAAATTCTACGGTGAATCGGAGACTTTTACCGGGCCCCGGGGCTTCACCTTTGAAATAAGGTTATACAATACAGAAAAGAGAATCGAATTTGCATACTCTGCTGTCAAGAAAAGCATCACCGACCCGGAAAGTTTTTATCTGGCATTTCCCTTTGTTCTTAAAGAAGGCAAGCACTTCACAGAGGTTGCCGGAGGGGTCATTGAGACCGGCATTGAGCAGATTCCCGGCTCGTCTAACGACTGGTACACGGTTCAAAATTTCACTGCTGTCCGGAATAGCTCAGCACAGCTCATTATGGGAAGCGGAGAGATGCCGCTGATGCAGTTCGGTGCAATAAATACCGGGAGGTACCTTGCCGGAGCGATGCCGCAAAGTACTCATATCTTCTCCTGGCCAATGAACAACTACTGGGTGACTAATTTTAATGCTGACCAGAGAGGTGGTATCTCGTGGTCCTATTATCTGACAACCGCCGGTGACATCTCAAACAAATTTGCTACCAGATTCGGATGGGGAGCCAGGGTCCCGTTCCTGACACGCATAATTCCCGGAGACGGTCCGGGTGACGATAGAAATGAAGGCACATTTATCAGCGGGTGGCCCTCAAATGTAGTATTGGTCAGCGCCAGGCCAGTTCCTGAAGAGGAATCACTGACCATACACCTGAGGGAAACTGACGGACACGAGACAGATTTGTCGCTGATTAACGGGATTACCGGTAAGCAATTTACCCTTTCTGAAGTTGACGCAACTGGCAATCCGGTTGCGGAACCCTCACTTAAGATTGCCCCGCTTGAGTCAAAATTCTTCAAAATATTGCTACATTGAACACCAATAGATAAGAAACAAGAACCAGTAAGTGACCCTGCAAATGACTGATTTACTTTTTGTTGACCTAACCCTTAAGGAAACCGACATAGCCTTCATATTCCCGGTGCTGGTTACTATTGTTTTCTTCATGATATACTGGTTTATTTCACAGTCAGGAAGTGTCAGAAATTGGTTTTACGGCAGAACCGACCATGACACGGCAGCGGTGAGGCATTTTTTATTCGCAAAAATCCTGGGATTTACCCTGTTAGGACTAATCCCGCTCCTATTAACCCTGATACTTCTGCCAGGCTATTCACCTGCAGATCTGGGTCTTACATTCAGGGTTGAGAACCCCTCCTTTTCAATTGCTGTTGGAGCAGCACTTGTTCTTCTTGCCGTGTTTTCAGCCGGTACAGCTGCCAGGAAAGCAAAGGACCCTGATCATTTCCCCCAGATCAGGGCAAAAGTCTGGACCACAAAAACCTCCCTGGCGAATATAGCCGGATGGGGGCTGTATTTACTTGGATATGAGACTCTGTTCAGGGGGATTCTGCTGATCCCCCTTGCTGACCATGTGGGAGTCTGGCCGGCCATTGCAGTAAATATTGCTCTTTATGCCGCAGCCCATATCCCGCAGGGGCCCCGTGATGCATTCGGGGCGATCGCCGTGGGATTAATATTCTGCCTGGTTACTCTGGCTTCGGGAACAGTGTTTATAGCATTTGTGGTTCATCTTTCAATGGCACTCACCAACTGTTTTACATCTATGAAACATCATCCGGATATGAGTTTCCGGAAAAAATAAGATTACCGCCGGATTCCTTATCTTTGAGCCACGGCGCTACCTGGGCAGCTGACTCCGGCCGGCAAATAAGTACTAATATAGGGAACCCTGAATTGACATGAATTTCTTTTATCTGAGCATTGTTATTTCCGTAATAATCGGCATAGCCCTTATTGCAAAGATCCGCAGCTATGACATTTACGAGAAGGAGACCTTTACTTCAATGTTTTTTGCCTTTTTCACCGGGGGCACTGTTTCGGTTGTAATTGCGTTGGTACTCTATGAGCTTCTGGGACTTGCAGGTATAGATGACAGTATGATAAGTACGGTTGCCGGTTCATTTTTATTCATAGGACCACTTGAGGAATTTGCAAAACTGGCCGGATTGATCCTGGTTTACAAACTGATAAAGAAACAGTTCAATGAAGTCACTGACGGCTTAGTCTATATCTCCTGTGTAGCCCTGGGGTTTTCAATAATAGAAAACTTCTTCTATGCCAATGCCGGTCCCGGCAATGAGCATCTTATTGTTTTCAGGGCATTTATCAGCACTCCTGCGCATATTTCATTCAGTTGCATCATCGGGTACGCGTGGTACAGGTTCAGAAACGAGAAGAGGCCCTTTTCAACAGTTGTCATCGCATTTTTAATTGCATCACTACTACACGGAATATTCGACGCCCTGGCTTTCAGCAGCTATTTCAGGTTCCTGTTGCTGTTCTATCTCTGGATTATTATTCACCAGTCGTTTAAGGTATTTCAATATTCCAACATCATTTCTCCCTTCAGGCCTGTGTTTGATGAACTCTTCAGTGTTCAGGAGGAGTCGCTGGCACTGGAGACAGAGTGTCCGTACTGTAAGTCCGCAGCACCAAAACTGAAGTTCGTGAACAGTTATTTTACTGCATACCGGTGTGATTCCTGCGGGTATCATTTCGTCTCAATGAAGGATCTCCGGAATATATTCAGGCATTTTGCACCTGAATATAAAAAATTCAGCAGGAAGATCTTCCCGGTTAACATTGCAGGAAAGAGATATTCAGGAGTTTACGGAAGTGCCTTTTTCGAGGATGGTGCCGATTTCGGCTTTTTCAGGGTGGAAGAGACAGCGGCAAGGCTGACGCTGCTTAATGAGGCAATTGTCTGCGGGTTTATGAAGACTGCACCCATTCCCGGGAAACTTCTGCTTAAACTGATAAACTGACAAGGATTGATATGAATCGGGATATTGCATTGGTATTGTCAAGCGGGGGTGCAAGAGGATTTGCTCATATTGGTGTTATAAAGGTGCTCGAACACAACGGATACCGGATCAGGTCCGTTGCAGGTACTTCAATGGGTGCTCTTGTCGGAGGGATCTACGCTACCGGTCAGCTCAGGCAGTTCGAAGAGTGGGTCAGCGCACTTGACATCCGGGAGGTACTCAGGCTGACTGATCTGACTGTCAGCAATAAGGGCCTTGTCAAGGGGAAGAAGATTATTGATAAAATGAAAGAGATAGTGCCCGACAGGAATATTGAAGAACTGCCCATCCCCTTCTGCGCTGTGGCAACCGATATAATCAATGGAACGGAGACAGCATTTACAAGCGGAAAACTTTTTGATGCTATAAGGGCTTCCATATCGATCCCGACGGTTTTCCAACCATTTAAAATAGGCAGCAATTACTATGTTGACGGTGGCGTTGTCAATCCTGTGCCGATTAACAGGGTAAAAAGGCATAGAAATGATCTTCTTGTTGTTGTTGCGGTGAACGCAAATGTTCCGTATGAAAAGATACATACAGACCCCGAAAAAAATCTTGACAATAAGTTACTGCAACAGATCAGGCTGATACAGAGCAAGCTAAGTAAAGACATACCCAGAAGTAAGCAGGATGACATAGGTATCTTCAACCTGACCAACAGGTGCATCAGTATCATGCTGAACCAGATTGCCCTGCTGACTGTAGGAAATCACAGGATTGACATCATGGTCAACATATCAAAGGAAGCATTCGGCACATACGATTTTTATAAGGCCAGGGACATAATTCAGGAGGGTGAGGAGGCAGCGCATAGGGCCCTTGCCCAGTTCAGCAGAAAACAATAACATACCGGTGGTGACATGATAAACTATGAAGCGCTTTTTAATGTGTCGTACGGAATGTACATAATCTGTTCAGGCAGCAGCGAAGACGGAAACGGGTACATTTCAAATACAGTCTTTCAGGTAACCTCTGATCCTCCGAAGTTTGCGACGGCTTGCAACAAGGAGAACTTCACCTCCGGAATAATTACAAAAACAGGTGCCTTCTCGGTCTCAGTACTGAGCAGCACTGTTGCTCCGGAGCTTTTCGGACGCTTCGGGTACCGCAGCGGCAGGGATTACGGCAAGCTTCAGGGCCTGTCTGTAAAATACGGCGAAACCGGCGTGCCAATTGTACTGAATGATGCGGTGGCGGTATTTGAATGCAGGCTCACAGACACAGTTGATGCAGGCTCGCATCTTATTTTCATAGGTGAGATAATTCATTCGGAAGTTATCGATGCAACGGCGGAGCCACTCACCTACCTCCAGTACAGAAAGGTCAGAAAGGGTTCTGCGCCCAAAAATGCCCCTACTTTTATTGACAGGTCAAAACTGGCCCATTCCTGAAGATTATTAAAAATGGGAACCGCACCTGAAAGTGTCATCTCACTTGGAGTAACTGATACTCCTCTGGGTCAGATGGTTGGCGGTGCCACGGAAAATGGCATATGCCTTCTGGAGTTTGCCGACAACACTGTGAGGCTGAAAAATGAAATTGCCTCACTTGAACGGTTGCTTGCAGGAGATGCGGCTTCAGGGGTGAATCCTCACCTGGCACTTTTGTTTAAGCAGCTGACTGAATATTTTGAGGGTGCGAGAAAGGTTTTTACTGTTCCCCTGATTTACCCGGGCAGTCAATTCCAACAGAGTGTATGGCAGGAGCTTCTGAAGATACCTTACGGTTCCATTCGGACATATATGGCCCAGGCTAAAGCACTGGGAAAACCGGATGCCATCAGGGCTGTTGCCCACGCCAACGGGATGAACAGGATATCAATTGTAATCCCCTGTCACAGAGTCATAGGATCAGACGGAAGTATGACAGGCTACGGCGGTGGATTATGGAGAAAAAAGAGATTGCTTGACCTTGAAAAAGGATCGGAACTGAAACTTTGGGAATAGGAAGAAACAGTGCTGATTAACATGTTTTTTTACTAACTTTATGACTTCATTTAAAAATTAGAGACATGAAAAAAATCTACTTTCTGATCACGCTTGCAATTATCTTTTCCGCGCTGAATGCAAACGGCCAGAAGCCGATTTACATCACCGAGGACAGTGTGCTTGTTGGTAACTCAATGCATCCGGGACTCACTGTTACAATTCCGGAGGTTGACTTCAACAGAACACTGAAGAACTGGATAAAAGAGCAGGAAAACGGGACCAAGTCAAAGGTGGTGACAGACAATGGTGAGATGTCAATTTTCGGAGCGATCAGGAAAGACATTTCTCCCAATCCGATCAATATTTACAGTACCCTGCAGAACCAGGATACTCTCCAGCTTCTGATGGTTTGCATTGAGCTCAAAAAAGAGGAATATGTTGAACCTTCATCCGGGGATATTCAAATGACGGCTGCAAGGAATTTCCTGAAGGATTTTGCAAAAAGCCAGTATATCGATTTCATTAAGGATGAAGTAGCCGCACAGGAGAAGATACTCCGGGAGCTAAATAATGAGCTTAACGGTCTCCAGAAGAATGAATCGAAAACAATAAAGGGTGCCCAGTCCAACAAGAATGTAATCCGTGATGAGCAGGATAAGCTTATTGTCAAGAATAATGAGCTCAATCAGCTTTCTACAGAGATAATTAATCAGAATAACCTTCTGATATCGATGGAGGCAGGTCCCGGAAGAGAGGCAAAAGCTGCCCAGATTAAGGAACTTGACAAGAGAAAGGGAAAACTTCAGAAGGAGATTCAGTCTGCGGAGAACAAGATATCAAAGTCCAAGTCAAAAATTGACCAGGCTGACCGGGCTCTTCCCAGAAATGAAGACGATCAGCAGAAAATGAATGCACGTATTGAAGAGCAGGAAGCAGTTGTACGGCAATATATGGATAAGCTCAACACCGTGAGAAACTATTGATTACTGTGAGCACAATTGTTAAGATTTATTTTAGGGAGTAAGTTTTTAATAATTAAAGTTATGGAAGAAAAAAAAGAAAATTACCAGGCAAAAGTAGAAGCTCAGCTTAATGAGTGGAGAGCAGACATTGACAACCTGAGGCTCAAGGCAAAGGATGCCACTGCCGAGGCCAAACTGAAGTATGAAGACCAGATTGATAAGCTGGAACTTAAGTTTTACGAAGGCAAATCCAGGCTCAGAGACCTCAGGGAATCGAGTGAGGATGCCTGGGACTCAATAAAAGAAGGGGCTGACTCAATCTGGGATACAATGAAGGCCACATTCAAGGAGGCAAAAGAGAAGTTCAGGGACAAGGAGGATGACGGGAAAAATTGAGTTCAGGGTACCGGACCACTGGCAAAAGATCCGGACAATTGATATGCACACCGGAGGCGAGCCGCTCAGGATCCCTGTAGACGGGCTGCCGGAAATAAAGGGAAACAGTGTCCTCGAATGCCGTCGCTATTTTCGTGATAACCTTGATCACCTGCGGACAGGCCTTATGTGGGAGCCACGGGGGCATGCCGATATGTACGGTGCGATTCTGACCCGTGGTTTTTCAGAGGGGGCAGATTTTGGCACATTCTTCATTCATAATGAGGGATACAGTACAATGTGCGGTCATGCTATAATCGCCCTTACAAAGTTTGCGGTGGAGACGGGCATGGTAACCCCTGAGAAAGCCGCGAAAGGGCTTATAATAGATGCCCCACCCGGGGTAATAAGGTCAGGAGCGACAATAGAAAACGGTACTGTGGTAAGGACATCATTCCTGAATGTGCCCTCATTCCTTTATCTCAGGGATGAAAGTGTCATTGTACCGGGGCTGGGAAAAATACATTTTGATATAGCCTTCGGGGGAGCCTTCTATGCGTTTGTGGATGCTGATTCACTCGGACTTAAAATGGATGAGACCCACTATTCGGGTCTCATTGACTTCGGAAGGAGGATAAAGCAGGCAGTTAAGGAAAGCTATGAAATAAAACATCCATTCGAAGAGGATCTCAGTTTTCTGTACGGCACAATCTTTACCGGTAAGCCGTATGATCAAAGAAACCACAGCCGTAATGTATGCGTTTTTGCTGACGGAGAAGTTGACAGGTCAGCCACAGGCTCAGGTGTGAGTGCCCGCGCCGCCCTCCACCATGCAAAAGGGGAACTTGGATTGGATGAGACCATAACCATCGAAAGCATACTCGGGACTACAATGACAGTCCGGGTACATGCAACAACGATGTTCGGACAATACCAGGCGATTGTGCCTGAAGTCAGCGGAACGGCACATTTCTGCGGGAAGAATGAATTCTGGTTTGATCCCGCTGATACTTTGAGAGAGGGATTCATTTTCAGGTAATACACCGTGACTGTAAACCAGTTGCCTGTTTTTGGGTTTAAGAACCATATATTAGTACCTTTAATAAAATTTCATACATACTGTTATGAAGAAATATTTCAAGATCATTGTTTTAGTCCTGTTGCTGGTTGCTGCCGGTTTGTTCTGGTGGAGACACTACTTTGTATTCGGCGAGGGTGTAAAAGCCGGTGACCTTAATTACCTTGTGAGAAAGGGTTATATTTTCAAGACATGGGAAGGCCGTCTCATTCAGACAGGTTTCAAGACTCCCTCGCCGGGAGCCATGCAGAGCAATGAATTTGAATTCAGCATCGTGAATGACAGCCTTGCAACAGTACTGGAGAGGGCGAGCGGCAAGTTTGTAGAGCTTCGCTATAAGGAATATATAGCCTCACTGCCGTGGAGAGGTATGAGCAAATACGTTGTAATTGAGGTTCTTAACATCAAGGATCTTGATCCCGTTACCGGGCTGCCATATCAACCTTAGATTATGAAGGTAGCTGTTGTTACAGGAGGTGGCAACGGTATCGGCCGTGAGATTGCCCGTGAATTTGCTGCGGCCGGAATCGCCGTGGTCATAGCCGACAGGGATGACGGATCAGGGAATGAGACCTCAGACAAAATTATTTCTGCCGGCGGAAAATCCATTTTCATCCACGCTGATATTTCACTTCCACCGGATGTTTCATATCTCATGGATAAAACTGTCTCGGAACTTGGCAGAATTGATATCCTTGTAAATAATGCAGGATTTGGAATCTGGAAATCACCGTATGAGCTTGGTGTGGAGGAATGGGATTCAGTGATTAATACAAACCTTCGCGGGGCCTTTCTATGTTCACGGTGTGCGGCTTCATACATGAAGGAATCAGGAGGTGGGTCTGTAATAAATATTGCATCGACAAGGGCATTCATGTCTGAAGCGAATTCAGAAGCATATGCCGCCTCAAAAGGAGGACTGGTTGCATTGACTCATGCATTTGCAGCCTCATTTTCAAAGGATAACATCAGGGTCAATTGCATTAGTCCCGGATGGATTGAAACAGGTGATTACAGCAAGCTTAAAGAATCAGATCATAAACAGCACTTCTCCGGCCGGGTCGGGAAACCGGCAGATATTGCCAGAGCCTGTCTCTTTCTTACTGAAAATGACTTCATTAACGGTGAAAACATAATCATTGACGGGGGAATGACGAGAAAAATGATCTATGAGCCTTGAAAAGGGAGCCGGAGCTTCTGATTCTTAGTTATTAACTCTCCTTATTCTTGGCCCTCTTGCGGTCGTTTTCGTCAAGCATCATTTTCCTAAGACGCATTGATTTAGGGGTAATCTCAATATACTCATCAGAGGATATGTACTCCATGGCCTCCTCCAGAGAAAAACGGATGGGGGGAGTGAGCAGCGCCTTATCGTCTGAGCCCGAGGCTCTCATGTTCGTGAGCTTCTTTGTTTTGGTGATGTTGACAGTGATGTCATCAAGGCGTGTGTTTTCACCGATTACCTGACCCATATAGACATCTTCGCCCGGAAAAATAAAAAATCTTCCGCGGTCCTGCAGTTTGTCAATCGCATAGGCCACAGCGGTCCCGGTCTCCATTGCTATCAGCGAGCCGTTCCGTTTAACTGCCATATCGCCCTTCCAGGGTTCATAACCTTCGAACCTGTGTGCCATTATGGCTTCACCCTCGGTAACTGTAAGCACCTGGTTCCTAAGACCGATGATCCCGCGTG
>Ga0209575_10001109_pt1 | contig 11731 bp, 12 predicted proteins | sample Medcelwee11metaG_FD_187172 | JGI IMG/M metagenome (GOLD analysis project Ga0209575, IMG submission 187172) | Freshwater pond sediment microbial communities from the University of Edinburgh, under environmental carbon perturbations - Medium... | ecosystem: Environmental > Aquatic > Freshwater >...
ACCCATGAACATTGCCCCTGTTGTTCCAGCAATTATTTTGGATGGATGAAAATTAAACATTAAAAATCCCAAGATAATTCCCATTAAAATTGTACACATAATAGCAATGGGTGGTTGATTTACTTCAGAACGAAAACTCAAAAAAAATATTGTAGTCACTGTTATAAAAGCAATACCACCAGAAAGACCATCAATTCCATCCATCCAATTAACGGCATTCATCAATAAAACCAACCAAAAAATAACTAGAATGACAGAAAATACCACGCCCAAACTTGAATCTAATCTCAAAATACCACCACTTAGCGGATTAGTCACATAATAAATTCTGATTCCCATAATAAAAACAAAAACTGATACAGCAATTTGAGAAAAAAGTTGTATTTTCCAACGAATCTCTTTGAGATCATCCAAAAAACAAACTGACAAAAGGATAATATTACTAACTAAAAAACCATAGAGTTGGGGAGTTATAAACAAATCTTTGTTTATAAGAATCACAAAATCAAAGACTATAATCATCACTAGTCCGCCTAGCCTTGAAACATTGTCTTTGTGAATATGGCGCAAGCTTTCACGACCTAGCCATTTTATTTTTTTCGTAAAAAGAATAATTCCATAAATTGAAATTATCGTAAGTGTCAGTGAAATTAGAAAAGGGATTAGATATTTCATTCTATTTTCTTATTTACTTTTTCTTTGGAGTCACCCAAAATTCTCCAAAATATTTTCCGAACATTATTCTAGTTTGCGAATCAATAGCTGGCATTGAACCAAGAAAAGGAGCAATGATTGGCACTAAAGCCCATTGAATCAACATATAAAAATTCCGCCATTTGGAATATTTCTTAGGACGCGGTGGCATGAGAAGAAAACTAAGTGACATCGAAACTACTAAGCCACACATAGCTAATGTCATAAGATAGCGAGTGATAAATGGCAAATTATGTGCCAAAACAGATTGATTAAAATCATCACCTCCAAAAATAAGTGGGAGCCACCCCAATATTGCTAAAATAAAACTAGCTGTTGCCCAACTATGATGCCCTTCCAACATTTCAAATGCGACAGAAAATTTCTTCCAAAAAGAAACTTTTTTATTTGGTACAATCGCTCGCATAATAACTGGGAAATTTTCAATACCATAAGCCCAACGCCTCTTCTGTTTATATTGATTTTTGATAGTTTTCCAATAAGTTTCAGCCAAAACTGCATCCAACGAAATTGGAAGATAAATTGGCATTACCTTGTAATCACCATCATAGTAAGTAAAGCATTTCCAATAAATGATTGAGTCTTCGCTAATCATATTAACTGGCCAAAAATTAACTTTGTATAAAGTATCAAATGGCTCACTATGAGAAGAAAAAGTCACCATTCCTTCTGTTCTAGTGCTTTGAAAAATATGCCAAAAACTAGAACCTGTCACAATCACTCGCACGAATGCATTAGTATCCCACAGATTATTATGATACATCGGCAAGGGTTGATAGCTTCTTTGCAATCTTTTGGGATCAATTATATATTTATATGTCAAAGCGGCAAAATATTGTTTATGAGCCACGCTATCACAATCAAAATTAGAAAAAATAACTTTTTTGAAATCAATTTTTCTTTCTTCTAAATATTTTGCCAAGAAATTGGCCGCGAATGTAGCATTTGATCCCTTAGCTTTCATTTCATCGTCTTTAACTATATGTGTCGTAACGATAAAATCTCGAAAAACTCCTTGAAATTTATTTTTCAAATAATTAACCTTTTCCAGTCTTTGCTCTTGCGGTTCACGCTCTTCGGTGGCTAGAAGAATAATAAATTGATGGTTAGGAAAATTTGAATCAGCGATTGCGGCGATTGCTGGCTCAATTACTTCAGCTGGCTCACTAGCTGTCGGAAGCATCACTACATGCACGATTTCCCGCCAATCCAAAATTTTATCTTCTATTTTTGAAATTTCTCTTACTTCTTCCAAATATTCTTGGCATTTTTCTATTTCTTTTTTAAAAATATCTTTTTCTTTTCTGGTAAAATCATCACTCCCTCCTAGACTTTTTTGCATATTTGAAATCCGATTATTGATAATTTCCATATACATTTGCGGATGCATGATATTTTGGCACCTTTCCCACCAATCAATTTCCTTGCCTTCCTTTAGTTTTCTATATCCTACTACTGAATAATATGCGATAAAAATCGTTCGATAAATCCAATAAATATCAAAAACTATAATAAAAATAGCCACATAAACCGGCAGAATAAAAGAAAAAACAAACATACCAACAAGCGTTATCCAAGTCAAAATTCCAGGAATAACTTCCAATATTCTTTGAATTCGCCTTTCTTTGGGATTTTTAGTTTTTGGATCGGGAAAATTGAACATAATTATTAAAAATTAATTAAATTGTCATCCTGAACTTGTTTCAGGATCCTACTACTAGAACTTGAGATTCTGAAATAAATTCAGAATGACAGAATTTTAATAGTTTATCAGTATAACACTAACTGAAGAAATTATCAAGTTTATTTGAATAATTACTGAAGCCAAAAGCAAGCTATAACTAGCAATCCTTTCTTTATTTTTATAAAAGAAAAAAGCTAAGTTGAAATTTACCAGGAATAAAAATAGTCCAATAATTGGAGCTACAAAAGACTGCTTCCAATTTCCTAGGTTATCTACACCAAAATAGACATTATAGTGCAAAATTATATTCCCCTGAGCCTTATTTATAAAAATTGCCAGAATTAACCAATTAGTTAGATTAGTCAAAAAATTAAAAACTAACAACCATAATATGATATGATTTTTGAAAAATTCTTGATTGAAAAAAAGCTTGAATTTATAAATTAAGCTTTTTTTTGAGTTATCTTTTATTTTAATTTCTATTTTATTTTCCATATTGCTTTCCTCCTATTAAATTATCCTATAAACTTCTAATATTTTATTTAAGATTATTCCATATTGCATTAATAATTCTCTTACTGACATCAATATTTGATTCCTTTCTATTGATTGAATTTGACAAATATAATTTTGAATATGCTTTTTTTATTTTTTCTATGCCAGATTCTAAAACACCATGAGTGCAAATTGCAAAGACCTTTTTTGCCCCATTTTTTTTACATTCTTTGTGAAATCTCTCCATTGTCCCGCCTGTTTCAATTAAGTCATCAACTACAGCAATATTTTTTTCGTTAACAGTGTTTTTAAAATTCTCATCCGTCACAATTTCTATATCATAAGAATTTTTTCTTATCTTTTTCACGCCTGATAATTTATTTCTTTTTTGCGAACCCATATCTGGAGCAAGAAATATAATTTCTGGATATTCCTTTAATACCTCTTTCTTCAGCAAATCTAAAACAGCAATATTTATTATTGGATATTTTTTCACCCAAGTTTTCTCAGAAAAATGTGCATCGATAATGTATATCTTACTTACTTTATAATATTTAATAAATTCTCTTATAAAATTTTCCGCTGAAGAAGTTTCGCCTTCTTCGATTATGTGATCTTGCATCCCATAAGGAAAATATGTGAAAAAAATTTCAATTGGTCCTATTTTTTCTTTGCGCAAAATCTCTAAAACTGATTTTAATTCTATTATCCCCTGGTTAGGATTTGGCATTCCGGAATGAATTATTACAGTTTTACCTTTGATTTTTTTTATTTTTGATAATTTAACATACACCTCTCCGTCAGGAAATAATCTTCTGTTATCCTTATTTTTATCAATCAAGAATATATTAATATTCTTATTTACCAATTTTTCAGCAAAGTGTTCAGTTTCGGTTGTCAAAATTATATTAGTCATTATAAAATAATTTATGATATTATAAAGTTTATAATTTTATTTTCAAGTTCGGCTCTTGATTTTTTATCTGAATATACGTGGTCGGCATTTTCTATTAAATGAAACTCCTTATTTTTTATCAACTCAGCAATTCTCGCTACATCCTCAACATTCAAATATTGGTCTTTTCCAGCGGCAATTATTAAAGTCTTTGCCTTTATCTGGGGAATATATTTTTTGTATATATTATATTTTTTGGCATCTAAATAATAATTATACCCTATCCTTCTCCTGCCAATAAACCCAGGATGAACAAAATAACCTCTCTGTTCATATTTTCTCAACCCATCTTTACCCCTTACCTTCATAAAATAATTATCGAGATTGATTACTGGGGATTGTATAACTAATTTGGACACCGAAGTCCTATTGATAGCTGTAGCTACGATGGTGGCAAAGGCAGGCACACTGGAGCCAAAAATGATTATTTCTCTATATTTTTTCGAATTCAAAAATTTTATGACTATATTAATTTCGTTTATTACCTTCGACATCGTATAATCAAATATTCTACCTTCGCTTTCTCCGTGACCATATGCGTCAAAAATCAATACTGAAACTTTGTTTTTTATCATTGGAGTAATAAGCTTCGCTTTAGAGCTATTCTCTTTGGTTGCACACAAACCTGGCGGGATAATCAAAATTTTTCCTTTTCTGGATTTTTTATGTTCGATAAGATTCACTGAAAATTTATAACCGTCATCGTCTTCTAGCATAAATTTTTCAATGCACGCATTTTTTCCCGCCAATTTTCCTATATCATATGATTTTCTGTAATTATATTTTTTCATTTTAAAAGTGTAAAAAAAATTATTTATTTTTTATAGTTCATAAGGATGTTTCAAGAATCCCTTCCCTAATTCCATTTTGAGTTAGAGATTTTGTATTATTTGCGTAATTCCCTGTGCTTAAATTCAATAAACTGACTAAATTTTCCGAAGACAAACTCAAGCTGTGCTGATCTGCTGGTTTTCCTTCAGATCGCATATCATTTACAAAAATAAAATTATTTTTATTCATTAATTCTTGTCCTTGATGCGAACTAAAATATTTTTCCATAAATGGAACTACTTGTATAATATCAACTGAGTCTGGCAATTCTTCCATTTGTCTGTGCATCCTATTGGCAATTCTTAAATATTCTCCCACTATAATTTTAGGATCCTTCATCTTCAATTCTCTGCTGTTTTCAACCATTTTCAAAAGTCCGTCAAATGAAGTTGACCAGTCGATAGCTTTTGCTGGGTTCCCCGAATAATCAAAGGTCCCGTAGTTTCTTAAAGGATCAATCCAAATCTGTCCTTCTTTATCCATGCTCGGTTTCCCAATTTGTCCAGATAATGACAAAAATGTTTTAATTTTTTTTAGTACTTCTTTGTTCTGTTTTTGTAGTAATCTTAATGATTCAAGACCAATCAATCCACCAAAAGAATGTCCGATTACTTTTATATCTTCATAATTATTTCCTACACCCTGAACCGCACAAGCAAATTCATTTACCCATTCCTTATAACCATACTCTTTTTGATTACCTATATGATCCTGATTGTTTTTTTTGCCAAAAGTTATTCTTTGAGAAGAATCTATTCCTCCAGCGCCGTCTTTAATAATGGTACCGTTGCGATGCACTAAAATAACATCTTTTCCTTCACCATCAATCAAATCTCGAAGATAATTATTTTTAAATTTATCAACCTCTCCTTTAAGCCCTGGAATAAAAAAGACTGCGCTTTTACTTTCTCTCTCTTTTCGTTTATATAGGGAAATTTCTACGTCGCCAAATTCATTCTTTATCTTTTTCCAAGCAACATCCACATCAACCTCCTTTTCTTTGTCGGAAATTTTAAAAGTTTCTCCATAATTAATAATATCTGAAATAGTATCATTAAAAGTAACTAGCTCAATATTATTAATTTTTGCTTCATTCATATATTTACTGATGACTAAGTTTTACCTCTTCTACCATTTTTTTCAATTTATCACTTACTTGCGCACGGTATTCTATTTTTTTATCAATACTCAATAATTTTTTTGGTAATTTTTGGATCTGACTTTCGATGTATGCTTTAATTTGGCTTAGATCAGGAAGATCCCTGACTATTTTTCCTTTTTGAATAAATTTTTTGAGAAGTGGCTCTCCTAATTTTTCATTTTCCAATCCAATAATGTCTTTATATAATTCACCCCTCTTACAAATTCTGAAAACCTGCTTAACGCCAGGCAAACTCAATTTTCCTGGTGCAAATTTAGCTGTTTGAATTTTTTTGACACCATCTTGTATCTGCGCCATTTTATAAACTGTTTCGAGTTTTGGTTCATCAGCTGATGTGATTCCTTCTGTTATAACTAAATAGGCATCGGCAGGAACTTTTTCTTTTTTTAATTTAATAATCTTATATTCATCAAGATTACTTGCTAAGGTTATCGTAACATCTTTAAGTCCTGCCCGATCAAGCCTTTTTCTCGAATATTTTGCTAAACTTGCAAGATCGCCACTATCAATGACGATTCCCTTAAGCGCGGAGCCTTTCTGCCTTAATTCATTCGCAACAATAATAGCATTCTCTAAGCCTTGTTTAAAATCATATGTATCAACCATTAAAGCTATGCTGTTAGGAAACATTTCTGCTGCTGCCCGCATAGCAGTTATTTCATCATCAAAAGACTTAATAAAAGCATGGTATGCGATGGTTAAACCCGAAGGAATTTCTAAGTTATATTTATTATAGAAAGAAGGACAAGCGATCGCCTTAGTTCCGACCAGATAAGAATTACGCGCACTTTTCATTGATGATTCAAAGCTATGCGCTCTTGTCCCATATATTCCATTGCAATTTCCTGGAGAAGCCGCAATCACACATCTGACTGCTTTTGACATAAATAAAGTATTACTGGTCAATGCGTTCATTAGGAACATTGTAATTAAATTAGCCTCAACTATTGGAGCACTAATTCTGACAACTGGTTCTCCAGCAAAAAATGGCGTACCTTCCGGCATAGCCCATAAATCTCCTGAAAACTTAAATTTCCGCAAATAAGTCGCGAACTGTTCAGTTATTATTTCAGCCTTCAATAAAGATTTAATCTGATACTCTTTATAATTCCAATTTTTAAGACCAATAACTATTTCTTCAAGTCCACCAAATAATAGAAAATTCCGCTTATCTGGTATGTCCCTAACTAATAAATCAAAAGTAGCAATCTTATTATCCATTTTATTTTTCATCCATATTGAACAAACTGAAAAAATTTGGTTGTATTCGAACAACGATAGATCTTCCTCATTAAAAAGATGAGAATTGGGGATGTTTTTTGATAATTTCATGATATTATTTAAAATAATTAATTAAAATTTCAAATCTTACACTTCAAAGAAAAATGTTTCTTTTTTATTCCTCTTTGGGCTTTTCCAGCGACACTGGTTCGATAATTTTTTCTCCTTCAGTAATGCGTGCCACATCTTTGTCAATTTTTCCCAATTCCTTATAAGCGATATTATATTGATTGACGGTTGTACCCAAACCATTGCCCAATTTTTTCATGTAATCTTCAAAGGCCACAATATGCCTACCAAGTTTTTCCACGTTGGTCCGAATAGTTTTGGCGCTTTCTTCAATTTGAAAAGCTCGCAGTCCCTGAAGTACCGTTTGTAAATAAGCCAGAAAAGAAGTTGGGGAAACTATAATAACTTTTTTGTCTTGAAAAGCATATTCGATGAGATCGCGAGTATTAACTTGTACTGCACCAACTTTATTGATTAGAAGGTCGTAATAGATAGCTTCGGAAGGAATAAACATAAAAGCGAAATCCATTGTCCCCTCGGAAGGTTTGATATATTTTGAAGTTTCGTCAATTCTGTTTTTCAAATCTTGCTTGAAAACTTTTTCCAGTCGCTCTCTTTCTTCACTATCTTTGCAATTTAGAATTTTTTCATAATTTTCCAAAGAGAATTTCGAATCAACCGGAATAACATTTTTTTTGACAAAAACTACCGCATCTACAATCGTGCCATCCTTGAAGGCATATTGCATTTGATAGGAATTGGGTGGCAACACATTTTTCAGGGTTTCTTCTAGAAAATATTCCCCGAGCACTCCTCGCTGCTTTGGATTTTTCAAAATATCTTGCAAGTTTTGCAATTGCGCGGAAAAATTTATCACTTGTTTGTTTGTTTCTTCAAGTTTAGTCAATTTTTCGGTTATTTCCGAGATAGATCGCACCGACTGACTGGCAATCCCTTGGGCTGTTTTCATTGTTTGCCCCAATTGTTCTTGAGTTGCTCGATGAGTTTCGGAAAGCTTAGAGTCCATTGTGCGCCTGAGTTCACGATTTTGTTCAGCCATCATAGACAATCGCTCCAAAATCGCCACCGATTTTTCCCCGTCCCGATTGCCGTCAATTTTTTTCTTCACATCCAAAATCAGCCAGATTAACCCAGCACTTATCACAATTAAAAGTATAATTAAAATATTAAGCATGATTTTTATTTTCGCATTTCGCTTATTTCGCCCGCCTCGACTCGCGGAAACACTTCGTCGACGCGAGGCGGGTATTTCGTAAAACTAAAGTTTTCTTTGTGCGATAAATCTTTTTAGTCCAGAAATTTTATTAATCACTTCTTCGTGCGGTCCTTCCAGAAATTCCAAAACAAATTTATCCAACATATTCAAACGATATTTAAATTCATCCATCGTCATCAAAACAAAATTAATTTCCTTACCAATTTCTGCTTCCAAACTGCTCATCAGATTTTTGAGCCTAGCCTTGCTCACTGCATCCCCCACAATTATCATATCCGCCTTGCTTTTGGCATAATTGATGAACACCCCACTTATTACAGCTAGTTTGATGTTGCCAATCTTAGCTGTCTTAGAAAGACTCTGACATTGCGGATAAACATTTGATTTAGCAATAAGATTTTTGAGTTCCGGATAAAAATTGAAATCTTGATTGAGTTGATAGAAAGTTTTTCCCGCCTTGGTTCTTTTTAGGATAAATTTTATATTCGCTAAACTATTTAGCTCGCTCTTACTTCTTCCAGCGTTTAGCATATTTCTCGAAATAATTTCGGAAAAACTAAAGACTGGTTCTGGATTTTGCAGAAAAAAACGCAAAAGCCGTGCTCGCTCCTTGGAACCGAAAAGAATTTCTAATATTTCTGACATAGGTTTTATTTAGATAGTTAAATAGCTTACTAATATCAGTATATAACAGCTAGGCCAAAAGTAAACCCCCATAAATTTCAGAATAAATAACAGCGCCGGTTTAAGGTTTCAAACCGGCGCCAAAAATGGAACAAATCAATTTTCACCTCCTTTCATTCTTCGAATCGGGGATTATTTTTTTGAGGACAGTTGACACAGGAAAATGCTTCTATCCTTTTTTTAAAGGAATAGTCCATGCAGAAGCTGGCGCATTTACAAAAGACATTCCTATGCCAATCAACCTCTTTGTCATCCAAGAGCGACCTTGATAATTTTGTCATTACTATCGAATAATTTCCTACAGAAAAAGTGAATCTTTTCTGCAAAATAAGATCTCCCTCCTCTCCCTGATCTTCCTTATTTTGCTTCTGCAGATTTAAGAAAAAATTTCTCATTCTTTTGTCGCCAATTGCATCTTTTGTCACATTTTTCATTTTTCCTCTCCTTTTTTTAAAAATTGATTGTTAGTGTACTAACTTATACATACTCCTAATTTATTTTTAAGTCAACATTAAAAAAACCAGCCATAATCAATGTGGCTGGTTAAATTATTTAAACCATTCACTATTCCGTTGTTTTTCCATCAAACTCCGCTTCATTACTTTCTGCTTCGGCTTTAGTATGGCGAACAATGCCATCTTGATGATGCGCTGGCGAATAAATCGTGTAGAGTTTTAACTCCTCTGTTTCGGAAACATTGATCACATTATGCTCTGCGCCAGCTGGCACCACAATCGCCACGCCATCCCCTACCGCATATTCATTTCCATCGATAAGAACTTTTCCCGTTCCTTTTTCAAAACGAAAAAATTGATCGTTTTCAGTATGAACTTCCATGCCGATCTCTTCTTTTGGCGCCAAACTCATCAGCACCAACTGACTATGCTTGCCAGTGTAGAGCACTTTTCTAAAATTCTCATTTTCGAGAGTTTCCTTCTCGATATTCCCCATAAATCCTTTCATATGTTTTTTATTATTTATTATTTACACAAAACTAATACTACTGAATATTTTTTATATTTCAAAAAGCTACTTATTTAAATACGTAATTGTAAGTTGCAAAATTGTTGCAAATGACACCCAAAGAAGATATGGTATTTGGATGTAAGTTATCCAGCGAGAATGCGGATAAATTGCAATCATTGCCCAAATAAGCGTGCCAAGAACCAATAAAATATCAATGGCCGCCAAAAGATTATTTTTCAACCCAAACTGAATTGGGGTAAAAGAAAAATTGAAAATCAAATTAAGAATAAATGGCAACGCCACTAAAATTGGGATTTGTTTTTTGAAATACATCCAAAAAACTTTGCCAAATGAAATGGCAATTAGCGCATAAAGGAATGACCACACTGGTCCGAAAACTGAGGCTGGCGGAGACCAGGTTGGTTTGATTAATTGTGAGTACCAATTATAATTATTCATAATTTACTTTCTTTTAATTTATTATAGAGCAAAAAAACACAAATGCCAATGGTGAAGCTATAGAAAATTGGGTAGAAATTCGGCGAAGCATCAAAATTCACTGGAACAACACGAAAATAATAATTAACCCAGCGAAAAGCCGAAAACCAAATTCCAAAAACCAAAAAAGCTACCCCGTCAGGAAGCTTTTTTTTGAGAATATAAAAAGCCACAAAACTGCCCAGGAGTGCTGCGCTCAGCTCATAAAGCTGAGTAGGATGAACTGGATCAACCGAAAAAAGTTGTTCGTGATTTTGCGATAATTGATATTTATGCGCCTGGCTGAAAAATGGAAAAGTTACTCCCCAAGGAAGATTGGTAATTTTGCCAAAACAACAGCCATTTAAAAAACATCCAACACGCATTAGCGCAATGCCAATTCCCAAAAATGGAACGACTGTGTCCCCTAATTTCCAAACATTTATTTTGAAAAATCGACAAGCAAAAAAACCGGAAATAATCGCCGCCAAAATTCCACCAAAAAGAGAAAAACCTTGCGTGCTTATCGACCACAATTTTTCCGGATGATTTTGATATAAACCAAAATTCAAAAGAAAGTGAAGCAAGCGCGCTCCAACGAAAACTGAAAAAAGCATAGCCAGTAAAATCCAAAAAGAATCTCTAATTGGTAAATTTCTTTTTTTGGCAAAATACAGACTGCCAAAAAAAACCACACTAGCAGCTAGCGCCAGAAAAAATGGATAAGCCTTGATGTCGAAATTAATAAAAGTCAGATTTATTTTTAGAAGAGTAGGATGCATTTATTTTTTTGGTTCAGTTTTGGAATCTTTTGCTTTCTTAGTTGCTCCCTCATCCTTTTTGTCCGAAGAAATAGGCGCCGGCTTCATAGCTTTGCTAGCCGTTAAGGTAGTCAAAATTTTCGCTTCACCTTCTTCCGTTTTATAAACAATATTCATCGAGCCATTTGCCAAATAATTTGTCTCGTCATCTGATATTTGAAGACTAATTGTCGCCACCGCTCCTTTTTCACCAAAACTCGCCTTAATCGTTCCGTCTTCATAGGTAAATGGCACACTCTTGCCATCACTATCATCCGATTTAAATTTCAATGTTCCACTATTTTCCCCCTGAGGAGTAAGTTCCAGTGAAATTGGCACTTCCTTGCCAATAAGTTCCGTTAGGTCCATTGAAAAATCGCAACCCAATTCTTCCGACTCTTTTGATTTTGGCTTATTCTTAAGCGCCTCTGGAACA
>Ga0209575_10001113_pt1 | contig 11693 bp, 9 predicted proteins | sample Medcelwee11metaG_FD_187172 | JGI IMG/M metagenome (GOLD analysis project Ga0209575, IMG submission 187172) | Freshwater pond sediment microbial communities from the University of Edinburgh, under environmental carbon perturbations - Medium... | ecosystem: Environmental > Aquatic > Freshwater >...
CTTACACCAATCACTTTCTTGACCCCTGCGACTGCCTCGTTTGGCCTTGCCTGGGAGAGCGACACTGGGACAGTGATGCCGGGGATGACCCCTTCTCTCACCGGTGTTATTGTAAGGACAGATTCAGAAGTACGTTCCGTTTTCCTTTGGACCTTGATGACCGCATGCCCGCCCGGCTGGATGCTGCCTTCTTTTGGGATTACTCCGATTGCGGCATCAGCGCTGAGCCTGTAAGAGAGCTCTTCTCCATCAGGGTTTATGACCATAAGGGACTTTTCATTATCAAGCGGACCGAAGACCAGATGATCAGGAGACGCGGCTATGGAGAGCCCATGCACTGCTGGAAGAAAAAATAAAAAATAGAAAAAGAGAGGACATCTCATCCTGACACAGCTCCAATGAGGATGGACCCCTTATAGGTCCCGCTTCCCGCGCTTTCCGGGACGGTGTAGGCGAGGGAGAACGCCATGGTCCTGCCGCTCGCAAGACCGACCCCGAGGGTCATCGGCTGTTCCCTGACCTGGAAGGTATCTCCGTCGCCCACCCTGCAGGAGAGGCTGGAGAGATCCAGCATGGACCCCATCCCCTGGAACGGTGTCGCCTTCACCGAGATATCAAGAGGCCTGTTCCCGATGTTCCTCAGTGTAGGCCTATCTATAGTCCCCATGGAGGTATCGCCCTCCACCAAGACACCCTGGCCCTTGGTGAGATTGGCGAGGAGCAACCTGTCAGTATCGATCTCAAGGCCTGTCACCGGCAGTATGGTGAAGGTCATCTCAGATTGGGCTGCCTCGACATCTCCAATATAGGTGATCACCTTGAGGAGGTAATCCCCCGGTGGGATGTCGAAAGGGACAGACAGGCTCCCATGATAGAAGGAGGAAGTCCCTGATGTAGTATTGAATAGCTCATCCTCCCCGTGCTCCCATGACAGTGCCACTTTTGAAATACCATCGATCCCTGGGGCATAGTTGATGATGGCTGAGACTCCGACCGACCGATTGCCGCCCGGAAGCGGGAGGACCTGGGTGCCTGTATCATTAAGGTCATCTTCCATGGTGAGGTTCCTGATGGTAGGTCTTGCATCATCAACCTGGAGGATGATCTCGATCCCCGCTGCCTGGCCTTTGGTCGATGAATTCCGTGGCGATGGCGGGGCGCTTTGAAAATCCAGGCTATTGTCTCCGATGTCCTCAAAGGTAAAAACCCCTTCAACAAACGATCCTACCCTTGCTAGCGCCATCCCTGATCCAGCAAGGGGAGAGGGCGTGGTCTCGTAAAATTCAGGAAAAGTATGCGCGCCCCAGCCGAGGGTCCCCACAGTCACCCCTTCTTTTTGGATCCTCACCGCATCAGGCCCGTTCTGGAGGTCGAGGGCAGTCACCACATCTGCGGGAGTGACTTCCTCACCAATGAGAAAATATCCTTTCGCAGGGATAGTCTCCCCTGTCCCTGTCCATTCAAGAGTCCAATCTCCTTCTGTCGATCCGTCGCCGCTCCAGAGCGAATAGCCTGAAAGCGCGACCGGGATGTCGAGCGTGTTGTATAACTCAACCCATTCAAGTCCTGTATCCGCCCCATCGGGGTCGTACAATACCTGCGTCACCAGTATCTCGGCATGTGCCATGCCGCAACAGATGAGCAAGACAGAAACAAATCCAATTCCCATCCTTTTCATTTCCTGATCACCTCAGGGATGAGGGGAGGGAAAGTGTTAATATGACTGACGGGAAAAAACCTGAAAATATTACAGGAGAAAAAGAAAAAAAAATGAAAATTCCGGAGCCTTATCTCTTCCGAAAGAGGCTCGCGATGAGCAGGATACCTACTCCGATGACGATCACATACCCGAGGATGATCAGGATAAGGGTTGAATCATCGGCGAAGCCTGTCCTAATTTCTGCTGGAGGCCTTGCGGTAGCGCCTGTCGTGCTCCCTCCGGTGTTCCCTGTATCGATGACAACCACGGTCTCTTCATCGTCTTCTTCTGTCGTCCCGCCAGTGGTGGTGCCGCCGGTGGTCGAGCCGCCAGTGGTGGTGCCGCCAGTGGTTGAGCCGCCGGTTGTGGAACCGCATTTCTCGACCTTAAGGTCGACAGATGAGTACTTCGAGATGTCATTGTCATCATAGGCATCATCATCATAATAGGAGTAGATCGCGATGGTATAGGTTCCGGTCGCGACGGAATCTCCGACCTTGATGGTGATCGTCTTGGAGAGCTCATCACCATCATCGAGATCGATATTCCTGGTGATGGAACTGATGCCCAGGGCTTCATTCTTCGCCACAAGAACGATCTCATCAGAATCATCGTTCCCCGTGTTCTCAAGCCTGATGTTGAGGGTGGATGTCCTGTCGCAGCTCACGGTCTCAGGTGAGAGGACGGCAGATTTGATGGAGATCTCTTCATCTTCTTTCGCGATGTCAAGCTCTATCTTCCACTGCTCGCCATGGGTTGCGCCATATTCATCATCTCCCTGGAGGGTGATAACGAGCTCGTAGGTGTCCTCGTCGATATCGCTGTCGATGGTGAATTCGATGGATGCCTCATCCTCGTCGGTCGCGTCGATATCAGCGATGTCCTGGTCCTCATCGACATCAAGGTCATCGTCAGATTCCACAGTGAAGGTGATGTCTTCAATCCCGACATCCTGTCCGCTGGAGAACCTGTTCTTCGCTACCAAGCGGATCTCAACAGTATCTCCAGGCTTGACGTCTTCGAGGGTCTCATCATCGTCGACATTATTCTCATCGCCTTCAACAGTGACATAGAGCCTGTAGAGCTCAAGCTTGTTCTCGGTCTGGAGGGTGACTGTGTTTGTATCAAACACTGTGCCATCTGCAACACTCGCCTCTAGGGCACCGATGGTGAATCTCCTATCGGCCTGCGCATCCGATGCGTCAGGATTGAAAGCATCGAAATCCTCAGGGACGATGACAGTCACTGTGACTGCCTGGGACTCCCCTGGAGCGAGGCTCGCGATGACCGATGTCGAAAAGGTGACATTATACTTGGACGGGATATTCACGTTGCTGAGGGTTATCCCTGTCAAGGTATTCGATCCGTCGTTCTTGACGGTCATTGTCGAAGAGGTCTTGATAGGATCATCATCCTCATCAGGATTGCTCTTTTCTGTGGTGGATGACCCCATAGCCAGATCAGAGATGGTGATCTTCGATGTCGGCTGGCTGATAGCGACTGCGCTCGAAGTGACCACATTTGATGCCGCAGCTGAGGTATCGGTCGCCCTGAACTGGCAGTTGATCCAGGCTCCGACAGGGCAGGTCGCATCGCTGCATTGATAGGTCGCAATTGTCGAATATGCCCTCAATTCGGTCGCGCCTGAGACGAACCTGTATTCCCTTGTCAGGGTGTCAGCGCTGTCAGCGTCGGTCGCAGTCCCTTGGCAGGTGAAAAGAGTGGTCGGGATAGCTGTCCCCGGCGTGAGTGTCGCTGTGGTCGCTACCGGCACCGAGTTCGTGATTGTCACGGTATTGCTCAAGACCTGAGTCGAATTTGAGGTATATGTGCTGTTTGAGCACCACGCAATCGCCTTGAACTGGTCTCCTTTACTTGTCTGGGTGACAGATATTGTGTGTACAGTCTTCTCTGTATCGTTCGTCAATCCGATCGCTTTGCCCTGTGCCAGGACTGCATCATTTTTCAACACCTGCCAGAAGGCGGTGAGGGACTCCTTTCCGATGCAGGAGACATTTGCAGTGATGGCAGTCGCGGTATCGGCAGTGGCAGGAGTCAGCTCGACAACCTTAACTTCGGGTGCCGCGCCAGCTACCGCTGCGAACAGAAACAGGATGAATCCGATAATAAGCAGTTGTTTCATCGTCGATAACCCCCAATACTTTTTTTCTTATACGAATAGTGTATTGTTATTTACCAGTGGTCACAGTCAGTATTTAAATATTTATATTATTCAGACATCATATCGAAGGTGACAAGTCTCCAGAAGCAGTGAAAGATGGGTTTGGATAAAAAGGATGAGGTAGGTTTCAAAGCGACCTGAAACTATGCACTGTCACAATATGCGAGCAGAGAATGATAACCCTATTCTTTCAGGTCCAAAGTGATGGTCTTCTTAGAAAGGTCCATATCAATAATTGAGGAATGTGACTTAAGCTCTTTTCTGATCTCTTCCCAGCTCATGGTCTCTTTCATCTTACCGATGATGTCATAGAGTTTCTTGATATCATTCAGATGGAGGTATATGAGTTCAGCCTTCTTTGAGTCTTCAGCGATCTTCTTCTCATGGGATCTCACCTGCCTCGATTGCATGTCGATGATCTTTTCGACTTTGGTGAGCCTTCCCCTCTCCTTCACCTCTTTCTCAGCGGCGTTTGCGGTATTTCGGAATGTCGAGTGGTAGGAGTCGAGAGCCTCATTGAAAGAAGCTGATTTCATAATATCTATATCCTTGTCTCCTGATAGCTGGAACGGAAGGATATCGAAAACCTCACCTCCCCGAGACAGAGTGACCGGATGCGATGGTGCATGGACGAGGTTCCAGAAAGAATCAAAGATCCTGCGGAGTTCTTCCTCGCTTGGGTCGACTGATGACTTCTCCACCCCTGATACCTTGCAGATCTCCTCTGCGTATGTCCCTCCGAGCCCGAAGTCTGTGGCAAGACTTTTCACCACGCTCTTCTTCGGATCAAGGATTGCCATGAACTCTTCCTTCTCCAAGGTGAATAGATCATGGCCGCGGGTAGGGAAAACATACCTCTCTTTTGACTTCACCACCCTGTCCTGCCATACCTGCTGCTCAAGGGGAGAGATGATGTTCATATCAGGATCGCACAGGATGACGTTGCCTTTGCCAAAGAGCTCCACCACCATCCAATATTTCGTCTCCTTGGTCTCAAAGAGGATCTTCAGGATGCGTTCGGAACCATGCTGGGCGATCTCCCTCACACGGGCGCTTCCGATCCGCTTGCGAAGGAACATGGTGAATCCATGCGGGGAATCAGGATACTCCTGTTTCTGGTCTGAGATGTAGATTAGGCTTGGAAGGGATATGCGGAGGATCTTCCTTCCGACACCCGGGAGATGGAGCCTGATATCTATCTCTTTCTTTTCCAGCTGCCAGATCTTATCCACTTTAGCGGAAACCAAGACCTGGAATTCGCTTGCGAGATAATGGAGCTCAAGGGACGATACGGTCGAAAGCATGTGGAGACAGAACAAGCCATGCTATTTAAACCCTACGGAGGCGGGCGCGGTGTTTGCAAACAGTCGGAAAAAACTCCGAAAAAACCTGCGATATCCATATCAATAATGTGATACGGACAATCGAGAATAACCATAGGAGGCAGATAGACAATGGGATTAAGCAACAAGAAAGAAGAACAGCTGAAAAGGATGCCGTATATAGACACCAAGATAGAGAAGAGCAGGGATGGAAGGTATGTCATCCACAAGACGACCATCACCCACATCAGGCCTGTCGCATACTACCAGGCGGTTCTCGATGGTGAGGCGAGGGGCAACCCTGAAAGCGGGCTCGAAGGAGATGATCAGGCGGAAGCCTGATCATCTCAGCCCAGGAAATTACCGGCGAGGGAGAAGAGGAGATTGTTCCAGAAGATATTGGTGACCGCGAAGACCGCCATCCCAAAAGCCCTCTGGCGAATGAGGAGGCACAATACGAAGGTCAAAAGGTTATAGATGACGGTGACGAAAAGCCCGAGAGTGGGAAGGGATACATCCCCGAAGAGTGGCGTGATCAGGCCGATGAGCATGACAGAAGGGACGGTGACGACAGAGAGGATTGATATCCTCATGGTCCCCGCGTATTCCGCGATGATGAAGAAAAGGCCTGATATCATCCCCCACCAAGGACCGAAAGCGAGGGCGCAAAGGACCGTAAGGACAGTCGTCAGCTCGACTCCCACGCTTAATTTCCTCAACGGATGGGTGGCGAAACTGAATACCAGATTGACAAAGAAGAGGAGCAGGATGACACCAAGGGTCTTCAGCCCGGGGATGAGGAGAAGCGGTGAGATGAGGATAAGGAGGAATAATGAGCGATGGATATTCCTTCTGGAAAATTTCTCAACGACAGATGCCTGAGCGACTCTCATCGTTTCCGAAAGACCATGGCCCTATAAAAAAGCTACCTTTTTATCCCGGGCCCCATTCTTTCCGCATATATGATCAGACCTGAAGGACTGCATCCATTCCATATCGGCTTCGTTGTTGGCGACGCCATATTCCCGCCCGGTGAATTCGCGATCGCCTGGGCTGGAGAGAAATCTCCAACTGACCTTGAGCACATTCTTGACACGACGTTAGGATCATTGGGAGTCAGCGGCAAGGATATGAATGAAACTCCCTTCCTTTCGGCTTACGACAATAAAATGCTCGAAACAGAAGGCAGGCACCTTTCGCTTGATGACCTGAGGGGACTGACAGAAAAAAAGTTCGGGTCCACAAAGTTAATCGACCGCGAGGCAGTGACCATTTCTGATGGCGGACACAAGGGGACTGTCTCGGTCAAAGACACCGTTGTCGGGAGCGTTGCATCAAGGAGGAAAGGACAGGAACAGCGTGATTATCGGGTGACACTCTATTCTCCGTTCATCAAGGAGCCTGGTGACATCTACCGCTTCCAGGCGAAAGGGGGCACCCCGCATGAAGAGATGCATGTCGCAAAAGGGGTGCATTGGTCTTTCGGACTCAAGCATGAGAGCGGATTCGTCAGGTCCATCGCAAAGCAGGTGGATGACGCATTCAAAGAAAGGAGAGTCTCGTTTATTGGCGATGAAGTGATGAAGGATTACACGGGAAGCCTCACGGTGATTGGATACGCGAGAGCGGCTCTCCTCACATCCCTCTACCAGGCGGAGAAGGCAGGCTCGCTCTCTTTCAAAGGGAGGGACAAGGAACGCAAGGTCCTCATGCCTTATGACTTCGACAACGCTCCCCATCTGGCACTCGAGGCTCTCGTGCGCTTCCTGCATGTCCCCGGAAAAAAAGGCCTCGCGCTCCCCAATGATCCCAGGCAGGGGATGGCGATGATCGACGGATATTTCATCGGGAAAAAAGGGTTCATCACCCCTCTGTTCCGGGAGCTCTATTCACAAGGGATGGTCAGGCGCGGGGTCATGGTGGCACATAAGAAGCTGACCAATTATTCCTGGGCAGTCATCCAGGCATTCGAGGAGCATTGCTACCTCCGCAACCGAAGGTTCGAAGGTTTCGCTCTCGAATTCCCAGGCACGCCCTATCAGACGGTATCCATAGTCTTCGGGAACAGGATGGAAGAGAAAAGCGTCAGGATCCTCTACGATGACCATTTCAAGAGACCTTATATTCTCTACAAGGATTATGCCCCCCATGACGGATTCGCAAGGCGGCACCATCTGAACGTAGACCCGCTTCTGAAAGCCAATCTCTCAGTCGATATCTGGAACAGGAGATTCCCTGTCAAGACTTGGGTTGAGGAGGCAGATCATTATTCTGGGAGGAAGGCGCTTTGCCATATCCGTGAACCGACAGGCAAGATACTCGAACGGGCGCATGATCATTCAACAATCGGCTTATTCCAGGGGATTAAAAAGAAGACCCTGAAAGCGGATTATATCAAGATAATGCAGGATGCCAGGATGCAGTGACGTTGGGACATCCTTTAAAGGGAGTTGCTTTTTTATTGCTTGTTAATTGACCATTTATTGATCCGCTAATCGATCACCAAAAGAGTCATCCAGAGACCGATCATTTCACAGTCACGCTTTTCGCGAGGTTCCTCGGCTTGTCGATGGGCCTTCCAAGAGCGTCAGCGATATGGTAGGCAAGAAGATGCCCGACAATCCCAGAATATATCGCGAATTCTGCGCAGCATGCATGGGGGACATTCAGGTCACCACCGTTATCTGAGATGACGATCGTCCGCGCCCCTCTCGCCTCCACTTCTTTAGTGGAGGACATCATCTCGAGATCGCCTTTGGGGATGAGCGAGATGACCGGAGTCCCCTCTTCGATGAGGGCGATTGTCCCATGCTTGAGCTCGCCTGCCATCATGCCCTCAGCGTGGATGTAAGCGATCTCTTTCAGTTTCAAGGCGATCTCGCGGGCGAGGGGATAACCTGCGCCTTTCCCAAGGACGAAGATATCCCTGTGCTTTGAGAGGCTTTGCGCGAGCACCATTATCTTCCCTGAATTGTTGTTTATTGTCTCCTGGATCTTCCCCGGTATCCCTGAGAGGTCGGTAGTGTACCCGAGCTTTTGGGCGATGTGGAGGAGGGTGATCACCTGATTGGTGAAGGCTTTCGTCGAAGCGACGCTCACCTCCTGGCCTGCGAGGATGTCGAGCGAGATGTCGCTCCATCTCTGGATGGTAGAATAGGGGACATTGACGATGGATGCGACCTTTATCCCTTTTTTCTTAACTGACTTTAGGACGGTCACCACATCCATGGTCTCTCCGCTCTGGGAGATGGGGATGATGAGGGTCCCTTCATCGACAGCCAGATACTCCTGGAATTCTGAAGCGATGACTGATTGCGCCCTGACACCTACCTGCCTGAGGAGCCACACCCCCACAAGCGACGCGTGGTAACTGGTCCCGCAAGAGAGGAAGAGCACACGTTTCGATTCCCTGATCATCCTGACGAACTCATTGACCTTTTCTTCCTGCATGATCCTGAAGGAATCGATGAGCCTTCGCGAGGTGGCAGGCTGCTCCAGTATCTCTTTGATCATAAAATGCTTGTATGACTCCTTATCTTCCTCGGAAATGTCGACATCGAACTCCTTGATATCTTTATGGATGGCTGTCCCGTTCCGATTGAAGAACTCATATGAATCAGGCCCTATCTCCGCGCATTCATCATCATCGAAAAAGATGGCTTTCCTCGTCTCTTTCGCGAATGCGTAGAGGTCTGAACCAAGGATGAGCCTTCCTTTCGCGATACCGAGAGCGAGAGGGGAATCACGCTTCATGGCGTAGATAGTCCTCTTCCCTTTGACCAGGAGCAGTATGGCGAATGTCCCTTGCGCCTCCCTCATGAATTCACCCATCGCCTGACGGACGGTCCTTCCCTCTGAGACCTTCTGGCCGATGAAATGGGGGATGACCTCTGTATCGGTCTGGCTCAGGAAGACACAGCCCTGCGACTCAAGGCTCTCTTTCATCTCCCTGTAGTTCTCGATGATGCCGTTATGGACCGCGATGACGCTCCTGTCCTTGTCCGCATGGGGATGGGAGTTCAGGACTGTCACGCCGCCATGGGTCGCCCACCTGGTATGCGCTATCCCTGCATCAGTCTTCAGGGTGTCATCGGTCTCAGTGATCAGGGCCTGGATGTGCCCTACCGCTTTCCTTATGACCCCTTCCCTTGTCCCGAAACCGGATGAGTCATACCCCCTGTACTCGAGCCTTTTCAAACCCAATAGAAGGTCATTCTTGACTGAAAATGGAGTTTCAGAGATGATCCCGATAATTCCGCACATCACTTCCCCTCCTTATCTTTCATCACTTCCTTATCTTTCGTCACTATCTCGCCGGGCAGTGTGCTTCCCCCTGGCCAAATCTTCCTGCCTGGATAGATGAGGGTGCCGATACCGGTATGGACATCCTCTCCAAGGAAAGCGCCAAGCTTCCTCCTTCCGGTGTCCACTTTTTTCCCTTTGACAAGAGTGATATTGGACCGGCCATCATGGCGAAAATCAGCAGTGATGGTCCCTGCTCCGATATTCGCGCGCGGTCCGATGACTGAATGAGCGAGATAACATGCATGTTTCGCAGTCACCCCATCCATGAGGACAGCGTCGAAGACCTCTCCCCTGAAAGTGACTCCATCCATGATGATGGAATCCGGCCTGATATAGGCGTGTGGACCGATCACGCAGTCTTTGCCGATGTAGGCCGGGCCGTCGATATAGCTCCCTGATTTGACGATGGTCCCTTCGCCTATGTAAACGTCGCCTTTGATGGTGACTCCCTCTTCGATCCTCCCTTTGATCGACTGACCTTGAAGCCTGCGCACGAAAAAGACATTCGCTTCCAGGTATTTCCAGGGGTAGCCGACAGGCAGCCAGAAATCCTCTGACATGACGCAGGAGACCCTCTTTCCAGAATCGATGAGATGCCTGATATAATCTGTCAGCTCTAGCTCACCACGGGAAGTCTTCTTGAGAGCATAGGAGAAGATGGAAGCGTCAAGGACATATGCGCCTACATTAGCAATCTTTGAGGCCGATACATTCGGTTTCTCTTCAAAACCAGTGACCTGCCCAGCCTTGAGAGTGAATATGCCCCAATCCCTCACGTCGTCCACCTCTTTGCCCATGACACAGAGGTCTTTTTCAGTCATGTTCAAGAGGTCTTTTTCAGAATAGAGATCATCGCCGCAACAGACAATAAACCTTCCTTTCAGGAGGCTCTTCGCTGCATTGAGAGCGCCTCCTGACCCATCGATCCTCTTCTGCTCGACATACGTGACTGGGATGCCTTCGAAGGATTTTCCGAGGAAAGAGATGATCCGCTCTTTCTGGAACCCGACCACGATGATGAATGAGGTGACTTTGCCGGTCTTCTTCAAAGCTGAAAGGTTGCGCTCAATGATCGTCGTGTCCAGTATCTTGAGGAGCGGCTTTGGGGTATTTACTGTCAAAGGATAGGTCCTGGTCGAATTCCCGGCCGCGAGGATGACTGCCTGCATCATCCCACCTCTGACCGTATGGCCTCGGATATCCGCTGGCATATTGCCTCGATCTCTGACTGGTCCTTCCCTTCCACCATCACCCTCGCTTTCATCTCTGTGCCTGAATACCTGACAAGGATGCGGCCATCAGCGCCCAGCTTCTCTTCCGCGCGCTTCATGGCCCTGACCACCCCTTCCATCTCCAGGATGGGCCTCTTCTCCCTGACTGGGACATTCTCCATCACCTGAGGATAGGGCTTGAGGACGGAACGGAGTTTGGAGAATCTCTCCTGGCTCGCTTTCAGGATCTTAAGGATGACTAGGCCCGTGAGCATCCCGTCTCCGGTCGTGATATGGTCTCCCAGGATGACATGGCCAGATTTCTCGCCCCCGAGAGCATAGCCTTTCTCCCTCAACTTCGCAGCGGATGCTGTCGCCGCGCCGTGGCAATCGATCAGCGAGGCAATCAGGCTCCCGTAGGCAAACCCGGGGACTCCTCCCGAGTGGTAGGGATTCGGTGTAAAATGGCAAACGGCTTCTTCGCCGTCCCAGTAGCTCTTGATCTGCAGCCCGTCCCGGTTAAGCGGGCCGCAGCCATAGCAATGCGCAAATTCCTCGGGGTAGTAATCCTGAAAGGCCTTGTTCTCCACTGCCCCCTCCCTTTTCACAGGTGATCACTGAGTTCTCTCTTCGGATCAGGTGCACTGACCCCGTTTTCACTCAAGATTCACAGTTCAAGACCCCCGGTGTTCCACACTGCGACGAGCCACCGAGTGCATCTCAGCCGCCCCAGCCGTTGACAATCCGCCGAATATCCCAGCTGCCTCACATCACCGCGCCATCAGCGCGAACACGCCCCATCCGAGGTATTCACGCGTGTACGTGGCGTAGCGTTCGGGCTCCGACGTTAGTGTGGCTCGAACATCTTTCGCGAACTCGTCGTCGGGATTCGCTTCGAGCCATCGCCGCATGGTGAGCCACTTGGCCGCCTCGTACCTGTCCCAGCCTTCCTGGTCTGCCAGAACCATTTCTAC
>Ga0209575_10001116_pt1 | contig 11690 bp, 6 predicted proteins | sample Medcelwee11metaG_FD_187172 | JGI IMG/M metagenome (GOLD analysis project Ga0209575, IMG submission 187172) | Freshwater pond sediment microbial communities from the University of Edinburgh, under environmental carbon perturbations - Medium... | ecosystem: Environmental > Aquatic > Freshwater >...
CCGAAATCCAGGATCCTGCCACTGGCGGATGGTACCAGGTGCTCGATAGGTCCGGTGATGATGGTAATTATATCGAGACCTCCTGCACTGCAATGTTCGCGTACTCGATCTTCAAGGGGGTAAGGATGGGATATCTTGATCCGGAATACCTGGCTACGGCTGAAAAAGCCTATCGGGGCCTGCTTGACAACTTCATTGTCACCGGCCCCGACGGCCTTGTCTCAATGAAGAACATCTGCGGTGTGGCAGGCCTTGGCGGTGATCCTTACCGTGACGGCTCATATGAATACTACATCGGCGAAGTGATCCGTGACAATGACCCCAAGGGTGTCGGGCCATTCATAATGGCCAGCCTGGAGTACGAGATGATCCGGAAGTAGTTTGAAAGTCTGAAGGTCTGAGGGTCTGAGGGTCTGAGAGTCCTGCAGTCGGCAGTCTTCAGTTGGCAGTCAGCAGTCGGCAGTTCAGGTTTTGGCCGTGGGCCATAAAGCATTGTAGGTCAAAAGACAGGATAACAATTGTTGGTCGTAGACCATAAAGCATTGTAGATCAGAAGATAGGATAATAATTGTTGGCCGTAGACCATAAAGCATTGTAGATCAGAAGACAGGATAACAATTGTTGGCCGTGGGCCATAAAGCATTGTAGGTCAAAAGATAGGATAACAATTGTTGGCCGTGGGCCATAAAGCATTGTAGATCAGAAGATAGGATAATGATTGTTGGCCGTAGGCCATAAAGCATTGTAGGTCAAAAGATAGGATAACAATTGTTGGCCGTGGGCCATAAAGCATTGTAGATCAGAAGATAGGATAATGATTGTTGGCCGTAGGCCATAAAGCATTGTAGGTCAAAAGACAGGATAACAATTGTTGGTCGTAGACCATAAAGCATTGTAGATCAGAAGATAGGATAACAATTGTTGGTCGTAGACCATTAAGCATTGTGGAAGCAGGACCGCAGGACCGCAAGACCGCAAGACTTTCAGACTCTCAGACCCTCAGACTTTAAGACTCTCAGACTTTCTTTCCTTCCAAATTATCCACCCTTTTACCAAAAAAGTGTACACCCACTGCAGGGTGCCGGTATAACTTTGATACTCATTAAACTCTTTAATTAATTAAAACACTAACCTGATAATTATGTTGAAGAACAAGTGTATTTTCAGAAAAACGGCGCTCATCATCATCCTGCTGGCAACAGGGATAATGGTCCATGCACAGTCACGGACCATAAGGGGCACCGTAACAGGGGCAACAGGTGAAAGACTCAGCGGCGTTACAGTCAGCGTTCCCGGTACTACAACCGGCACACTGACAGACGCCGAAGGTTCCTATTCACTTTCCGTGCCTGCTGATGCCACAACCATACTGTTCTCATTCATCGGCCTGGAACCGGTGACCGAGACTATCGGAAACAGGACCACCGTCGATATCATAATGCAGGAAAGCACCCTTGCACTGGACGAGATAGTTGTGGTTGGTTATGGTACTGTAAAGAAGAGGGACCTGACAGGATCAGTATCCTCTGTCCGGCCTGATGAGATAGTCAAAACAGCATCAAGCAACGCCCTGCAGTCGATCCAGGGAAAGGTGGCCGGTCTTGACATAACCCGTGAGAGCGGGGAGACAGGGTCAGAAATCAACATGACACTTCGCGGAGTACGGTCAGTCAATGCCTCCAACTCACCACTATTCCTTGTTGACGGTATTGAATATGGCTCCACTCTTGACATAAACCCTTCCGATATTGCATCAATAGAGGTGCTGAAAGATGCTTCATCGACTGCAATATACGGGACACGAGGCGCCAATGGCGTTATTATTATCACCACAAAGAGAGGTGATGCTGCTGCAGGAGGCAAGTCAACGGTCTCACTGAACAGCTATGTTTCAATGAACTCACCAACTAACCTGCCTCGCCTGATGGATGTGGAGAAGGACTACCTGTTCATGGCTGAAAGGCTTCGCTATGCGGCCGAGAACGTGGCTGACACCTGGGGCCAGACAAGCATCTCGGCTTACCCCCCATCAACGGTTCTTTCCGATGTGCTATCCTCCCCGTGGGAAAAGACAGTACTTGACCTGTACAATGAGGGCGGAGTCGACTGGTTTGACCTCATAATGCAGAATACAGTGACACAGAACTATGAGTTGTCAGCCTCCGGAGGATCAGAGAAGACTTCCTATCTGATAAGTCTGGGGTATTTGGATGAGAATGGACTGCTAAAGAATGACAACCTGAAAAGATACAACGGCAGGGTAAATGTCACTCAGAAAATATCAGATGCGTTTACTGCAGGCGCCAATCTTCATTTCACTTACCGTGACTGGGATCGAAGGGAAGACAATGTCTACACGCAGCTGATAAAGATGCATGCAATGGCTCAACCGTACCTGTCGGATGGTTCTATCCTTGACCGCCCGTCCGAACTTGCAGTGAGCCATACTAACCCGTTGCTCAATGAGGTTGAAGGCTTTTATACAAACAACACCCTCTCAAGCCGACTCTTCGGAAATGTATTTGTGACCTGGAATATCTTCAAAGGTCTGCAATTCAAGACATCACTGGGTATTGACGGTCAGTCCGGCCGCCAGGGAATTTATGAAGATTATATGTGCACTTCCAATTACCAGTTCGGAAGGGGTTCCTATATCTCAGCTGAGAACGACCAGACTATGAAGTATATACTTGAAAATACCCTAACTTATACAACTGTGCTGGGAGAGAATGGCGAATTGCAGGTCCTTGGGGGACAGGCAGCCCAGAGAGAAAAGTACGAGTCACACAGGATCTACGGTTTCGGATTGCAGGATCACTACACGAAGACCTCATTCTATTTCCTTCAGAATATACTCTCGTCAGGCAGACAGCTTGAGGATATATACACAGAAAGCTCCCTTCTTTCGTACTTCGGAAGAATAAATTACAAACTGCTCAACAGGTACCTCTTCACTGCCACCCTGCGTGCTGACGGATCATCAGTCCTGGCCGAAGGCAATAAATGGGCAGTATTCCCCTCGGTGGCAGCCGCATGGATCATTTCTGAAGAGCCGTTCATGAGCAGCGCCGAGGTGGACCTCCTTAAACTGCGCCTTAGCTGGGGCAGGGCCGGTAACTCGGCTGTCGATCCCTATATGACCAAAACGCGCCTTGGCTCCACCCTTGTACCATATACCTTCGGCACCACATTGTATACCGGCATGTTGCCGGCTGTGCTCGGTAATCCGGAGGTTACATGGGAGATAACGTCAACCTGGGATGCCGGGATTGACCTCGCCCTCTGGAAGGAGCGGCTCTCACTGGTCCTTGATGGTTACTATTCAAGGACTTCAGACCTGTTGCTGTACAAGGGTCTCCCGGCCACCTCGGTCTATCCTCAGGTACTGGCAAACGTCGGTGAGACAGAGAATCTCGGGTTCGAAGCTTCAGTCAACGCCAGGGTGGTTGAGACAAATGATTTTCTCTGGTCCTCGGATTTGACTTTCTCGGCTAACCGCGACAGGATCCTGTCACTTGCCAGCGGCGAAGAGCGTGACATTTCAATCCCGAATAATGCGCTGGTTGTGGGAGAACCGGTCCGGGCCTTCTACAACTATGAAGCTGACGGGTGCTGGAGCATCGACGAAGCTGAGATGGCTGCACTGTATAACCGTGTTCCCGGAGACATCAGGATTGTGGATGTCAACCATGATACGCTAATCAATGATATAGACAAGAGAATCTATACAAAGAGTCCAAAATTTATCCTTAGCTGGAACAACTCATTCTCTTACAAGGGACTTACGCTTTCGGGACAGCTCTTTGCACGCGTGGGTCAGTGGATACAGTATGCGTACAACACTGCCTACCGACCCACCGAACAGGACGGGTCACCCGATGTTGACTTCTGGACCCCCGAAAATCAGGATGCAAAGTTCCCGAGACCGGGAATTGCATCACAGAACGATATGCCGGCCCTGGCATTTGAAAAGGCATCATTCCTTAAACTGCGGGAAGTAACACTGGCTTACAACCTCCCGCACAGCCTTATCTCGAGGGCAGGAATAACCAACCTGAGAATCTACGGTTCGCTGCAAAACTATTTTACCTTCAGCAACCTTGATAACTATGACCCTGAACGGGGCGGAAGCATCGCAAACCCAATGGCAAAACATATGGTGTTTGGTATTAACCTGGACTTTTAACTGACTCCCCGAAAAACACAGATAAATGAAAACAACAATTAGACAACTGATAATCGTGCTTGTCCTCTTTATGCTGGCAGGCACATCGTGTACGGATTTCCTTGAGGAGAACAACCGTACGAGCAACACTGAGGATATTCTTTATTCCTCGAAGAGCGGGATCGAAGGACTTGTTGCTGCCAGCTACTCTTACCTGAGGGGCTGGTATGGCAAGGAGGCTGCAATCGGGCTCAGCGAGGGCGGTACTGACACCTGGCTTACAGGATATGACAACAGGCAGAAGGTTCTCATCAATTACTCCGGCATCACCCCGGAGGTGGCAAGCTCAACACGGGAGACGATGAATGCATGTTTCGACGAATTCTGGGAAATGCTTTATACAGCTGTAAACGTTTGCAACACCGGAATCAAGGCGGTAAACAATGCCGGAGACCAGGTACTTTCTGCCCTGGAGAAAGATCAGTACCTGGGTGAGCTCAAGGCTCTCAGGGCTTTCTATTACTGGCATCTTGTTGAGACATGGGGACCGGTACAGATAAATACGGACCCGGTCAGCAGCATCTCAAGTGTCGCGTACAGGGCTTCGGAAGCCGATGTTTACGAGTTCATGCTCAACGATGTTGACGAAGCCATTGTGCACCTCCAGGCCAGGACAGCCAAAACAGGGCGCATAAACCTGTGGGCGGCCAGGGCGCTGAAGGCCCGTCTGCTTATCTACAAGGCAAGCAAATTTGATGATGCAGCATCCTACACTGCCGCAGCTGCTGAGGCTGAGGCTGTCATAACGGGAAGCGGCGCATCGTTCTTTACGAATTACGCCGACTGCTGGCTGGGTGCCAACGAGGACGGCGTGAACAACAGGGAGGTCATATGGCACGTCGATTACTCAACCGAGCTTGCATACAATATAATGCCTTCCAGGCTTAAACTGGATGCTAGCAACAACCAGATGACCTGGTCACAGTTGATACTGCGCAACGCAGCCAACGCGATCGGTGGTAACGCCTCCCATCTGATGTTTACAGGGGTTTGGAACAGTGTGCCTGCTACCTCAGCAATACTCAGGAGAACAGATACGGAAGCCAATAAAAACATAACATTCAGAAACGTTGTATATAATGTCGGACTGAGTTACCAGCCATATTCAAAGGGCTTTACAAGGTTTGTGCCCTCAGGCTACCTGCTTGATGTCTTTGACAGGGAGACAGACCAGCGTTACCAGGCCTCATTCCGCGATGTTTACTACGTTGCTCCCCAGCTAGCTGCAGCCTTCGCCGGTGGTGTGGCTCCGCCAACGGGTTATGGCCTGATGCGTGACACTGCCATCTACCTGTGCCCTGAGACAGTGACGCCGGCCCAGGTGGCGCGGGCAGCAAACAGGTATGTGCTGTTTTCACGGACAGATGTCGGTGACCCGCTTGTCTGGCCCCTCTACGAAACAGAAGCCGCTGTAATGCCCACAATCGCAACCTCTACCAGCGGGGTTCAGAACAATAAGGGCAACAGGATGTATATTGCCTGCAAGAAGTTTGATGACTACACCGGGACGGTTATCAGGGACCTGGGCTCGAAAGATGCTTTCATATTCAGACTCTCCGAGATGTATCTCATTGCAGCCGAAGGATATATGATGTCCGGACAGGCTGGTCCGGCGATCCAGAAGATGAATGACCTGCGGACTGCTCGTGCCATTGCCGGCATGGATAACAGCCTGACAGCAACTGAGCTGGTACAGGTTAATGCTAAGGAAATAGATATCATCCTTGATGAGAGGGCACGAGAACTCTGCGGTGAGCAACAGCGTTGGTTTGACCTCAAGAGGACAGGCACGCTGATTGACAGGGTCAAACTGTACAACGGCGCCGCGGCTCCCAATATACAACCCTTCCACATCCTGAGACCCATACCGCAGCCACAGATGGATGCCGTAACCAATAAAACCGCAGGTCCTGATCCTGAAGGATTCTGGCAAAATACGGGGTACTAGACATGATACGTATCTTCCCCTGTATTGTAATCTTCCTCGTCACCGTCCTGCCTTCCTGCACGGACGGTGACAGGTGGAAGATGGCCGAAGAGATCGAAAAATCCATTCTGCTGACCTCTTTTCCTGCTGATACATTCAACATTTTGAAATTTGGAGCAGTACCCGGTGACACCTCCTTCCTCAACACTGCAGCCATTGAGGCAGCAATAATTAGCTGCAACAGCAGCGGCGGAGGCGTGGTCACTGTGCCTGCCGGTACCTGGCACACCGGCCCGATAAACCTGATGAGCAATGTTAACCTGCATGTCACAGAGAATGCCACCCTGCTCTTCACAACAGATTATCAGCAATACCTCCCCCCTGTCCTGACCAGGTGGGAAGGGATGGACTGCTACAACATTCACCCGCTGATTTATGCAATCGACGCAACCAATATTGCCCTCACCGGCAAGGGAACCATTGACGGCCAGGCATCAAACGAGGACTGGTGGTGGATGAACGGAAATCCCGATTATGGCTGGAAAGAGGGAATGAACAACCAGAAACTCTCCGGCAGAAAACAATTGCTTGCTTTTGAGCAGAACCAGACGCCTGTTGAAGAACGCCGATTCGGGTTTGAAGGCGCCCTCCGCCCTCAACTGGTCAACTTCAACAACTGCAATACAGTCCTGATAGAAGACCTGACACTGAAAAACTCCCCCTTCTGGGTGATCCACCCGGTGCGCACTGACAACTTCATCATGAGGGGTGTCACAATAATAAGTGCAGGACCAAACTCAGACGGCTGTGATCCTGAATCATGCAACAGAGTCCTTATTGAAGACTGTTATTTCGACACCGGCGACGACTGCATTGCAATCAAGTCAGGCCGTAACAACGATGGCAGGAGATGGTCAATCCCGTCACAGAATATAATTGTGCGTAACTGCCGCATGGCAGACGGCCACGGTGGAGTTGTGATTGGCAGTGAGATCTCCGGCGGATTCTCCAACCTTTTCGTTGAGGATTGCGAGATGGACAGTCCCGAACTACTGCGGGTCATCCGTATAAAAACCTCTGACTGCCGTGGAGGAGTGGTTGAAAACGTGAATGTTCGCAACATTAAGGTTGGCAAGTGTTCTGAGGCCGTGCTGAAAATAAACCTTATGTACGAACCCGGAGAGGAATGCGACAGGAACTTTCCGCCGTTTGTAAGGGATGTTACTCTTGAGAATGTCACATCAGAGGAGAGTCATTACGGGATCTACATAATCGGGTTTGAGGAGTCGGTCAACGTTTCCGGCATAACACTCAGAAACTGCAGCTTCAACGGCGTTCAGGAGGGTACTTCAATCACCGGGGCTGAGGATGTGAATCTGAAAAAGGTATATATAAACGGGGAAAAGATAAAACACTGAAGTGTTAGTTTACAGGAATCCATCCGTCGCTGCGGGCAAATACATTCTCGAGTGTATATCGTTTCGCTTCCCTCCTGCTGAGCTGACGGCTCCATACGACGCGGGCTTCCGGGTTTGCACCCGGGCCCGTGTTCCGGTATTCGGAGTAGCGGGCTGTTTTCTGATTGGCAGGATTGTCCCAGTTATGCCATCCGTCCGGGAGGATGTGGCTGCCGAGTTCGCATCTCATGAAGAGAGTTGCAGCAAAAGGGCGCCACGGCCTGCCGAGGTAAACCCTGTCAATCCCATCTGCAGCGGTGAGCCGGCACCGGTTGAAGACATATCCGAACTCATGGTCCTCCACTGTAGAGGCAGCCGTGACATATGAATTCTTTTTACTGTGAATATGGCATCTCTCAAACCAGGCAGTGGCAGGACCGAAGATAAAATCGGTGGTTCCCTCAATGTAACACTCCTCGTAATACTGCCTGCTCTCCTGGTTGGCGGTGAGCAGAGTATCCTGGTTGCCAAGCAGCCGACAACGGCGAAAAACGGCCCTGTCGCCGTCGGCATGAACAGCCACCGCCTGCCCCACCTGCCCGGCATTGTTTTCAAAAGTGATATCCTCAGCTGTGAACCCCGATCCCTGGATCCATATTGTGTAGGTACGAAATGTGCCCATATCCCTGAGTCCTGCATAATCATCCCAGGTTATCACAGTTTTATCCGCACTTTCGCCCTTCATAAGGAGGTTTGTGACCCACGAGGGAATAACAATTTTTTCCTTGTAGACTCCCGCCTTGATAAACATATAAGTTGTGTCAGACATATAGGCTCTTATGGAGTTGACTGCCTCCTGTACGGAGGTGAACTCCCCGCTGCCGTCAGCGGCTACCGTGATATGCCTGACCTGACCGGTCATGGCAACCGATTGCAGGGTGACTATAATTATAAATGCGAGCCTCTTCATAGGTGTGATTTTAACAGGAATCAGAACTCTAATTTAGTTTTTTATTGCTATTTTTCCGACAAAGCAGGAAACAGTAAATAATATGACTATGAAAGATCCGGGGAAGTATTCGTTCGGGATAGGCGACAGGTTCTCGCACCAGGGCAGGGCGCAACTCGAAGCCCTCATGCAGGCTGCAACAGAGCTGGGGATTGAAGTGATTCCGGTATGGAACAAATCAAACAGGGAACATAACATCGTTCACTCGGAACCGTCAGACACCCGGGCTGAGGCCGATGCAGCCGTGAAGGCAATGAACTACACAGGCCCATACTTCGTTGACGCTGACCACATTAACCTTACAACTGTGGACCGGTTCATTGAATACTCCGACTTCTTTACCCTTGATGTGGCTGACTATATCGGACGCTGGGCCTCAGAGGCAGACATCGTGGGCTTCGTGGAGGCTCACCGGTCTTATTGCGGAGAACTGTTAATACCCGGAATCAATAGCAGTTTTACAGTTACAGAAAATTATCTCAGGGAATTTGCCGAGAAATTCCTCTTCGCTGCCAACGAGGCCGCTGCCATTTACAGGCATATCGCATTTGTAAAAGGTGAAGGCACTTTTGTCACTGAGGTGTCAATGGATGAGGTCGACCAGCCACAGAAGCCGCTGGACCTGCTCTTCATCCTTAAAGCCCTGGCAGATCTGAAGGTACCTGTCCAGACCATTGCCCCCAAGTTCACCGGCCGCTTCAATAAAGGGGTAGATTACGAGGGTGATCCCGAACGCTTCGCCCGGGAGTTCGAGGAGGACATTCTCGTCATAAAATATGCTGTCCGAAATTTCGGCCTGCCGGCAGGACTCAAGCTGAGCGTGCACTCCGGCAGCGACAAGTTCTCAATCTACCCGGTTATTGGCGATCTTCTGAGAAAGCACGACTGCGGCCTGCATCTCAAGACAGCCGGCACCACATGGCTTGAAGAGGTGATCGGCCTCGCCCTCTCTGGCGGCAAAGGACTTGAAATTGCCAAGCTGATTTATCGCACCGCATATGACAGGCGCGAGGAGCTCTGCGGCCCGTACGCCACAGTCATTGACATCAGACCTGAGCTGTTACCCTCGCCTGATACAGTTGATCAGTGGGACACCCTGAAGTATGCTTCCACACTGAGACATATCCCCGGCGACCCCGACTATAATCCCGGGTTCCGTCAGCTCATTCATGTAGGATACAAGGTGGCCTCCGAGATGGGAAAAGAGTATACGGATGCCCTGGTTGCCAATGAGCATATAATCTCCACCTGCGTGTGGGAGAATATCTACAGGAGGCATATAATCCGCCTCTTTACAACCAATTAATCTCCATTAAAATTCATATGAAAGAATTTATAAACGAAGATTTCCTGCTGCAGAATGAGTTTGCCCGCAGGCTGTATCACAAACACTCCGAGGGATTTCCGATTATAGATTATCACTGTCATCTGAGTCCCGAGGCGATTGCAACCGACAGGCGGTTTGAGGACCTGGGGCAGCTATGGCTGGAGGGCGACCATTACAAGTGGAGGGCAATGAGAACCAACGGCGTGAACGAGCGCTACATAACAGGAAGGGATACCTCGTACCGTGAGAAATATGACCGCTGGGCAGAGACAGTGCCCATGACAATGCGAAACCCGCTATATGCATGGACACACCTCGAACTCAAAAGGGTCTTTGGCGTGGGCAGGCTGCTCAACCCCTCAACGGCCGTGGAAATATGGGATGAGTGCACCGCCCTCCTCCGGCAGCCGGAATACTCGGCACGGGGACTGATGAAGAAATTCAACGTCGAAGTGATATGCACCACCGATGACCCGATCGACAGCCTGGAGCATCACAAGACCCTGAGGAACGAGGGTTTCGAAATCAAAGTCCTTCCCGCCTGGCGGCCTGACAAGGCCATGTCACCTGAAGATCCTTCAAAATTCATCGATTACATCGGCAGACTGGAGGAGGTGTCAGGAACAGAAATAAAGGGATTTGCCTCACTGATTGAGGCACTCCGGAACAGGCACCAGTACTTTGCCGACGCCGGTTGCGTCATCAGTGATCACGGTATCGAACAGTTTTATTCTGAGGATTACACTGAAAAGGAAGTTGGCGTCATACTTCGGAAGGTCCTTACAGGAAGCCCCCTGAACCTGGAGGAGATTTCAAAATTCAAGTCAGCAATGCTTTACGAGCTCGCCATCATGGATGCTGAGAGAGGATGGGTGCAGCAGTTCCACTACGGGGCTATCCGCAACAACAACAGCCGGATGCTTGAACACCTGGGACCTGATACCGGCTATGATTCAATCGGGGACTTTACTGTAGCAAAAACACTGTCAAAATTCCTAAACAGGCTCGATACGGGAGGCAACCTTACCAAAACGATACTTTACAACCTCAACCCCAGGGATAATGAACTGCTAGCAACAATGACCGGGAACTTTCAGGACGGTGTCACACCGGGAAAGATCCAGTTCGGGGCAGGATGGTGGTTCCTCGACCAGGAAACAGGCATGATCAACCAGCTCAATGCACTCTCGCTGATGGGGCTGCTCAGCAGGTTCGTTGGCATGCTCACCGACTCCAGGAGCTTTGTCTCCTACCCGAGGCATGAATACTTCCGCAGGATCCTTTGCAACATGCTGGGTGATGACATTGAGAAGGGGAAACTGCCTGAATCTGAGATTGAAACCATAGGAAAGATGGCGGAGATGATCTCTTACTACAACGCAAAGAACTATTTCGGTTTCTGAAAAAAAATATTACGATGTCAGCTTTCAAACGCATTAATGTTGCACTGGTGATGGAAGAGACAGGCCTCGTGCCGCTCTTTTACCATCCTGACGTGCAGGTTTGCATGGAGGTCATCTCCGCATGCCATGCCGGCGGCGCACGGGTGTTCGAGTTTACAAACAGGGGCGACTTCGCGCATGAAGTCTTTGCCGAAATCAGGAAACGGGCACGGGATGAATTCCCTGATCTGATGATCGGTGCCGGGTCAGTGTCCGACGCACCTACTGCAGCCATATTCATGCAAATGGGAGCCGACTTCATCGTCTCTCCCGTGCTGCATCCCGATGTAGCCCGGGTATGCAACAGGAGAAAGGTGCTCTGGATTCCGGGATGCGGAACGCTGACTGAAATATCAAATGCAG
>Ga0209575_10001118_pt1 | contig 11688 bp, 4 predicted proteins | sample Medcelwee11metaG_FD_187172 | JGI IMG/M metagenome (GOLD analysis project Ga0209575, IMG submission 187172) | Freshwater pond sediment microbial communities from the University of Edinburgh, under environmental carbon perturbations - Medium... | ecosystem: Environmental > Aquatic > Freshwater >...
GCCGCCCCGACCGCGTCGCTCAACCTTACGGACGAGCTGCTCGACAAGGTTCGCGCCAAAGGCGTCGAAATCGCCCACGTCACGCTGCACGTCGGTCTCGGCACCTTCCTGCCGATTCGCGCCGAGAGCTTCGAGGAGCACGTCATGCACCGTGAGTTCTACAACATTCCGGAATCGAGCGCCCGCAAGATCGGCGCAGCCAAAGCCTCCGGAGGGCGAGTCGTCGCCGTCGGCACCACCGTCACGCGGGCGCTCGAACACGCCGCGCCACGGCTGCTTGGCAGCGAATTCACGCAGGAGGTCAGCGGCGAGGCGGATATATTTATATATCCCGGCTACACGTTCAGGATCATCGACGCCCTGCTCACCAATTTCCATGCGCCGCGTTCCACGGTGCTCATGCTCACCACCGCCTTCGCCGGAACGGAGCTGCTCAAGCAAGCCTACCACGAAGCCCTCGACAACGGTTACCGCTTCCTCAGTTACGGCGACAGCATGTTTATCTGTTGATAACCGGCAGAGTACGATGTTCTTCTCGCCGGCGCAGAAACACAATTTTCAGTACGTTCGGCAAGAACAAGCAGCAAAGACCATCTGTCATCCTGATCCAGACTTGTCGAAAGAATGGAATCGCTCGCACATCACAACTCTCATCGATGCCGGAAAAGATATTCAGGAGTGAAGCGAGGCATCTGAACAGTGAATCCTGCTTTTCGATCTCTCATGGCTTGTGATGAGCGAGGGTTTACTTTGACTTGTTATATCATTTGAGTGCTCGAATGATATAATATGGTTTTGATATAATTATGATTATTTAAGTATTTTTTTGATATAGTAAACGTTTCTTTTTTTGTACTGTGATACATCCATAAGAATATATGCGAGCACCAGAAGGATTTTGCTATCTATTTATTTAAAAGTTGGTTATCGCTATTTTTTCGGTCTGTCTCGCAATGATTGAGGGTATCCGTTGCGTATTATTGTCTTTTTGCTGATTGCTTGAAAATATTGTAAAAAATATGTTATGGGAACTTGGGGAAAATAATCGTTTATTGAGTTCATGTTTGAAAAACATGATGAGTGTTTTTAAGTTAATTCATAAAGTATTCTTATTTATAAAGTGAATCTTTTCACAATCCGGGGAGGGATTGGGTATGAAAAATCTGTTGTGCGGTGCATTGGCTGCTGTAATTATCTTCAATTGTTCTACGGCAGAGGCAAGTGTTGGAGATTTGATCAATATTCAGTTCGGCTTGTCTGATACGACTCCATCTTATACAGGGCAGGCGATGTATGGTGATGCCGGACAGACATGGAACCTTTACGATGCCGATGTTGATATGCCGCCTGTAAGCCTGACGTATGCGAGCGGGTCGGCATCGAACGTTGCTGTTTCCGTATCCTTTAACACTATAGGTGTTATCAACAAGAGTTCTGACCGTTTTGCAGGAACAGCCGATGATCCCTTGATGAGGTATTACGCGCTTGCCTATGAAACTTCGGCGGTCGATTTCATCAATCTGGATGCTGACGCGACTTATACATTGTACGTGTATTCACAGCAGGCTGTAAACGCAATAAATCCCGAAACGCTTGTTACCGCTGGTGGAACATCGGTAACACTATCAAATCCATCGAGCGCCACGCCTCTTTTTGTCAACGGATATAACTATACCTCGATATCCGATCTTCGCTCTGATGAATCCGGAAACCTTAGCTTCACCTATTCGCCAGGAAGCAACTCCCAGATTGGGGTGCTCAACGGAATCCAGTTGCTGCAAACCAGCGCATCCTTTGCTGATGTTGGTATAGAAGGTGACGATGGGCCGATGCCTGTCCCTGAACCCTCGACAACCGCATTGATGAGTATCGGTGCACTTTTCCTTGCCCGATATGAGTTGTTCCGGAAAAAAGAGGACGAATCCATTTCCCTGTAAAAAAGGGCGCCTCGCAGGCGCCGTCATGCAAAGCGAAAACCCCGGGAAATCGGGGTTTTCCTGTTTTCCGTCTCCCCGGTAACGTTCAGCATTCGGGGATTGCGTTCCGGGCGGGTTATGATGGTGAGGCGTGAAGCGACATGCAGGTTTGGCATGGTCGTCAGGCAGGTTCAGTCCCGGCTAATACATTGAAACGAGAACTGTTTGATCGATTTTTCGGTAAGGCGCATCATTATTTCATGAGTGGTGCGTCGGAATTTCGTAAAGCTTCTGAATTTCTAAGCTCCTGTCTCGCGAATGCCTGAAAAAGTACGGTTCTCATCCATTGCTCTGCTGGCGAGGTTTTGCATTTCACTTGCGGCTGGTTTATTTTAATGCTTTGCTTTTTTCGGGGCAAAAAACCATTCCGGCTTATACCGTTCGCCGTAATTACCATCGCATCATCACTTATAATCATTACCCTGGAGATCATTATATGAGTCTCATCAGCCAGTACCGCGCCCACACAGAGGAGCGCGCGCAACTCGGTATTCCGCCGCTTCCGCTGACCGCCACGCAGGCCGTCGAGCTGATCGCGCTGCTCAAAGAGAGTCCAGTGCAGGAAGAGAAGTATTTGCTCGACCTGTTCGTGAACCACATCAGCCCCGGCGTGGACGATGCCGCTCTCGAAAAGGCCGCCTTCCTCGACGCCATCATTCGCGGCGAAGCTTCGTGCGCCGTGATCACGCCGGTCGAGGCGGTTGGGATTCTCGGTACGATGCTCGGCGGCTACAACGTCAAGCCGCTGGTCGATGCGCTCTCGAGCGCCGACAGCGCAGTCGCCGAAGCGGCGGCGCTAGCCCTGAAAAAGACGCTGCTCGTCTATGATTCGTTCGACGCGGTGGTCGAGCTGGCCCAGAGCAACGGCTATGCCAAATCGGTGCTCGAATCGTGGGCCGACGGCGAGTGGTTCACCTCCAGGCCGACTCTTGCCGAGAAGATGACCCTCACGGTCTTCAAGGTTCCGGGCGAAACCAACACCGACGACCTCTCGCCCGCCAGCGAAGCCTTCACCCGCAGCGACATTCCGATGCACGCGCTGAGCATGCTGCGCTCCAAGATGGACGACCCGATCGCGACCATCGCCAGCCTCAAGGAGAAGGGCCATCCGCTCGCCTACGTCGGCGATGTGGTCGGTACCGGATCGAGCCGCAAGTCGGGCATCAACTCCGTGCAGTGGCACCTCGGCGCGGACATTCCCGCTGTGCCGAACAAGCGCACCGCTGGCGTGGTGATTGGCGGCATCATCGCTCCGATCTTCTTCAACACCGCTGAAGACTCCGGCGCGTTGCCGATCCAGGCCGACGTAAACTCGCTGGAGATGGGCGACGTGATCGACCTCTATCCCTACAAGGGCACTATCGAAAAGAACGGCGAAGTGATTTCGACCTTCTCGCTCGAACCGAATACGCTGGCGGACGAAGTTCGCGCTGGCGGACGCATTCCGCTCATCATCGGCCGCAACCTCACCCGCAAGGCCCGCAAGATGCTTGGCCTCGGCGAAGAGTCGATCTTCAGCCGCCCCGAACAGCCCGCCGATACCGGCAAGGGGTACACGCTGGCGCAGAAGATGGTCGGCAAGGCGTGCGGCCTCGCCGGCGTCCGCCCCGGCATGTACGTCGAAGCCGAGACGCTTACGGTCGGCTCGCAGGACACCACCGGTCCGATGACCCGCGACGAAATCAAGGAGCTTGCCGCACTGAGCTTCAGCGCCGACCTTTTCATGCAGAGCTTCTGCCACACGGCGGCCTACCCGAAACCGACCGACGTCAAGATGCATCGCAGCCTGCCGTACTTCATCATGAGCCGAGGCGGCGTGGCGCTCAAGCCGGGCGACGGCGTCATTCACACCTGGCTGAACCGCATGGTGCTGCCCGACACGCTCGGCACCGGCGGCGACTCGCACACTCGCTTCCCGATCGGCTGCTCCTTCCCGGCAGGTTCCGGCCTGGTGGCCTTCGCTGGAGTGACCGGCACCATGCCGCTCAACATGCCCGAGTCGGTGCTCGTGCGCTTCAAGGGCGAACTCCAGCCTGGCATTACGCTGCGTGATCTGGTCAACGCTATTCCCTACGTCGCCATCAAGAAAGGGTTGCTGACCGTCGAAAAGAAGGGCAAAAAGAACATCTTCGCCGGTAAAGTACTGGAAATCGAGGGCTTGCCGCAGCTCAAGGTGGAGCAGGCGTTCGAACTCTCCGACGCCTCCGCCGAGCGCAGCGCCGCGGCCTGCACGGTGCGCCTCGACAAGGAGCCGGTGATCGAATATCTCAAGTCCAACGCCAGGCTGCTCGGTCAGATGATCGAAGAGGGCTACGGCGACGCCGAGACGCTCCGCCGCCGCATCGGCAAGATGGAGGAGTGGCTCAAGAAGCCGGAGCTGCTGGAGCCGGACGCCGACGCCGAGTACGCGGCGGTGATCGAGATCGACATGAACGAAATCACCGAGCCGATCCTGGCCTGCCCGAACGATCCGGACGACGTGGCCACGCTCAGCGAAATTCTCGCCGACGAGAAGCGCCCGAACAACATCGACGAGGTGTTCGTCGGAAGCTGCATGACCAACATCGGCCACTTCCGCGCACTGGGTGAAGTGCTTCGCGGCAAGGGTCAGGCAAAGGCCAAGCTCTGGGTGGTGCCGCCGACCAAGATGGACATGAAGAAGCTCGTCGAAGAGGGATACTACTCGGTTTTCGGCACCGCAGGCGCACGCACCGAAATTCCCGGCTGCTCGCTCTGCATGGGCAACCAGGCCCGCGTGGCCGATAACGCCGTGGTCTTCTCGACCAGTACGCGTAACTTCGACGACCGCATGGGCAAGGGCGCGAAGGTCTATCTCGGCTCCGCCGAACTGGCCGCCGTCTGCGCTTTGCTCGGCCATCTGCCCGGCAAGGATGAGTATATGGGGATCGCTGGCTCGCTGTCGCAGAACGGTGACAAGGTTTACCGTTACCTCAACTTCCACGAGGTGACCCCTCAGGAGCTGCAAATGCTTGTCGATTAATTGATTACGGATGTCTTCCTCCTCTCCGTCTTCGTACAGGAGAGGAGGCCAAGACGTTTCTGTCGTATGCCTTTTGCTGCTGATCGCTGATCCGTGTTTTTGAATACTTGTTGTTGTCGTGAAGAGAGCGGTATAATAATCGTAAAAATCGCCTTTTAAAAAGTACCTGTGTGTTGAGAGTGTTTTTTTGAAAAATCAGTGATTTTGATTATTATTCGTGAGCTGAACAAGCTGTAACATTTTTTTATTTGAAAACAAAACTGCATTCGAATCATGAAAAAACTTTTTGCTTTCCTGTTTCTCCTGAGCTCTGTTTCTTTCGTTGGTTGCGCTCAGAAAGCTGCTGAGACTCCGGCTGAAGCTCCTGCCGAGGCTCCTGCCGCCGCACCTGCCGAGGCTCCTGCCGCTGCACCTGCTGAAGCACCTGCCGCTGCACCTGCTGAAGCACCTGCCGCCGACCAGGCTGCACCTGCCGCTGCACCTGCTGGCGAAGCAAAATAAGTTCCTGAACAAGGACTTAAGCAAAAAAGAGACAGAGGAAACTCTGTCTCTTTTTTTTATCCCTTCCCGTAAGCGACTTCAGGGAGCGCTGATCTGGAATCTTCAGGAAAATGCTCATCATGACCCCTCATCGCAGGGACAAATCCGTGCGCCTGTTCTCGAAAATCACGCCATTTCTGCATTGTTCCCTGCTCTGGAAACAAAAGCTCACCAATACCACCCAAGCAAGATATTAGGCTAAAGCCATTATTTATATTGTCATACCCGCACACATATGCCTGAATGCCGAGGCAATTGTTGGGAAATTTATTTGTCGGCGCAATGCGATCCGGTATTTGGAGGGCGGTCGGGAGTCATGTTTTCGTCATGATCATCCGGTCAGTTTCGAGGGGATTCCAGGGTCAGTTTAAGCTTGAAAATCAAAGAATAGCTGTACCCGGCAGAAACGCAAAAAGCCTTGTAACGTTTTGCGCTACAAGGCTTTAGAGTGCTGAGGAGCCAGGACTCGAACCTGGAATTGCCTGATCCAGAATCAGGTGCCTTACCAATTTGGCCACTCCTCAATAGAGTGGCTTAATGTAGCAAAAAAATCGGAAATCCAGCGTCATTTTTAACTTTTTCGTAAAGAAATCTCGGCGAGCTTGCGCTCATGCGGTTTAGCGGTTGATTTTTGCTGCATCAGCCGTTTTCCAGAGAGATGGATTCGTTGACCGCCGATACCAGATCGGCAAGCCTGACGGGCTTTTTCAGGATTTTGCAGATCCCATGCCTGTTCAAACTATGCTCATCTTCGAGATCCTTGCCAAAGCCGGTCATCAGGATAATCGGAATCCGGGGGCAGGTACTTTTCAGTTCGGTTGACAGTTCGAATCCGCTGAGTTCGGGCATGGTCAGGTCGGTGATGACCAGATCGAATCTTTCGGGATTCTGCCTGAAAAGCTCGATGGCTTCGCGCGGATTCTTCACGGCGCATACCTCGAAACCCTGTTTGCTCAGCATTTTCGAGATCATGTTGAGGATGACCTGCTCGTCATCGACAAAAAGAATGCTTCCTTTGCCCTGCTGGGGAACAGGGCGCGAACACTTCTGCTCGTTGATCTCTTCGATCAACGGCAGATAGACGCGAAAGGTCGTAAACTCTCCCGGCTCGCTTTCAACCAGAATGTGCCCGTTGTAACCGGTGACGATGCCGTGCACGACCGACAAGCCGAGGCCGGAACCCTTGTCGGCGGCCTTGGTGGTGAAAAATGGCTCGAAAATATGCTCGCTCGTCGCCTTGTCCATGCCGACGCCGTTGTCGGAAATGCTCAGCTCCGCGTGGGGTTGAACCAAAAGCCCCGGCAGTTTTTTCAGCAATGCTTCGCCGGGCGTGACCTCGCGCAGCTCGATGGTGATGACGCCATTGCTCCTATCGGTCGCCTGCAAGGCGTTCGTGCAGAGATTGACAAGCATCTGGTGCAGCTTCGAAGGGTCGATGAGGATATTGCGGCACGCTTTGTCGATATGCATCTCTATCCTGATGTTTGCCGGAATCGACGGACGGAGGAGCTGAATGACCTCTTCGATGATGGACTGAACCTTGACAGGCACAGGCTTGCTGTCATGCGCTTTGCTGAAGGTCAGAATCTGGGCGATCAGTTGCCTGGCGCGTTCGGACGCCTGCACGATAGCGGCGTAATATTCGGGGTTGTAATGCTCTTCGGCGGCTTTGAGCATCCCAAGTTCGGCGTAACCGAGAATCGGCGAAAGCAGATTGTTGAAGTCATGGGCGATGCCGCCGGCAAGTCTTCCCACCGTTTCAAGGCGTTCGGCTTTCTGAAGCTGGAGTTCGAGTATTTTTTTCTCTTCTTCAGCCTTTTTCCTCCGGCTTATATCGCGAATCACGCCGATCATGCCTGAATAATCACTGCCGTTGTTTTCCTGAAAGTATCTGACGCCGACTTCGCCATAAAGATCCGAACCATCGTTTTTCTTGTATTTCAACTCGAACACTTCAGAATCGATGCGTCTGGCAATCGCTTCGCCGACCTTGTGCTTCGCCCGCTCTACCTCATCATTTGCGAGAAAATCGAAAAAGGAGTGACCGACAATCTCTTCAGGTCGGTATCCTGCCGTTTTTTGTATAGATGGCGAAATATAGCGGACGATACCCGTAAAGTCAGTAACGAAAACGATTTCGGAGATCTGTTCGGTGATGGTGCGGAACTTGTTTTCGCTTTCCTGCAACGACTGCTCGATCTGCTTGCGTTTGGTGATGACATCGAAAATGACGATGAAATAGTCGCGTTTCGGGCTGTAAACCGAAAAAGAGAACCACTCCTGAAGCGCGTTCAGGAAATAGTCGAAATATTCAGGTTGACCGCTTTTGACGATGCGTTCAGAGATTCGGAACAGTTCATCGTCGGTCGTTCTGATTTCAGGAATGATTTGCGTCGCCCGTTTGCCGGTGACATCCTTCAGCGACAGCAACTCCTCGAATTTCCGGTTGACCTCGACGAATACGAAATCCTCGATAGTATCATTTTCATCGTACAACGCCTGGCAATAGGCAAAACCGTTCGGCATGTTTTCGAACAGCGAACGATACTCCGTTTCTCGCTGGCGTACCGATTCGAGCAGCTTCCGGCGCTCCGTGGAATCGATGATCGTGCCGATATAACCGGTCCACTGTCCGTTTGCGTTGTGCACCGGCTGTCCGCGCGACATCAGCCAGTGAATCGAACCGTCGGGCCAGGTGACCCGGAACTCCATATTTGATTCTATCGCTTCTCTGGTGGTCTCCGTGATGGTGTCGATCACTTTTTGCCGGTCATCCGGATGAATGGCTTTCATCCAGAGATCGAGCGACGGGGCCTGTTTTTGCTGTTCAAGACCCAGCAGGCGTCCAATCTCGTTCGACCAGACCGCCTTGCCGGTTTCGATGTTCATCTCCCAGACGCCGGCTCGCGCTGCTTTCAGCGCAAGGTCGAATTTTGTTTTGGCATCACGGAGTTCGATTTCCGCGGATTTGCGATCCGAAACATCCATGACGATGCCTGCCAGGAGCCGTTTGCCGTGAAGGCCATTGGGCTGCAATCCTCCGATCACCATGATCCAGCGCTGCTCGCCATCGCTCCGGCGAATGCGGCATTCGAAATGCAGGCCGGTCTGTCTGGTTTTCGAATGCTGAATCATGGCGCTGATCCGGTTGCGATCTTCGGGAACGACGTGGTCGAGAAACTTCTGAAAGCTCCACTCCTGGTCTGTCGAGTCGTAACCGAATATCCGCGCATGTTCGATGGTGCGGAAGACCGAGCCATCCTCGAGGTTCACGCTCCACCAGCCGATATGGCTCTTTTCGAGCGCGAAGTCGAGCTGTGACCTGCTGAAACGCAGCTCCATCTCAATCTGTGTGCGCTCGGTCACATCGTTGATAATGCAGTAGAACACCTCCTTGCCCTGAATTTCGATGAGGCTGGTCGAGGCTTCGACGTCCCGGATGCTGCCATCGGCTCTCTGGTGGCGGGCTGAAACGGTTTTTTGCTTGAGCCTTCTGATCTGTTCGATCTCTCGCTCCAGAAATTCGGGAGAGGTTACGGCGAGTTGTTCGAGGTTCATCTGGCGCAGCTCTTCGACCGGCCAGCCGTAAAAGGTGGCGGCGGCGCGGTTGGCGTCGATGATCATTTTCAACTCCGTATCGATGACCAGCATCACGGTCGAGTGGCCGTCGAAGAGGCGCTGGAACTTCGTTTCGCTGATGCGCAGGGACTCTTCGAGCTGCTTGCAGCGGGTGATCTCCCGGCATGTGGCGATGAGCGACGGTTCGTCGCCGGTCACGATTTTTCTGGTGTTGATCGAATGCCACAAATATTCCATCCGGTTATGATGCAAAATTCTCGCTTCGCACGACGCTTCCGAATCGCTCCGCAGCGCCGCCGCCATGGCGAGGCGCAACGCTTCGCGATCATCGGGATGCGCGGAGTCCAGGAGATTCAGGACGGGCAAGCCTCCGTCGCCGAGTCCGAATACGGCGCTACGGGCGTTGACGTTACAGGTGGTAACGAGGCCGTCCGGATTGAACGTAAATGCAGGGCCAGGAATTATGCCGGGAAGGTTGTAAAGCGGCTCATCTGTTGGATAGAGCATGGAGTGACTCGGTTAACTGCCGAGATAGAAATACTACAGCTATTCAGCAGGGAAGTAGAAAAATATTTTTTGAATATACACTGAATCATCGTGATTATAGAGATGAATGTCGTCATGCCAAGGTACTTTATTATTTAGAGTTGCGGCTATCTGTCCGCCATTGGACGGCATTGTGTGATTTCTGAGTATGTTTTCTGCGAGGGTGGAGTGGAGCGGCATGGCGCTTGCGGCTATTGATGAGAGGAACCGGAAATCGGCTTGTTACTGCCCGGATACATTTGCACAGGATCAATCTCATCCGCTTGTTGAAGAATGACTTGGCGTATTTTTTCAAGGGATTTTTTCGTGAAAAATAAAAAGAGCTGCGAGGTGAATCTTGCAGCTCTTTACGCCCGGGCATCAGAGCATTATCCGAATGGTCATACTCGTTTATTGTACGATAAAAAAAGGGTTTAGCAGGTTCTCTTTGTTGTAGGCGAGGTCGCCTTGTTCGTCGGCTTTTACCATGTGCTTTCCGGCGGCCAGAGCGATAGCATGACCAGCGGCGGTGTCCCATTCCATCGTGGGGCCGAAGCGCGGGTAGATGTCAGCCTCGCCGGAGGCTACCATGCAGATTTTGAGCGAACTGCCGCGCTGTACGATCTCCAGATCGGGATGTTTCTGGCGCAGGGAATCGATGAAAGCCGTCGTTCGCTCGTTCATGCGCGAACGGCTGCTGACGACTCGGTACCTGGCTCCGTCGCTTTTCAGAGGCAGCTTGATGGCCGTCGCCATCAATTCGCCGATGCTCTTGAACCGGCTTGTCCCCTCGACTTTGTACGCGCCGTCGCCCACAATGCCGAAGAAAAGCTCGTCCAGAACCGGCACGTAAATGACACCGAGAATGGGCTTTCCCTCGTCGATCAGCGCGATATTGACGGTAAAATCACCGCTGCGCGAAATAAACTCTTTCGTTCCGTCGAGAGGATCGACAATCCACAAGCGCGTCCATGCGGCGCGTTCGGCGTAGGGAATCGCCTGGCCCTCTTCGCTCAGGACGGGTACGCCGGTCTCTTCCATTTTCGCGGTTATCACGGCGTGAGCCAGTTTGTCGGCACTGGTCAGCGGTGACTTGTCCGCCTTCGCTTCGATAGAAAAATTCCCGGTTTCGTAAACTGAAAGAATCTCTTTGCCGGCCACAAGCGCAGTCTCGACGGCGATTTTTAACAATGCGTCCGGTAACTCTGTTCTCATGGGATTTGGTACAGGGTGAACGGAGTGGTCAATTCTTTGAAATATATGCACAACCACGCAAGCTTTTGTCGTGCGGGAGCCGCGTTCAGGAATGGGTATTCGGCGACCTTCGGAGAATGAGATTCTCAAGCCGCAGAGAGACAGTGAGGAGGGCGTAACGTCGAGGAAGAGAGATGCTCCGGCGTGCCGGATGCGTTCGATCATCGAGGCAAGAGCAGGGGAGGGGCATAAAACAAAAAAGACCTGCAAGCCGCAGCCTGCAAGTCCCTGATTTTTCTGGTGCACCCGAAGAGATTCGAACTCCTAACCTTCTGATCCGTAGTCAGATGCTCTATCCAGTTGAGCTACGGGTGCATAGTGTATAAATCCCGACTTGTGCCGGGATTTATACTAAGTAGCGTGTACGGGATTCGAACCCGTGATCTTCGCCTTGAGAGGGCGATGTCCTGGGCCACTAGACGAACACGCCATATTTTCACTCTGTCAATTGGTGGGCCCTGTAGGACTTGAACCTACGACCCAGCGATTATGAGTCGCTTGCTCTGACCAACTGAGCTAAGGGCCCTTCAGAAAGCCATGTCGTTCTTCAGAGTGGTCTAATATAAGGTATGTGATTAAAATTGCAAACGATATTTAACTTTTTTTTAAGCCCGTTTTTCATCAGAATTCCTGATATTTCGCCCGCTCGATGTCCGCTCCGAGCGCCGTCAGTTTCTTCTCGATGGCTTCGTATCCGCGGTCGAGATGATAGACTCTCAGCACCTCGGTGGTCTCCTTTGCGACCAGCCCGGCAAGCACCAGGCAGGCCGAGGCGCGCAGGTCGGTGGACATGACTTTCGTGCCGGTCAGCTC
>Ga0209575_10001120_pt1 | contig 11660 bp, 10 predicted proteins | sample Medcelwee11metaG_FD_187172 | JGI IMG/M metagenome (GOLD analysis project Ga0209575, IMG submission 187172) | Freshwater pond sediment microbial communities from the University of Edinburgh, under environmental carbon perturbations - Medium... | ecosystem: Environmental > Aquatic > Freshwater >...
TCAGGCAGGGTTTGAAGAGCTTGTTTTCAGAGGATATCTGATGCAGGGTTTCGCCGTTGCATCGCGTAACAGGTGGCTTCCCATTGTTGTGACATCGGTTCTTTTCGGACTGATGCACGGACTTAATCCGGAAGTAAAGGAATACGGTTTCCTTACAATGATACCCCAGTATGTCTTCTTCGGACTTGTCTTTGCGGTCCTGACAATGATGGATGACGGAATTGAGCTGGCTATCGGTGCGCATACAGCCAACAATGCTTTTCTGTCGATCTTTATTACAAACAAGGATTCGGCATTACAGACACCTGCAATGTATGAGCAGCTGGAAATTCACCCCTGGATGGATTTCAGGGATCTTGTGATTATGTCGCTGATCTTTATAATTGTAATGGCAGTTATTTACAAGTGGAAGGACATACGAAAATTGTATGCCAGGATACAAGTCCCGCAAAAGAAAGAACCGCTGGCAGATCAGATACCGTAAATACCCGTAGCATCTTCATTTCTGCACGCACCCCATTTCTCCCTTATCTCTTCAATTATCCCCTTTATTTCATCAATTTCAAGGGAAGTAAGTAATCTGAGACGTGTCTCTTTAAAATTGGGCAATCCCCTGAAGTAGTTCGAAAGGTGTCGTCGCATCTCAAGTATTGCCGCCTTACCCTCCTTATGCTCAAGTGATTTGTCAAGATGGAGAAGCGCAAGGTCAGCTTTCTCATCAATGGTTGGTCCGGGCAGTATCTCGCCCGTGTCGAGGTAATGACGTATCTCCCTGAAAATCCAGGGCCTGCCGAAGGTAGCCCTGCCTATCATAATTCCATCAACGCCGTACCTGTCAAACATTGTTTTTGCCACTTCGGGTCCGTTCACATCACCATTGCCGATGATCGGGATTTTCATTCTCGGGTTGTTCTTAACCTCTCCGATGAGGGTCCAGTCAGCCTCGCCCCGGTAAAGCTGAGCCCTGGTCCGGCCGTGTATTGTCAGTCCTGCTATACCAGTGTCCTGCAAACGCTCCGCGACCTCAACGATAATCTTATGGTTTTCATCCCAACCCAGTCTTGTCTTTACCGTAACAGGAATGTTAACAGCCTTTACTATGGCAGATGTCATTTCAATCATGAGCGGGATGTTCTGAAGCATTCCTGCACCCGCCCCGCGGGCCGCAATTTTTCTCACCGGACATCCGAAATTCAGGTCAATGAGATCAGGCTTTGCCTCGCAGGCCATTACCGCTGCACCAACCATAGAGTCTGTGATATGTCCGTAAAGCTGTACGCCAATAGGTCTTTCATAATCGAACAGATCCAGCTTTTTGACACTGCTCTTTCCGTCCCTTATGAGTCCGTCGGAAGAGATAAATTCGGTAAACATGAAATCAGCTCCGAACATCTTACAGACATACCTGAACGAAGGATCTGTGATATCCTCCATGGGAGCCAGAAAGAGAGGCTGCTCCCTTAATATAGTGTTGCCAAGTTTCAAGATCAGATTATGGATAACCCTATTCTACTTCGAACAGGGTAGGTGACAGGTTTGTCTGCGTCGTCTCGCCTTTCCTGAAGACATAAACCAACCCGTATTTCTCGGTACTGGCCCTTTTTTCTTCTTCGGTCACGGATGAGAAGCTGGCCTCAATCTCATTCCACAGAGCGGTGATCAGTTCATCAGCCTCACGACGCAGTTCTGAAGTACGGTTTACACACTCCACGGCGCGTCTGTTTATGGTTTTATACTGGTTGCGGGTTTCCAGGAATTTCTCATACCGGGCTTTAACCACAGCAATTGAAGGATTGGTGACGGGCATATTTGCCTTTCTTATCCGGTATTCTTCCCCGTCAATAATCCTCTTGCCCCATGCAACAAGTTCATTTTCAGTGGCAATCGACGGTAAGGCAGCATCTCCCTGAGGGATCCCGTAAAATGCCCTTGTCTCCGGCGGCAACTCACCCCTGGCTATGGCCATATTCATAACCCTTAGAAAATGGGTAATATATATTCTGGCTTTTCGGGCCGCCTCCTGGTTTGTCTTTACCTTTTCAGCCTGGTTGATGAGTGTCTGGCGCTGGTGGCTGATGGCGTTCTCAAAGACAGGAAGAATGCCCTGCAGCTTAACCAGGGTCTTCATCGAGAACGCCAGCCTGAACGGAGGAATATTCTTGCTTATTTCCAGAGCTTTCTTCATGGCCCTGAGACGTGCTGAATCAGTATTTGGCAGACGGCGGTACGGCATATATTATTCTTTGAAGTGAATCATGATGCGAATGTACACTAATTGTATGTTTGTCAACGCCCTTCGTACATAAAAATTGTTGATAACCTGAAAAATATCAACTGCACTTAGTAAATTCGTACAGTGAAATAATCTAAAAAGAAAATAAAATGTTTGACCGCGAAATCTACATTAATCGCCGCAAGAGGCTGCAGTCCCTGATGAGCGACGGCATTGCTGTTTTTATCGGTAATGTCGAATCACCGATGAATTATCCCGACAACACATATCACTGGAGGCAGGACAGTGATTTTCTGTATTTCTTCGGACTTGATATTCCAGGATTGGTTGGTATGATCGATTTTAACTCGGGGAAGGACTGCATCTTCGGTAATGATTTTGATGTGGATGATATAGTATGGATGGGTCCTCAGCCGCTCATTGCGGATCTTTCAGCCAGCGTGGGAGTAGAGCAAAGTCTGCCCTTGTCGAAGCTGGATGATTACATTGACAAAGCTCTCTCGGGTGGCAGGTCTGTGCATTTCCTTCCTCCATACAGGGCTGAGACTAAAATGACTCTGGGCGCCCTTCTCCGCGAAAATCCATGCCAGATGCGATCCAAAGCCTCTGAAAAATTAATAAAGTCTGTGGTTTCGCTCAGGTCAATCAAGGAAGATGTTGAGATTGCCGAAATAGAGAAAGCAGGAGATGTAGCCTGTGAGATGCAGACCACGGCCATGCGTATGTGCAAACCGGGAGTGAATGAACGGGAGATATTCGGTATTATTGAAGGAATCGCATGGGCAAAGGGCGGCGGTCCCTCATTCCCGACTATACTCAGTATCAACGGTCAGACGCTGCATAATCACGTTCATATCAATGTTCTCAGGGAAGGAAGAATGATGGTGACCGACTGCGGAGCAGAATCGCTTCTTCATTATGCAGCAGACCTGACGCGCACCACTCCTGTCGGGGGACGCTTCGCACAGAGACAGAGAGAGATTTACGAGATAGTTTTGAAGGCCAATACTGAATCAATAAAGATGGCCGGACCAGGTATCTCAAACCGCGACCTGCATCTTAACGCCTGCCGTTTGATTGCATCCGGACTTAAAGACCTCGGCCTGATGAAGGGTGACATAGCCGAGGCTGTGAAAGAAGGTGCTCATGCACTGTTTATGCCTCACGGACTGGGTCATATGATGGGGCTCGATGTGCATGACATGGAAAGCCTGGGAGAAAACTATGTCGGATATAATGACAAAGTTAAACGAAGCACGCAGTTCGGGCTTAAATCACTCCGTTTTGCACTGCCTTACAAGCCGGGGCATGTATTTACCGTTGAACCCGGGATTTACTTTATCCCCGAGCTGATGGCCAAATGGAAGGCAGAGGGTGCACACACACAGTTCATCAATTATGAAAAGGCTGAGAGCTATCTTGACTTCGGCGGAATAAGGATTGAAGATGATGTGCTGATCACCGCCAGCGGTTGCAGGATGCTGGGTAAAACGGCACCGAAGACAGTGGAGGAGATAGAAAAGGAATGCCTCGGATAATCAGAACGCTTTGTAATATTCCCGGTTGAGCCTGGCGATATTGAACAGCTTGATCTGTTTGGGGCACTGTGCCTCGCACGCCCCTGTATTTGAGCAGCTGCCGAATCCCTGTCTGTCCATCTCGGCTATCATTGTACGCACCCTATCTTTAGCTTCAGGTTTTCCCTGGGGCAGGAGAGCGAACTGAGATATCTTGGCCGAGACGAACAGCATTGCCGATGCGTTCTTGCACGCTGCCACACATGCTCCGCATCCGATGCAAATGGCCGAATCAAAGGCATCGTCGCTGTCCTTTTTCCGTACCAATACAGAATTGGCTTCCGAAGCTGCTCCAGCAGTGACTGAGATAAATCCTGCGGCCACCTGTATCCTGTCAAATGCACTGCGGTCGACTATCAAATCCTTTATCACAGGGAATGGTTTGGCTCTCCACGGCTCAATAACGATTGTCTCTCCATCCTTGAAATATCTCATTGAGAGATGGCACGTGGTCAGCCCAGGCACCGGGCCGTGAGGATACCCGTTTATGAACATGCCGCAGCTTCCGCATATCCCTTCCCGGCAGTCGTGGTCAAAAGCCACGGGTTCATTGCCTGACTCGATAAGGTTTTTGTTCAGCAAATCAAGCATCTCAAGAAACGACATGTCAGGTGAGACGCCGTCAAGATCATAAAATGCAAAAGCGCCTTTTGTTTTTGCATTCTTCTGTTTCCATATCTTTAGTCTGAGCTTCATATCTGGCTTAATTAGGGTAGTTTATTTATAGCTTCTCTCCTTGAGTTCAACAAACTCGAATTTCAACGGTTCCTTATTGAGAACAGGCTCATTATCACCATTATATTCCCAGGCAGCAACATAGGAATATTCAGCATCATTCCTCTGTGCTTCGCCTTCGGCAGTCTGGCTTTCTTCGCGAAAATGGGCGCCGCATGATTCTTTTCTGTTCAGCGCATCGGTTATCATCAGCTTTGCCAGCTCCAGGAAATCAGCTACCCTGCCGGCTTTCTCAAGCTGCTGGTTCAGGTCAGCGTCCTCGCCGGGCACAAGAAGATCATTCCAGAACTCCTTCCTTAGTTCTGCCACAAGGGTTAACGCTTTCTTCAGTCCTTCCTCGTTGCGCCTCATTCCGCAATAGTCCCACATTATCTTGCCGAGACGCTTATGAAAGGTTGAGGCTGTCTGTTTTCCTTTTATTGAAAGGAGTTTGTCAATCCGTTCCCTGGCACCTTTTTCTGCCTCTTCGAATTCGGGGCTTGTTGTTGGAATCCGGGGGGTTCTGATCTCACCTGACAAATAACCGCTGATCGTTACAGGAAGGATGAAATACCCGTCGCCTGCTGCCTGCATCAGCGAGCTTGCTCCCAGCCTGTTTGCCCCGTGATCGGAGAAGTTGGCCTCACCTATAGCATAGAGACCCGGAACGGTAGTCATCAGCTCGTAGTCAACCCAGAGCCCGCCCATGGTATAATGACCGGCAGGATAGATCTGCATCGGTTCTTCATAGGGGTTCATGCCGGTGATCGCTTTATACATATCGAACAGGTTACCGTATTTGTTTTCTATTGCTTTTTTGCCCTGTTTCTTTATTGCATCGCGGAAATCAAGGTTGACTGCCAGTCCGGTCTTCCCGACGCCGTATCCTGCATCGCATCTCTCTTTGGCTGCTCTCGAGGCAACGTCTCGCGGAACGAGGTTGCCAAAGGTCGGGTAACGACGCTCGAGATAATAATCCCTGTCTTCCTCCGGGATGTCATTTCCGGGCCTGTTGTCACCCTTGTTTTTCGGTACCCATATCCGCCCGTCGTTACGCAGTGACTCAGACATAAGTGTCAGCTTGCTCTGGAATTCATTCAGCTGAGGTATGCTGGTAGGGTGTATCTGAACGAAGCTGGGATTGGCAAAGGCAGCCCCTTTCCTGTAGGCTTTCCAGGCAGCGGATGCATTGGAGTTGACAGCAAGTGTTGAAAGGTAATATACTGTGCCGTATCCGCCGGTGGCAAGTATGACAGCATGTGCGGAATGCCGTTCTATCTCACCGGTAATGAGATTTCGTGCTATTATTCCGCGGGCTTTGCCATCGATGATAACAAGGTCAAGCATATCCCTGCGCGGGTACATCGTAACTGTACCGGCTTTGATTTGCCGGTTAAGAGATGAATATGCGCCAAGAAGGCACTGTTGCCCTGTCTGTCCTTTTGCATAAAAGGTACGTGACACCTGCACGCCGCCAAAAGAACGTGTTTCAAGTGTGCCGCCGTATTCACGGGCAAACGGAACGCCGAGAGCAGTGTAATGGTCAATTACCTGGTTACTGACCTCAGCGATGCGATAGACATTTGCCTCGCGTGCCCTGAAGTCTCCTCCCTTTATCATGTCATAAAAGAGACGGTACGTATTGTCTCCGTCGTTCTTGTAATTCTTGGCTGCATTGATGCCTCCCTGTGCTGCAACCGAGTGTGCACGGCGCGGAGAATCCTGGTAACAGAATACTTTGACGTTGTACCCAAGTTCACCCAGTGAAGAAGCAGCACCGGCACCCGATAGTCCTGTGCCGATGATTATGATGTCAAGCTTCTTTTTGTTAGCCGGATTAACCAGCTTCGAGGCTGACTTGTACCTTGTCCATTTCTCTTCAAGCGGACCTTCAGGTATTTTTGCATTCAGAGTTATCATGACGTTTTGGTTCTTCAGGTTATTTTAACTGCCAGATTACAAGAGGTATTACTGCAAAACCCAGCGGCAGCACAATTGCATATATTAATGAAATGGCCTTGATTACAGGTGTCCAGAATTCATTGGCCAGACCCAGGGTCTGAAAAGCTGACTGCAGGGCATGATACAGATGGAAGCCAAGCAGGATAAAGCAAACCCAGTAGAGGATAACGTATGCCGGAATACTGAAAAGCTGATAAGCCACCGAATAGAAATTCTCAGGATCACCTTCAACAAACCCCAGCCTTATAAAATAGAAATTGAAGAAATGTATTACGAGAAAGATCAGGACTGCTCCTCCAGTCCAGAAGACAAATCTTGAAAATGCCGATGTTTTGGATTTGTTCCTGACAGCGTATCTTACCGGTCTTGAAAGCCAGTTCGTTATCTGCAGTAATACCCCGTAGGTAATATGCACTACAATTGTCAGGAGCAGGAATATCTCAATCACCTTGATAAGGGGGAAGGTGGCCATAAAATGAGCAGCTTTGTTGAACGGCTCCGGGTCATCCTTCAGCAACATGAGATTTATGCCCAGGTGAACCGGCAGGAACAGCAGCAGAAACAATCCGGCAAGCGCCATTACGAATTTCTTCGAGATGGCCGAGAATAGTATTTTGTTCATCGAAGTTGTACTTTTGAGTTCAGGATAGTTATGAAAGAACGGTTAAAAAACTTTTCTTCCTTGTAAATTTAAAAAGTTTTTTCCCCTAAACAAATTAATATGAACAGATCAATTCAATTTGAAGGCATCACAGTCAGGTACAGCGTCGAAGGTAAAGGGAGACCGATAGTTCTTCTGCATGGATATCTCCTGACAGGAGAGGCCTGGAGGCCTCTAACAGACGTACTGTCAGAAACATTCAGGGTTATCTCCGTTGACATTCCCGGTCATGGCGGTTCGGGTGTGAAGGGAGACACACATACTATGGAATTTATTGCTGAGGCTGTAAGAGCAGTATTGATTGATGCAGGAGAAGGTAAGGTCCTTCTTGCCGGTCACTCCCTGGGCGGGTACGCCGCACTGGCCTTTGCGGAAAAATATCCTGGGATGTTAGTAGGGTATGTGCTGTTCCACTCACATCCATATGCTGACGCACCCGAGGGCATCTTAAAGAGGAAGAGGGAGATAGAGGTCGTCCTGAAAGGAAAGAAGGATATAATGTATCCGGCTAACATCTCGATGATGTTTGCTGAACGTAACCTTAAGACCATGCAGGCGGCACTGACAAAGCTGAAAAAACTGGCCTCCGGTAACCCTGCCGAAGGAATAGTTGCATTACTGAACGGCATGATAGTGAGGCCGCAAAGAACGGCTGTTATAGAGAAAGGGAAGGTGCCGTTACTTTGGATACTGGGCAGGGGTGACCGCTACTTCAACCCTGAGGCAGCCATGAGGGGAATTAAAACCCCGGATAATGCAGAGGTTGTCATACTGGAAAATTCCGGCCATCTCGGTTTCATTGAAGAGACAGAGCGCGCAGCTGAGGTGATCAGTGCATTTGCCCGGAAACTCGACTGGAAACCGGAAATACAGAAAAAGAAGTAATGATAGTGCCAGATCAGTTAGCCTCGATATAACTGAGGGCATCAATAAGCGTCTTGTCTATTTTCTCCCACAGGGGATAGAAACCTTTGTTGTCAATCATGTTCCTGGCAATGTAGGCCTTCAGCTGGATGTAAATGATATTCTCCGATATTTTAATCTGCTCCCTGTTGGGCTCGATCCCGTTATCTTTTGCGTACCTGATGAATTTATTCATGAGATCCTGTCCTGACAGCCACTGATCGAGCGATTTCAGGTCGTGATATTTTTTCATGGTCTCACGGTTATCCTCAGTGTATTTAAGTGCATATCTGTAGAGAAGTCCGGAATTCCTTACTGCCATAAAATAATCTGATATACCGGTGGTATCGATAGGAATAAATATATCAGGAGTTATTCCTCCTCCGCCATAGACTATTTTTCCTCCGGGGGTTGTAAAACGGAGTGTGTCATTAGGATGAATAGAATCGGCCTCTTCGAACTCGCCGTGCATATACCTGTTCCCGAGATCTTCATAATACTTGTCGACACCCTCGTTATATGGCTTTTGTATAGATCTGCCTGTAGGAGTATAGTAACGGGCTATTGTAAGCCTCATGCCTGATCCGTCGCGGAACGCTACAGGTTCCTGTACCAGGCCTTTGCCAAATGAACGGCGGCCAATTATTGTACCGCGGTCATTATCCTGCACGGCGCCCGCTAGTATCTCACTGGCGGAGGCGCTCCACTCGTCGATCAGGATGACCAGGCTTCCCTTTTCAAACTCACCGCCTGCAGTTGCCTTTACGTCCTGCCTTGGTTTTGATTTACCCTGGGTGAAGACAATTAACTGTCCTTCCGGGAGAAACTCGTCAGCGATCATTGTAGCTGCATCCATTACACCGCCCGAGTTGCCCCTGAGGTCCAGGATCAGTTTTTTCATACCCTGGGCTTTCAACTCATTCAGGCCTTTCGTAAACTCATCATGTGTTGTAAGTGCAAAGTTGGAGATCTTGATATATCCGACGTCATCAGACATCATGTACGATACGTCGATGCTGTAAATCGGGATTTTATCGCGAACAATAGCGAATGGCAAAAGCGAATCGACGCCCTTTCTTTCAATCTTCAGATCAACTCTTGTCCCCCTCGGGCCTTTGAGCATTTTTACCACTTCCTCATCAGGCATACTCTTACCTGCAATAAGTGTGTCATCGACAAAGATGATCCTGTCTCCCGGGGTAATGCCGGCCTTCTCGGAAGGACCGCCGGATATGGTGCTGATTATCTGAACGGTGTCAGTCAGCATCTGGAATGTAACTCCTATACCGTCAAAGTTACCCTGCAGGGGCTCATTTGCCTGCGCCAGCTCCCGTGCCGGGATATATACCGAATGCGGATCAAGTTTGCGCAGCATCACCGGGACAGCCGCCTCAATAAGCGCATCACGGTCAACAGTGTCAACATAATCAGATTCGATAATATCAAGTATGCGACTGAGTTTATCGTTCGATGGAGGGAAGTTGGTATAAAGCCCATTCTGAGGGTGAGGCATGTAAAACCCGACCAGGATCCCAATGGCTAATCCTACTGCAATTATAAGCGGAAGATATGCTCTGTTATATTTCATTTTTCTTTTCTTCTATGTCGATATAAACAAGCTCGATGCCTGCACGCTTCAGGAGCTCTATACCGTCGAGGTTACGGTACTGGTTGCTGTATACAACGCGCCTGATGCCTGACTGAATGATGAGTTTGGCGCACTCCATACAGGGCGAATCCGTAATGTACAGAGTCGAATTCTCGCTTGAATTGTTTGATCTTGCAACCTTGGTGATTGCATTGGCTTCAGCATGGAGAACGTACGGCTTGGTCACATTGTTCTCATCCTCGCATACATTTTCAAAACCTGACGGTGTGCCGTTATAGCCGTCAGAGATGATCATCTTGTCCTTAACGATAAGAGCACCTACTCGTCTTCTCCGGCAATAGGAATTTTCTGACCATACCCCTGCCATGCGCAGGTAACGCCTGTCAAACTGTGACTGTTTTTCACCATAAGGGTGTACGGCATCCTTCTTCGTCATCCTGATTCAATTCGAGCGACAAACTTAATCGTTTTTGCAGCCAATTCAAAGAAACTCAAAGGGCACTTAAGCTGGTTGCTTAAGTGCCCGATGTATAATTAATTAAATTTACCAGTACCTGTTAGTTACTGTTTTTCCAGGTATAGGCGTGCGGCCACTCACTTGTACTGGTACTTACCGATGTATGACAGATAAAGCATCCGTTCATTTTCTCGGGGTTGCTGCCGCCATGCATTTCTGCATACTCACCCATATCATCAACTCCTCTTGAGCTGCTATGGCATGTGCCGCAGCTGCCAAGTGTCTTCGGGGAGGTGCTGTAAGGCTGGTATTGCATTGCCTGGTAATTATCAACATCTTTTGATGAGGGGACCATTGCGTGAGGACTGCCGTGACAGGATGAGCACATCATGTTTCCATGACCCGTAGATTCTCTGTAAAGCGCTGATGTTGAGCCAACACCTGTCGCCTCGTTGTGGCAGGTGGAGCATGATGGCTCATTGACCCATGGAACCCTGGTGCTGGTTGAGGAAGCTACCTGGGCCATTGTACCGTGGCATGTGATGCAGTTACCGTCTGCTGCCGTGTGCTTTATACTGCGATTGCATTTTGTTGTCTGACCCGGATGGCAGTCATAGCATGATGCGTTCCTGGAAGCATGGAAGCCGTGAATGGCTTCTGAAAGATATTTGCCGGAGGATCCCCTGCCGGTCTGTCCCAATGCCTCCGAACCATGACACTCTGCGCAGAGAACAGGCTTTGACTGCATAAGTGAAGTTCCTTCCTCATCGTCATGTTTGGAAAGGACATCATTGAATGCATCTGTCCCGTGGCACTTGGCGCAGTTGATCTCATCAGAGGTGGGGACTGTAGCTCTTGTTGCTGCTACAGTATTTCCGGACCCGTCTTTTACAGTAATCTCCGCCACCTGTAAAGGATCCCATACACCCTGGTCATTAACTGGTACAACAGGTATTCCTGTGGCCTCAAAATGCCCTGAAGCTGCAGTCATTGTTCCGCTAAGCCCGTTGCCTGTGAGTCCTACGTCGTGTTGCAGCGATGCCAGACCAAACAATGCTGTAACATTGTCCCAGAAACCTCCGTACTGACGCTTGCCGTATGATGATGTGTTTCCGGCAATTTTGTACTCTACGGTAATGCCGCTGGTGATTATTTGTGGCGGATTTCCTCTTTTAACAACCTGCGCCAGCACTGTATTGTAAGGAGGGAGGATCACGGCCTGGTCATAGGTCGGATTAAGACAATGCATCCCAAGAGTGTTGGATGCAAAAACAACATAGTCACTTGAAGCGAATGGAGGATTGTCATTTTGCTTTTTGCAGCCAGCTAAGATAAGAACGAATAGCAACGGTACGATGCCTGCAGCCATCCGGAAATCTGATTTTAATAGCTTTTTCATATTGTTAATTTATTAAACAAATATTTCACCTTTAAGAAATAAAGTTGCCCGTCCTGCAATAAGTGTCCGGTTACCTTTTAAGGTGCATTCAAGGTAACCTTTCCGTGCAGATAATTGTCTGGCTGTCATCGACGTTTTGCCAAGC
>Ga0209575_10001121_pt1 | contig 11654 bp, 15 predicted proteins | sample Medcelwee11metaG_FD_187172 | JGI IMG/M metagenome (GOLD analysis project Ga0209575, IMG submission 187172) | Freshwater pond sediment microbial communities from the University of Edinburgh, under environmental carbon perturbations - Medium... | ecosystem: Environmental > Aquatic > Freshwater >...
ATGACTCCTGAAAAATACGCTGCGGCGAACATTTTCAGGAGTTTTTCTTTTACTTTTACACAGCCTCCGGGCACCAACAGCTAATTTCCTCAAGATGCTTACAGTCAATCTCCTTCGTGAACAGTCCTCTTTTGTAATCGAGAGGCTGAAAATAAAAAACTTTGATGCTGCCCCTACCGTCAGTCTCATTCTCGATCTGGACCGCCGTCGCCGGGAACTGCAGTCGGAAAGTGACGCCATTCTGGCGGAGCTTAACAACCTGTCGAAACAGATAGGAGCATTGATGAAGGAGGGGAAAAAAGAAGAGGCTGAGGCTGCCAAATCGCAGATAGCCTCAATGAAGGATAAGCAAAAACAGCTTTCCGAAGCCCTTGCTGCTGCTGAAACGGAAATGAAAACCGAAATCATCAGGCTGCCTAATCTGCCTCACGCTTCAGTGCCACCGGGGAAGAGTGCTGAAGACAATATCACTGTCCGCAGCGGTGGCGAGGTGCCATTGCTTCACGAAGGAGCTCAGCCACACTGGGACCTTATAAAAAAATACGACATAATTGATTTTGACCTGGGCATAAAACTCACCGGTGCCGGTTTTCCTGTTTACAAGGGCAAAGGTGCAAAGCTGCAGAGGGCCCTCATCAACTTCTTCCTCGATGAAGGTGAGAAGGCAGGTTACCGTGAGATAGAACCGCCGATAGTAGTCAATGAAGACTCAGGTTTCGGAACAGGACAGCTCCCTGACAAGGAAGGTCAGATGTACCATGCCACAATTGACAACCTGTATCTTATCCCTACAGCAGAAGTACCGATCACGAATATCTACCGTGATGTGATACTCGATGCCGCCGAGCTGCCTCTGCTCAATATGGGCTATACGCCCTGTTTCCGCCGTGAGGCTGGTTCCTGGGGAGCGCACGTGAGAGGGCTGAACAGGCTTCACCAGTTTGACAAGGTGGAGATAGTACAGATTGCACATCCCGACAAATCGTACGAGTCTCTTGAAGAGATGGTTAAACATGTCGAAGGACTGCTCGTGAAGCTTGGACTGCCATACCGTATCTTAAGGCTGTGCGGCGGTGATATGTCATTCACCTCGGCTCTCACATATGATTTCGAGGTATACTCGGCGGCGCAACAACGCTGGCTGGAGGTCAGTTCCACATCCAATTTTGAAGCCTTCCAGGCTAACCGTCTGAAGTGCCGCTTCAGGGAGAAAGGCGCAAAACAGACGACACTGTGCCACACACTCAACGGCAGCGCACTGGCACTGCCACGCATTGTTGCCTCACTGCTCGAAAACAACCAGACGCCCGAAGGAATAAGGATACCCGCGGCTCTGATACCCTACACTGGCTTCGAAATGATCAGCTGACCTGATGAAGAGGGATTCACAGGCGTACCTTTATGCCGGGGCCGCCGTAATGCTGTGGGGCACCATTGCTACAGCATTCAAGATAGCGCTCTCGGAACTGTCAGTAGTTACGATGCTGGGGATCGCCACACTGGTATCGACATTTGTAATATTCCTTATTGTTCTCATTTCAGGCAAGATAAGCCTGATGAAGAGCATGACCGGCAGGGAGATACTCTGGTCGGCACTCCTCGGCCTTATCAATCCGCTGGGTTATTACCTCATTTTACTTAATGCATATAACCGGCTTCCCGGACAGGTGGCCCAGCCGGTGAATATGATCTGGCCAATAATCCTCGTCTTCTTTTCAATACCCCTTCTGGGTCAGAAAATACCGTGGCGAAGCTTTGTAGCTCTCTTTATCAGCCTTATCGGTGTCTACATCATCGCATCACAGGGAGCACCATTTCATCCGGGAAGGTCTGACACCGCAGGGGTGCTGATGGCCCTTGGTAGCGGAGTACTGTGGGCTCTGTACTTCATTCTTAACGTCCGTGACAGGCGGGATGAAGCCGTAAAACTGCTTGCCAATTTCATTTTCGGGTCATTATACCTCGTTATTGCAATGCTGATCACCGGCTCATTCACTGAAACCGTCACATTCAGAGGGGCGGCGGCAGCCGTTTACTGCGGCATATTCGAAATGGGCATCACTTTCTGGTTCTGGCTCAGGGCGATGCAACTCGCATCAACCTCCGACAGGATAAGCAACCTGGTCTATTTCGCACCCTTTATCTCACTCATACTGCTGCATTTCATAATTGATGAACCTGTATACTTTACCACACCCCTGGGGCTCATTATTATTATAAGCAGCGTCATTTTTCAGAACTACCGCAAGACTGTCAAACAATAGCGGCATATTTTTTGTTACTTTTGCCCTGTAAACTGACTGAAAATGAAAAAGCTATTCTTTATACTGATCATCATCGTTCCACTGTTATCTTCCTGTAAGAAAGATCCTGATCCGGTTCCGGTTGATGAATATACCTTCGAAGAGAGGGCACGTGACGGCTTGTACGATCTTATGAAGGTCATGTACCTGTGGAGGGATAAGATACCAACTCTCAAGGTTTCAGATTATGATAATCCTGAAGAGATCCTGGAGAAAATGAGGAATCTGCCTCAGGACAGATGGAGCTTTGTTGCTGACTATGATGCATTCATGGCCTCCATGCAGGGCACCTTCGTGGGCCATGGCATCAGGATGGGTCTCGATCCGTCCAACAACGTCAGGGTGGTGAGCCTTTACAAAAATTCAGACATGTGGCCCGACGGAGTTCGCAGGGGCTGGATAATAAAAAAGGTTAACGGTGTCGAACTCGCACCTCTTTTCATGGCATCTGACGGCACAGCCTATAATACCCTTATGGGTCCGTCAACGGCGGGACATGTAAATACATTCACTTTCATTAAACCTGATGCCACCGAGGTTACAATAAGTTCAACTAAGGCTTCATTTACAATCAACTCTGTTACCGCCGATACTGTATTTGACCGTGGCGCCCGCAAGATTGCCTACCTGGCTTTCGAGACATTTATCGAGCCGTCAGAGGGTGAGCTGAATGCTGCGTTTGCCAAATTCAAAACCAAAGGTGCAACTGATCTAATTATTGACCTGCGTTATAACGGTGGTGGCTATATGAGCATTGCACAACAGCTTGCCAGCCTGGTGGTTGACAATACATACACCACCAGGGTATGCTACAGGCTGAAGTATAATTCAACTGTGGCATCCGAATGGGATGAGAGTTTCAATTTCATGGAGACAACAAGCCCGTTGGGCCTTGACAAGGTTGTGTTCATCACCACCAGGGGGAGTGCCTCAGCCAGCGAGGTAGTCATCAACAGCCTTCTGCCATGGATAGATGTCTCCATAGTAGGTGATACCACCCACGGTAAGCCGGCGGGAATGAACCTGTGGGGATATCCTTTCCCAAGTAACTCCAACCCCAATCCTGATTACAAATATGTCTTCGCCCCTATCACATTCGAATATGTAAACTCATCAAATCAGGGTGGATTCTATGAGGGAATGTTGCCGGATGTAAAAGCAAATGATGATGTCACCCATGATTTCGGTGACACCAATGAGCTGTCGCTCAAGGCAGCGCTGGCGCTTATTGAAGGCACAGGCACCAAGGGAGCCTCAGCAGAACCGTTCCGCAGGACCAGGATTTTTTCAGAGGGGAACCAGTTGCCTCAGAACCTGATTCTCGATTCTCCGAAAACCTTTAAAAAGTGAATAAGGCTGGGGGTGAGAGGATAATTCTCGGCATCGACCCCGGGTCTACAATCACCGGTTACGGATTGATAAGTGTGAAAGGGAAGACGCCTTCCCTGCTTGCTCTTGGCATATTTGACCTCAGGAAAAAAGAGGACCACTTCCAGAGAATAAGGATAATATTTGAGGAGACGCTGGCGCTGATAGACCGCTGGCATCCTGATGAGCTGGCCATTGAAGCCCCCTTTTTCGGGAAGAACATCCAGAGTATGCTCAAGCTTGGAAGGGCTCAGGGTGCTGCCATTTCAGCAGCTCTCTACCGTGATCTTCCTGTCTTTGAATATGCTCCCAGGATGATAAAGATGTCAATCACTGGCCGGGGACAGGCATCCAAGGAGCAGGTGGCCGTTATGCTTAAGACACTCCTCTCATTCCGCGATGAAAAAATTGTACTTGATGCCACTGATGCACTGGGTGCGGCACTCTGCCATTTCTACCAGTCGCAGAAGCCTGCTGCAGGTCAGGGGTGCAAGAGCTGGGAAGAGTTTGTAAGAAAGAACAGCGACAAAGTCAGACAGTGAGTTTCTGGGCTGCTGCCAGCGCAATGACGCTTACCCTGACCTCCGCCGCCTCGTGAAGGGCATTTACGCACGCCTCCATCGTTGACCCTGTGGTAATTACGTCATCTGTCAGCAGAACGTGTCTGCCGTTTATCGCCTCCGGTTTTGTGACTGTAAACAGCCCTTCCACATTTTCCCATCTCTCGTACCTGCCCCGTTTGGTCTGCGATGTGCCCTCTGCTTCCCTCTTCAACAGCTCTTCAGCCACAGGCACCCGTGTTACCTCGGACACTCCCTGTGCAATATATGTGCTCTGGTTATAGCCCCTCCTTTTCAGCCTTGAAGGATGAAGCGGCACCGGGATCATCAGGTCAATCCCGTTCAGGAAATCGCTCTCTTTTAGATATGATCCGTACAGGTTGCCCAGAGCTCTTCCGATATCTTTTCTACCCTTGTATTTCAGCAGATGGATCAGGGTGCGTATACGGCTGCCACGGTTATATACCGAGAAAGCCGCCGCCCGTTCAACCTGGCAGCGGCCCCAGAAGGACTGCTCAAGGGAATTGTCACGTTTAAGGTGGAAGCCTGTCCGTGCAACCGAGACAAGGCAACCGGAACAAAGGATCTCCTCACCGTGCACCAGAGGCGTACGGCACGACAGGCATAACTCCGGGAAAAATAGCCCCAGAAAATCGCCGGCAATATCCCTGAAAAGATCCACGCTGCAGCGGAATACACTCTTAAAGTTATGTTAATTATGAGATTCTCTCTAAAAAAAACAAAAACTTTATTATCTTTCGACTGTAAAATTTCTAAACAACAAGGAGAAAAGTATGAAAAAATGGATGATTGGCAGCTTGTTACTTGTAGCCCTTATGGTTATAGCTGCAGGCGTTTACGCCCAGACATCAGATAAAGAAAAGAAGCAGACCAAGACCGAGTGCAAGTTTGTCGACAATAACAAGGATGACAAATGCGACACATGCGGAAGTACTGCTGACAAATGCAAAATGGAAGGTGCCACCACAGCTGCAGGCAAAGACTGCGCTAAATGCCCTTCAGCAGCTTCTTGTGCTGAGACTAAAGGAACAATTGTACCCGCCAAAGAAGGCGCTGCAGCTGCTTCATGCTGTCCTGCCAAAAAGTAATTGCACAGACTGTAAAAAAAAAGCCTCCCTTATCAGGAGGCTTTTTTTATGCCGGTAATTTCCTGTTACAGTCTGACCCGCTCACAAATTGCATTTGCAAGCCGTCTGTTCTCCTCTTCTGAAACCACTACCCTGGGATTTGTGAATAAAAGGTCCGTCTCCCTGGTCATCGGCACCAGGTGAATATGGGCATGAGGCACCTCGAGACCAAGTACGGCCACAGCGATTCTGCGGCACTCAACAACTTCCTTCATTGCCTTTGCTACTTTCTTTGCAAACAGCATCATGTCAGCCAGCGTACTGTCATCAAGGTCAAAAATATAATCGGTCTCCTGTTTCGGGACCACCAGTGTATGACCTGCCACCAGCGGTCTCACATCGAGGAAGGCTATGAACCTTTCATCTTCGGCTACCCTGTAACAGGGTATCTCTCCGTTGATAATCCGTGTGAATACTGAAGCCATCTCTTTACCCTTTAAATCGATATCTCAATTATCTCAAACGGTATTACGCCGGCCGGGACTTTAACGTCAATGACATCCCCCACCTTTTTTCCCATGATTCCCTGTGCTATCGGCGAGCTTGCGGCAATCTTTCCCTCCTTGAGGTTTGCCTCTGTCTCCGGCACAAGCTGATACTCCATGGTGGCACCGCTGGTTTTGTTCCGTATCCTGACCCTGTTCAGGATCTTTACAGTTGAGGTATCATTTCTCGAGCCGTCGATGACGCGTGAACGCGCTATCTTATCCTCAAGCCTTGATATCTTCATCTCCAGCATTCCCTGGGCCTCCTTGGCAGCTGCATACTCGGCATTTTCAGACAGGTCACCCTTGTCCCGTGCTTCTGCAATTTGCCTCGAGATAGACGGTCTTTCGACATTTCGAAGCAGATCAAGTTCCTCCTTCATCTTATGAAGGCCTTCATCTGTCAGATAAACAATTTCAGACATAATTATCTTCAAATAGGTTAAAAAATAAGAAGAATCCCGGCAATGCCGGAACTCTTCAAAGAACAAATATACAAATTTCTTATATCAAATGCCAGTCAGTCAGAAGGTATATTCTTTCCTGTTGAGGATTGAAGAGTATACTACAGCCTTCCAGACATTGAATGCGCCTTCCTTGGCAATGTCTGTCTTATAGGCCTCATAGTCATATTCTTCCGGGTCACCAATCTCGCTTTCAGAGATAGTGTTGTCAGTATACCTTAGTATCTGTGCCTGGCTCATTCCTGACATTCCCTCGGAGGCGAAGGCAGCCGCCATACTGTTTTCAATGCTGCCTTCATGGCTGAATTTCGCAGCAAGTTCGTCGGCCATGCTTCCCTCACGTGAGAACCTTTCTGCCGTGGGGTTTTTGTAGGTACCCTCCCCGCTGAATGATCCGGCAAGGGGTTCCTCATAACGGCCCTCATTTATAACTACGGGACGGGAAACCGTTTTCATGGCCGGCCGTGGTGCCACGGGCTCCGGTTCAGGCTCAGGTTCGAATTCGTCAGGAAATGCTGGCGTTGCCTCCCCTTCGAAGTCCGGCCATTTGAAGGTCTTCTTTGGTGCACCCGGTCCGCCAGCCTTCTTCTTCTTATTGGAGAATGATCCTGCCAGGCCAATTATGGCCAGGATAATGTAAAATATTATATTGCCTAATCCTTTGTCTTCCATCACTTTCCCGGTTTTCGTTTTCCCTGCTTCTTCGGCCTTCTCTGTTCTTTACGCTGCTTCTGCTTTTTGGCTTTGTACTTTTCTGATGTCCTCTCGCCATTGGCTTTCATCCGCTCGCGCGTGGCGGTGTTTTGAATCTGGAGGTGCCTGTCTTTAAGATTATTCAGCGCTTTGCCATCCTCCTTATTGCGCTGTGCTTCCTTTTTCTCCTGCTTTTTTATTGCCTTGCCCGCTGCTCCACGTGCTGTTACCTTATCATCAAATGCCTTGCCGCCGCGCTTCTTGCCGAAGAGCTCCTTGTCAATCTTCCGCGCCGCATTGCGCTGAGCCAGGCAGGTACCTGCCGGGGCCGTCACAAGCAGCGTCATGAAAAGGACCAGTAACCTCATAAATACTATTTGTTGCTTCATGGCGTTTGATACTCGTACCCAGCAAGAAATTGTCTTACTTTTGTAAAAAACGGTAAATGCACCTGTCAGGTTCAAATTTAAAAATATTTTTCATCATCTCGACGACATTGCTCCTTACAATGTCTTGCAACAAGGAGAAAAACGATGTTATTCCGGATGTTTATACAGATTTTTACATAGACCTCGTATCGGATCCCTATTTTTTCGACCTGGCCCTCTCCCCCGGCAACAGTTCAGCCATTTCATCAGCCACAAATAACTGGGGTTCAAAAGCTGCCGGTTATGACAACAACGGAATTATAGTTTACAATGCTTCAAATGACTTCTTCTTTGCCTATGACCGCACCTGCCCGCACTGTTATGTAGTTAACTCACTGAGCATTGCGGTTAATATTGACGGTATAGAGGCAGTCTGTCCGCATTGCACTACCCACTATTTACTGCCGAGCTACGGTACTCCCGCTCCGGCCGGCCCATCCAGGTACCCCCTGAAGAACTACCGTACGGCAATTACCGGGCAGTACCTCCACGTCTGGAACAGGTACTGATCCTTTAACTCCTAATACCTGTAATGGTCGGGTTTGTACGGCCCTTCGGCGGGTACACCCAGGTAATCCGACTGTGCAGGAGTAAGTTTTGTCAGATTAACTCCCAGTTGCTCAAGATGAAGGCGTGCAACCTCCTCATCAAGGTACTTGGCCAGACGGTAAACACCGATACTGTATGGTTTTGTCCATAGATCGATCTGCGCCAGTGTCTGGTTGCTGAATGAGTTGCTCATTACAAACGATGGGTGGCCCGTGGCACAGCCAAGGTTCACCAGCCTGCCTTCAGCAAGAAGGAAGATGGAATGGCCGTCGGGAAACAGATATTTGTCGACCTGCGGCTTGATGTTTATTTTCTTAATACCCCTGTACTCATTCAGGGCGTCAACCTGTATTTCATTGTCAAAGTGACCGATGTTGCACACAATTGCCTGGTCCTTCATCCTTTCAAGGTGTCCGACTGTGATGACATCCCTGTTACCGGTGGTGGTGACATAGATATTTCCTTCCGGGAGTGCATCTTCCACGGTCTTTACTTCAAATCCTTCCATGGCAGCCTGCAGAGCGCAAATGGGGTCTATCTCAGTGACTATGACCCTGGCACCGTACGAGCGCATCGAATGCGAACATCCCTTGCCCACATCACCGTAACCGCAGACAACCACGACCTTGCCGGCAAGCATTACGTCAGTAGCCCTCTTGATGCCGTCAGCAAGCGACTCGCGGCAGCCATAGAGATTGTCGAACTTGCTCTTGGTGACTGAATCATTCACGTTTATTGCTGGCACGAGAAGTTCTCCTGCCTCCATCATCTGGTACAGACGGTGCACTCCTGTGGTTGTCTCTTCGGATATGCCCTTCATCTCCTTTACAGTTCTGTGCCATCTCTGAGGATCATCGGCAAGTATCTTTTTCAGGGTATCGAGCACGATGGCTTCTTCCCGGCTTCCGGGCTTCACATCAAGAACCGAAGCATCCTTCTCGGCTTTGAAGCCTTTGTGAACCAGTAACGAGGCATCGCCGCCGTCATCTACAATGAGATTCGGTCCCTTCCCTCCCGGGAATGCAAGCGCCTGGGCTGTGCACCACCAGTAATCGTCCAGTGACTCACCCTTCCATGCAAAGACCGGTATGCCAGCTGCGGCAATGGCGGCTGCAGCATGATCCTGTGTTGAAAAGATATTACAGCTGGCCCAGCGAACATCGGCACCAAGTTCCTTGAGAGTCTCAATGAGTACCGCAGTCTGGATTGTCATATGAAGTGACCCGGTTATGCGGGCTCCTTTGAGAGGTTTTGTAAGAGAATATTTCTTCCGGATAGAAAGCAGGCCGGGCATCTCTTTTTCTGCAATCTCGATCTCTTTGCGGCCGAATTCAGCCAGCCCGATGTCTTTGACTTTGTATGAAAGGGTTTCGTTGATGAATGACATATTTCGTTTTTTTGAAGTCTGCAAAGATAACTAAAAATAATGCAATTTGTTCACCTCCCGAGCAGGCTGACAGCCTTGACAAGGTCGGCATTCATCTGTGCGGTAAGCTCCTCCACGGTATCATACCTGATTTCATCGCGGAGACGGAAACGGAACCTGATGCCCATGACCCTGCCATAAAGGTCTCCCTCAAAATTGATAATATAAGCCTCGATGGTCCTTCGTCCGTCGCCTTCCCTTATGGTTGGATTGGTGCCTATGTTCAGCATCCCCGGACGCCAGCCCGGAACACCCTCCGTTTCGATCTCGACGGCATAGACACCATCGCCGGGAATAAGCTTGTGAGTGAACAGTGGCTCTATGTTGGCGGTGGGGAAACCAAGCGCCCGCCCTATCTTCCTGCCCGGCACCACCCTGCCGGTGACAGTATAGTGATATCCCAGAAGCAGGGAAGCTTTCTCTACTTCTCCTCCTGCAAGCAGGGTTCGTATCCTGGAAGAACTGACAGGCATATCGTCAATCATAAGGGCCTCCTCACGACTGACGCTGAAATTCATTCTCCGGGAACACTCCATAATGGTTTCGGAAGTGCCCTCCTGCCTTTTGCCGAAGTGATGGTTGAAGCCTGTTACAAGATGGCTGACTCCAAGGTGACGGCATAAAATCTCACTCAGGAACCCGCAGGCAGTCATCTGGCTGAGTTCAGGAGTGAACCTGATGACTACCAGATGTCCTATCCCCGTATCACCGAGCAACCCGATGCGCTCTTCAATATCAGTCAGAAACCTGAGATCCGGAGAATCTCCGGCAAGCACGAGTCGGGGATGGGGATCAAATGTGACCGCCACTGCATCACCCTCCATTTCCCTTGCCAGATCCGTCACCCTGTCAAGCAGCATGCGGTGTCCGCGGTGCACCCCGTCGAAAATACCCATCGTTATGACAGGGTTCCTGAGATTCAGGTTTTCATATCCCTTATGAATTATCATGTCTCTGTAACAGGTGACAAAAATACAAAAGGAAGCAACAAATTTTGTTATTTTACAATCGCTTAATGAAAAGAGGAACTTTTTGCTTTATGGGCCGATTACTTTGTGTAATTATCGCATTTCTTTTTCTTATACCCGTAACAGAAGCAGCAGGGACTTTAAACGGTGCTCATCCGGCGTCAGTGACTGCAGACAGGCAGGATACGGTTTATACCAGGCAGCTTCTTTATAACGGCAGGGTTTGGGAAAACAGATATCAGAAAATTCTCAGCCACGAGTTCTTTATGACAAGAACTCCCGTAAGCGGATCCGTAACAATGAACGGCAGGACCTTTCACGGGTTACTCCTCAGATATGATATTTATAATGATGAGCTCCTGATACTCGACAGCCCCGATACTTACCTGCAGCTTAATAAAGAGGCTGTTTCAGGCTTTGTCCTTGAGATTGACGGAATACAGTATCTCTTTGAGAACTTTGAAGGTAGAAAGGCGGGCAGCATGAATGGCTACGGGCAGGTAATCTGGCACGGTGACTCCTGGCTTGTCAAGAAATACGTCAAGGAAATAAAGAATAAAGCGGTAGATAACATTTACGACAGTTTTACCGAAACAGAGTCGGCATGGCTCGTAACTCGCGAATCCGCCTGGCAGCTTGCAGGAAACCGGGATCTCTACAGGGCGCTGTCTGACAGAGAGGTTGAGGTGAAACATTTTGTGAGAGACAACAGCATCAGGATTCGTGTAAAAGAACCTGAATCTGTCATACCCGTTCTGAAATTTTATGACTCACTCAGGACCAGGTCCGAAGAATAATGACTAAAAGAAACCTGATATTCATCGTGTTGTCTCTTGCTGTACTGACTATGGAAGGCCAGGTTCCTGAATACAGGATTACCTGGGAGTACAGTGACCAATCCTTTGCTGATTTTGTTTCTGTGGCTGAAAGAGAGTATCCTGTCAGGTTCTTTTATAAGGAGGAGTGGATCCGCGACATTAAGATTGGTGACCGGGGAGAGCAACAGACAATTACAGGCATCCTGGATAATCTGCTCCTGTCAAGGAATCTCTTTTATAATATTGACAAACAAGGGAATATAGTCCTGACAAAAGATTATAAGATCAAATCTGTATCTGCTGAACCGGTGCTGACAGGGGCTTATCTGCCCCCGACTGATTACTCTGCTGCAAGGCAACGGCAAACCTTCAATGAAAACATAATTGTCGAAATCGGAAACCCTGCGGATAAAAACAGATCAGGAAATGTGACAGTCACGGGTG
>Ga0209575_10001122_pt1 | contig 11646 bp, 13 predicted proteins | sample Medcelwee11metaG_FD_187172 | JGI IMG/M metagenome (GOLD analysis project Ga0209575, IMG submission 187172) | Freshwater pond sediment microbial communities from the University of Edinburgh, under environmental carbon perturbations - Medium... | ecosystem: Environmental > Aquatic > Freshwater >...
CACCAGCAAGCGCGGCCCCAAGGTGGACAAGCCTAAGGTCTGGGTCGATGCCGCGACGGCTCGCGCCCATGTCTCCACCGACCGCCTCATCAAGGCCTCGAAAAGCAAAAGACCTTGAAAGGGGTGGCTTTGAGGCGTTCGATGTGTTCGATGTGTTCGAGCATGTGCCGGGAGTTCGGCTTTGCCGGTGACTGGCGCAGCCAGGCCAGCTAGGTCGTCTTGCCGTTGTCGCGGCGCTTGAGAAGATCATCAAGGCGACGGCGATGCGCGTCCGACAACGGTTCGGACAATGCTTCGTAGATGCGCCGGTTGGCGCGGGTGATAGCCTCGGCGCAGATGCGCTCGATGACACCAGGCGCAGGAAGGAGCACGCCCTTGCGGCGCAGGCTGTCCACCAAAGCCGTGGCCAGCACGATGCCTTTGTCGGCCTGCCATGCCAGTTCATCGAGGCTGTACACGCTGGGTCGATAGTGCCGCGTGGTGAACGGCTGGTAGCCGAACACAGTTTGCAATTCCAGCAGGTGCTCACGGCGAGTCTCGGCCCGCTGGCCGTAATCTCCCCAAGCTTCAGGCGGCACCTTCAATTGCGTGGCCACCAGGCGCAGCAACGGCGGGAATGGCTCCTCGTCCACCGCAAGCATCACACCGGGAAGCGCATGTAGCAGAGCTGCACAGCGAGGCCCAGCCGGTTGGCGGGGCCTCGTCGCTGCCGGATGATGGAGATAGCGTACGATTTTCTCCGAATTCTGCAGGCTCCCCTCTCGGAGCTAGGACTGACGCGGCGGGTCGTGCTTTCAATTCCACATTTCCTGTACCTGAGTTCAGTCCTGGCCAGCACGGATCTTGTGGCGATCGTGCCTTCGCGACTGGTAGGCGATAACTGTGCGCTTCAGGTGGTCGAGCCGCCTGTAGAGGTACCTGGTTTCGAGATGCTTATGCTCTGGCACGAACGATCACACCGAGATCCGGCGCATCAATGGCTGCGCGAGCACATTGCGGGTTCGTAGTGATCGTTCGAAACAGCGCTCTCATTTCAGCCGGTGGATAGCCCTCCTCCGTTGTTGATGCACGGCCGAGCAAAGCCGAGAGCCTGTGTGCGCACAGGAGGACGTGCCATCTTCCAAATAATACCATCCCTATACTTACCCCCTCATTTCAAAATTCTCATCCCCTCCCCCAACGCCCCCGAAATTTAAGAAAAAAGAAGAAAAAAGAAGGAAGAAGAAGCAAGAGAAAAACAAGCCAGGCAGAGGGAGTACAGCGGAGCAAGGCAGAGGGGACGATATGCTAAAATGTATGTGTTGGGATGGTATTACTTAAGCTACGGAGGCCCCCTCATGTACGAAGAAATCCAGGGCGCGTTTGCCCACTTGCAGAACGCACTGCATGCCTTCAACCTCGCATGGCCCGCTCACGTCGTCTCCGGCGTGGTCTGGCGTCTCCCTTTGCTCACCGAGCAGCGAACCCCCGATACCCTTCAGGCCGAGCGCCTGTCTGGGCAAGAGGCCGTGGACGCCACTCGAAGAGCACTGGCTGAGTTCGAGCGTGACCTCGGCCAGGCTGCCGGCACCGTCATGCGCCTGCCAGGCTACTTCGTGTTGTGCGAATCCCCGCTCGAGCAGGTCCGGCAGATCAATGCCCTCAAGGATGAAGTAGCCGCAGCCATCGAGAAGCTGCGCCTCGAGCTGAATCTCGTGCCGGCCGCTCGGCCACGTCTCATGCGCCGCGCGCTGGGCGCCAAGTTCAACACCAAGCAGCTGCTGCGCCACATTCAGTGCTTCGATGGCTCCCCACGGTTGATTACCTTCACCTGGGCAGGTCACACCACCGCCACCGGCCGGATCTCCGTCGCCAAGGTGCGCGAGACACTTCAGGCTGGCGCCGAGGCCCGGGCCAGCCGTGAGAACACCAACATCACGGATACCCCTGAATACCAAGAGCTTCGCACTCTCGTGAACATGGCCGACACCGAGATGCTTGCGGAGAGAAAATCGGTGGCTCCTCATCCGCGAGCCATGCTGTGGTTCTCCGACAGCTCACGCTATGACGCCATGGTCCATGCCAATCTGCCCATCTTCGTCACGGCGGGAGAACAGCCCCCAGAGGTCATGGAGTTGAAGAACTTCGATCGCAATGCCCGCCAGGCCAAGCGCTTCGACGAAAAGCGCCGTACCGAGGTGTTGCCCTTTCGGGATCTATTCCTGTCTAGTCGGAAGACTGAGGAGGCGGCCTCCGTACCCGATAAGGTCAAGGAGGCGGATGTGGCATCTACCTACCGGACTTAATTTTTAGTTTTAAACTTTTCCGGAGACACTTGATTAAGAAACTCTTCAAACAGAGCAGCAAGGCTATTGCAATCAACCCCCTTGTCACACTTCACCTCAATTGCCCTATCTGAAACTTTCAGGCTACCAACTCCAGGCAAAGTTTTTTTAATAGGTTGAGCAGGCTGACTGATTCCAGTCTTAAGAGCTATCTGCTTACGAATCCAACGTAGTGCAACTTCTTGCGCAATCCCCACATCTCGCATCTGAATGACAGCTTCAGTTACCAGGTCTTGATGCTGGCCTCCTAGCTCAACGAACTCCTTTACATTTCTGATACCAATCAGCCCTGGCTTCTGATCAAGAACCTCTCGCGTTGGTTTAGGAAGATCCATGAACGCTAGACAGCGATTTATAACAGAAACAGCAACTCCGACACGCCTTGCCAAGGCTCTTTGGCTCGGCTCTACCTTACGCTCCAGGATTCCATGAAAGCCCTTTCCGCGCTCGTAGTCTGTGAGTTGTTCCTGACCTTCATTATCGGCTAGAGCAGCAACCTCAGCTTCCGTGTCACTCATTTCACGGACTAAAGCCTGGATAGTTTTAGCATTGATTAGCTTGTGTGCTCTCCAGCGGCGCTCCCCTCCAACAAGTTCGTACCGGCCATCCCTCGGGCGTACAAGGATTGGCCTTAGCAGGCCGATTGTCTGAATAGACTCCACAAGCTCTTCCAAACTTTCTACTGAAAGTTGCAAACGAGGCTGGTAAGGAGACTTATCTATTAGATCAACAGGGATGTCCCTCAATGGGGTGGCAGGTATGGTTTCATCTACGCGGTTGGTCATGCCGGATAAGGGTTCATCCATAACCTGCTCTAGAAGGGTATCCACTGAAATCCCACCACTTCCTTTAGGAACTGCGTCAGGCTTTCGTACCCCATGAAAATTTGTGAGGCTTTCCGTTCCTTTACCAAATCCGCTTGAATGCTTTGCCATACTTTTCTTTATCCGATAGAAAATCTTCTAAGATGCCTAGATAGTTCCAGTGTGGAACACCTCGCCGAGCCCTGCCCGTTCCACTGTGGAACACCCCGCCGAGCCCTGCCCGTTCCACTGTGGAACACCCCGCCGAGCCCTGCCCGTTCCACTGTGGAACACTACTTGGAACCAATCGATCTCAAGCGCTCCAGAATCTCGGCAAACGCACGTCGCATTGCGCCAGCAGAGCTATCAGATGCTCCACGCCATAACAAAAGGGGAATCGACTCCTCCAAGGCCTTGGAGAAGTCTTCGGAATGATAAATACGCGCATCTGTCACACAGCCAGGAAGCATGTCTGAAAGCTTCGCGACATTATTGAGAATGCGTGGGCGATTCTTAATGAACATAGTTGGCAAAGCGCAGATGCCAACGGAGCGATTGAAGTCTTGCTCGAACTCAACCAAGTCGTTAGCCAGTCTGGTCAGAGCGCGAAATGAAAACTTGTCCATCCTTACAGGACATAACAGCATATCGCTGGCAACTACAGTATTGCGTGTCAGACGTGAACCTGAAGGGGCATTGTCAAAGATGATTACGTCATAGCCAGAAAGGTCACAGTGCTCGATTTGACCGCTACGAGCTTTCTGGATAAATGCCGCATAACGAAAATCAGGATTGTTGGCTGCGTTCAGGGCGAGATCCAAACTGGTGAGAGTGGGCTCTGCAGGGATCAGATGTGGGCCATGCTCACCAAAAGGTTTTTTGATCACTTCATCTAGCGTTTTCAAGGGCGATATTCCGCCCATCCCGAGCAGGTTAGAAAGGCAACCATCAATAGCCCGGGAACCAGGAATCCCCATTTCCTCTAATTCCTCGGGAAACAGGTCGGGGTCATACCCGAGCATTGTCGTCGCATCACCTTGTGGGTCGTTATCGATGAGCAGGGTTTTGAGGCCGGCAAGGGAAAGATAAATAGCCAGGTTGACAGAGCAGGTCGTTTTCCCAGTTCCCCCCTTCTGCACAAAAGTCGACAAGGTAATGGGTTGAGCTAGACCCTTGGTAGCGCCTTTAGCGCGGCGAATAGCCGCCATCTGGAAGAGATCTGAAACCAAATACATCCGTGCAGAAACACTGCCCCGAGGCACACGATGAATCTCAAGGCCATTTTCTTCTTCGATAAGCTTTAAGGTTCGAGTAGTCAGCCCTAGGCTTTCAGCTGCGAACTGTGGGGGAAGAAAAAGAGATTCGTAGTCAGTGTAAGGTTTGTCTTGTGTTTCCATTTTATTTCCATGAGTCTTCACTGTTTCGCACACCATACCCGTACATGATCAAAAAATAAATCATTTCATAGTTTTAGGCTGTTTTTCTAAAAAAAACCATGAAAACCCTATGTAATATGCTGAAAAAAGGTATGCTTAGGGGGATTAGAAGGGGAGGAGAGCAGCGCTAGCTACATCTGATGAGGGCAGTTTTCGGCATCGTCCTCTCGACCCTGAAGGACTAGACGTCAAGCTTTGAACAGAATGTCGTTGCAGGAACTGCAAGCGCTGGCGCAATTGTGCCGGCAGGGCGAGGCCAAGCATGGCGTGCGGGTAAACCTACCCGCGATATGGAAGCCGCTGGTGCGGCTGGGCTTGGAGTATGTGCGCACCGGCGCGGGAACCATTCCTTTGGAGATGCGGCGGAACCTCGAGCCACCCCTGCAGCGAGGTTTATTTAAGCAGCTTGATCATGCTGTAACTTCAGCATGCATGGCAAAATGTACATAAAGGTACATAAAGGTACAAAGCATATTTCTAACCATTTTTTTGTTCAATTTAGAACATGAAACCGACTTTCTTGCATTCGAAGATACGAATGTCCATTATGGTGGAGTTTCTAAATAGCACGCAGACAGGGAGGTATGCCGTGATCTTCGATCGAGCAACTGCTACAGCAGCAATGAGCAAGGGCTCCATCACTACAGCAACCATACGTCCCGCTGCCGATCAGAAGTTTCTCTGGATACTCGAGTTTTCCTGCAATGATGGTCGCCGCGAGCGGATGACACGTGCGCGTAAATCCATCGTGAAGACGTACAAAACTTGCGATGCAAGCCTTGGCTGATGTCCACGCGATTGGCATGAAGGAAGCCTTAGTGCAGATGAATTAATCGAATGCTGAAAAGCAGAAGGCCCGGTTTGCCGACCGGGCCTTCTGCTCAAAACAATGGGTAGGGTCAACTTTTCGCCGGGTTCCCCTACCCCCAATGACAACCAGCCATTTGGTGAGTTGGAGTATGACTTTGCCTGTAAATTTGCGCAAGGATGAAGCCACATCTTTCTTCGCCGCTGATCCGGTGGGGAAACGATGCCCAAGCTAGCGCACAAGAATCTGCACTCAGCATCTCCTTCCGCAGGACTGCACGCCCCGGCCCGTCCTGACCTGGGTTATACAGGTCAGCCCCGACGGCTTTCCGAGGCTCAGCTGAAGCTGCCGTTCTTCCGGAAAGCCCTCGAGTGCCTGGAGTCGATTGTCCAGACGCGCTTCAAGCTGCTGCCCCTGCTGATGCACGCCAACGGCAACGAGCGCATCACCCGTGTCGAGGTCTACAAAAACCTGGCGGCCGTCGCCGAACCCATACTGGTCCGCCTGGATCTGGCCACCGGCGTGCTCGGCTGGCTCGACGAGACGGGGAATTTCCGCCTCAACAACCAGAAAGGCCTGGCCCACGACGCCGGTCTCCGGCCCGCGACCCTGAACCGGCTGTTCAAGCTGTTGGAAAAAACCGGCTACCTCACCCGACGGCTCGAACGCATCGCGGTTCTTGAGCATGGCACCCAGCTCGTGCGCACCCGGGTGATGATCAGGTTCACCGACCTGTTCTGGCGACACCTCCGACTCTCGCTTGCCCATACCCTATCCAGGAAAGCGGCACGCAAGAAACGCCTGCGCACGCTGCATGCCCTCGAACTCGCCAAGGCTCAAACCGCCCGCACGCCGGCCAGGAGGAGCAACCCGCGAGGGCAGGGCGGAGCGGCGGCGGCGCTCAGCGACAGACTCCGGGTCCGAACCGCCCCCCTCGACGACAGCAGGATGCCCGAACAGCTGCTGCGCCATGAAATCCTGCTCCGGCTCAAGTTCGAGCATCCCTCGCTCTCGGCCCCCGAGCTGAATGCCATGGCGGACGCCATCCTTTCCGGCGCCGGATAGCGCTCGTCGGCAAAACCAAAAAGGCTCTACCTCCCCCACCTTTATCGTCGTGCCTGGCGAGGCGTTGTCGTGTCTGGCGCAAACCCGGCGACCGAACAGCCCGCCTGTCCAGCCCTCCCCAAGGCCAAAGAGCCGCTAGCAAGGCTTCCAACCGGCCCCCGAACAGCCCCATTCCAGCCCATCGAGCAGGTCGCTCGGCGCACAAACCGGCGACACGAAAAACGGCACGTCGATAAGTCAAATTTTAAATAGCCTCCAGTACCAACCTTTTAGGTTGAAAAGCCTTTTCCTTGGATCGAACAGCATTCCCAAACAGCCACTGCGCTCGTTCGCCACCGTCGCGCAGCAGTTCGGCCCCTTCTCCCAACCAGGAGAAGCTGATCGGGGATCGACGATCGATCCTCAGCACCGAGCCGCCAAAAAACGAAGCGTTCAGAAACACTGAATTCAAGCCAGAAAATGGCCTGAAATGACCGCACACGGCCGAAGTCGACGTGCACACTCAAGGCTCGTAATCGAGATCAAGGAGCCACCCCGTGACCCCACTGAGCCTGAGCTTCAGTGTTCTATCCAACCCGGCGGTAATCGGACTGGATATTGGCGCAACACTTTCGGACATCAGAAATACGTTCAAATCGCTGAACTCAATGATTGGGCATTCCTACACAGGCGGACCGTTATTCAGGATCGCTGCCTATGAACTAAGTGACTTAGGCATTCTCGGGGCGGAACTGGCCTTCGATTGTAATGATCGTTTGGACGCCCTTTACCTTCAAATCGAAAAGGTACATTACATGCATCTATTGGAGCACTTGCGAAAGGTATTCACGTTTGTAAGTGAGCACGATGGTTTTCACGGTAACTCCATAGCTGTTTTCAGTAATGGCCCTATCGAGATCACCCTCGACTCTCAAAGACCCGGCAGTTCATGTTTTCTGAGTTATACCAGCCAGACGTTCAAACATGCCCGCGAAGCCTATACCGCTGCCATAAATAACAATGATTTATTGCCTTGCACTTCATGACTATTTTAAAATACAGGGACCGTAAGCCTGGCATTCAAATTGGACAGGCGGTTATCTAACCGATCCGCCTGTTCGGACACTCTTCGAATATTAGTAGAACTTTGGAAGAGGACCATTGCATCATATGCAATGCCTTGCATGGAAATTTAAGGACAAACCATGGAAATGATAAATAACGTCGAACCCAGCAAAGTCTATGATCTGCGTATCATTGCGGTCTCCCACCAGACGATCATCATGAAGTCCGATCTGGAGAACCTGGATGTATTGGCCCGGTACGTGATTGCTACCGAGCTGTGGAACAAGTGTGCGGAGTGTGCCCGGCAAGCCTTGCTGTCGGCTCAGGTGCCTCTCATCAGCGAGGCAGCCCAGCTGAGCCAGGCAACGGAAACAGCACAGAGCACGACCACAACTGTGCGTTTGAACTGACGGGGAGGTTTGAAAAATGGATGCCTCTGCTGCAAAAGTGCTGAAGGTGCGCTTCAAGCACCAGAGGCGCCATTTTGAAGCGACCGTGACCTTCGCGGGAACCATCGCAACGGTGGTCCTCTCGACTCTGCCTCACTACCCATTCACCGTCGACCTGGACGCTCCCGAGGACGTCACCCTCACGCTGCCCTCGGATCGTGGAGGCGCGAAGCCCGTGATTTGTGGCAGCCTGGACAATGTACCCTTCCTCGCCGAGGCCCTGAACGCAGCCAAGACTGCGCTGTGGCTCACGCCGTAAGAACCCCCGCACCACGTCTAGCCTAGCCCGCAGGATTTTCCTTACTGGGCTTCAGTGTTAAGCTGAATCGATCACTGGAGCTTGCCAGGGCAAGCATAAGGCTATTGAAACGGTAGCAATGTGCATTTAATTTATTTGCGACAATTCTCAAGGAGGCCTGTAATTGGCAGCCTTTCTTGTTAACCGAGTGAACAATAAATGACGGGCGAGACGGGGGTCTCCACATGACCAAACCGCACAATGACGACGCTCACATCAAAACCGCTGAAAATGGTGCATCCTCCTCAGACACCGCTGAGAAAGGGAATTTAATTATGAAAGACTCTGTATACGTGGTACGTACCGTCCCCTACTGGGTTGCTCCCCCCGAGCCTCATGAAACCTTCCGGGATATCGAGTGGGGGGTCATGGAAGTTCTTTCCGACAATACGCTCCGCTTTGTCCGTAAGCCCCCCAACAAGAGAGATCTCGAAAAAATGATCCAGCACCTGGAAAGCCAGTGCTAAGCGAAAGGCCACCCCACGGTGGCCTTTCTGCTTTTGGGGCCTGCCGAAGTTAATTTCCAGCCATTTTGTGGCCTGAAACGCCCACACACCGCGAACGTTCTTGTTTAACGTCCTGCCAGAGCATTCGACATCCACTCTCTGGCCTGGCCGCGCGCCCTGAAGCACGCTGTCCCGAGCCAGGCTCCTTCAGAGCATCCGGCATGGACCTTCAAGCACTCGAGTTTCACCCATTCTCCAATCTCTTTCCGCTCCTGCAGGGCGAGGACTTCACCCACCTCGCCAAGGACATAGAGCTCCACGGCCAGCGCGAACCGATCATCCTTTTCGAAGGCCGGATTCTCGATGGCCGCAACCGCTATCGCGCCTGCTTGGAGCTGGGGCGAGAGCCCGACACTCGCCCGTTCGCAGGCACCGATGCCCTCGAATTCGTGCTCAGCCTGAACCTGCGCCGCCGGCAGCTGACCATCGCCCAGCGGGCGGTGATTGCCGCCGAGCTGTCCGCGCTGCGCGAACGGATCGCTCAGGCAGAGGCGAAGTCCTCGGCCCCGGGAGAGACCTCGCACGACGGCGCCATGGGGATCGAGCAGGCTGCCCAGCTGCTGGGGATCAGCCCACGCTCGGTTTCCTCCGCCAGCCGCGTGGTGCGGGAAGGTGCCCCGGAGCTGGTCGAGGCCGTGAGAACGGGCAAGGTGAGCGTTTCCGCGGCCGAGCACGTCTCCAAGCTGGACCGGACGCGCCAGCAGGAGATCTGTGCGAAAGGAGCACGAGCCCTGTCCAAGGCCGCCCGCGAGATCCGCCTCAAGGACAAGCCGGTCGCGCCAGCCAAAACGCCCTCTGCACCCGCTGCAACTCCAACGCTGCAGGACGTGCTCCTGGTCGAGCAAACCGCCCCGCAACCGGCGGCGCCGCACGCAGCGGCCAAGAAACCGACCGCGCTGAAACTGTTCGAGCTGGCCGACCAGGCGATGCAGGAAGGGCGCGAGCCGGAGGCGGTCGCCGAGGCGCTGCTGGCCGAGCTGGAGGAGGGCATCGACCACCAGCGCCTGCTCTTCACGATCGAGGTGGCCATCCATCTTCGCGACCGAGTGACCGCCCGGGATTGATGGGCCGATGTGGATTTGGGTTTTGTCGAACCTGTATTGAAATGGACTTCACCGGCTCACGCTTGGCCAGGCGTTGTTCCCTGCCAGAGTGAGCGGCTTAAAAAATATCGACCTCGAGGAGAAACACCATGTACGAGCGCCTGAAAACAATAGCCTGGTATTTGGGCTGGCCCTGTGCGGGCTATGTCGTGGGGCACTTGCTGTTGCAGTTCAGTGGAATAATCCAGTGAGCTTTTATTTGCCTGAAGCAACGGCAGTAGTAATATGTTGCCGTCAGGCATAATCAATCGACGAGGGAATTTAAATGTCCAAAATCCTGGAGTTTCGGGCTACCGAAGAAGCAATCGTCGAGTTGCAGGCCAAACTCGATGCCCTGAAGGGGAATCAGCACTTGCAGGAGGAGTTGGAGTTCGAGCAAAAGCTCCGCCAGTTGATGCAGGAGCATGGAAAGACCCTGCACGACATCAACTTGATCCTTGATCCGCAGGCGTATCAGCAGGCGGCTCAAGCTTCCCGGAGGCCGCAGCAATCGCGCCGGCCGCGCGAGGCGAAACGCTACCGCAACCCCTATACCCATGAGGTCGTGGTCACCAAGGGCGGCAACCAGCGCACGCTCAAGGCCTGGAAGGACCAGTTCGGAGCCGAAGTGGTAGAGAGCTGGCTTGAAGGCGCGCAACAAGAAGAGCCGCTGGCCAATGCCGGCTGACGCCGGCCTGTAGCGCGTCATGCCGCCGCCTCCCAGCGCCTTGTCCGCCCGACCCACCCTGGCCGAGATCAACGCGGCACTGGTCGGGCTCGGGCTCCCGCGAATCCCACAAGAAAAAATCGCCTCGGTTCTCCAGGTCGAGGACCGAGCGCGAATCGTTGCCGCCATCGACCGGGCGCCGCAGGATGCGGAGGCCCGGCGCTTTCTGGCCGACGTGCTGGGCGCTGCGGGTATCGGCTCGGAAGCGGCCATCGACACAGCGTCCAACCCGGCGCCGGAACAGCCGGACCCTCGCCTGGACAATGCCGCCGTGCACGTCTACGGAGGCCGGTTCGCCCTGTGCTTCGAGGCCGACACCACCCGCCAGGGCTTCCCTACGGTGGCGCTCGATGCGACCAACGCCGACGGCCCCCTGCAGTACGACTGGTCGCAGAAGATCCGCCTGCAACTGACGCGCGCCGAGATGCCTGTCGTGACGGCTGTGTTGCTCGGCGTATTGCCGGGATGCGAGTTCAAGAATCACGGCCAGGACAAGGACAAGGGCTTTTCGCTGGAGCGGCAGAAAGGCGGTCGCGTGTACGTCAAGGTGTTCGCCAGGGAGCAAGGCGTAAAAGGCGTCCCGATCATTCCGGCCGATCTTTTCTTCGTGTCGGCCTTGTTCATCCGGCAACTTCAGAAGGCCTGCCCCTGGATGAATGCCACCTCGCTGGTCGAGTTGCTCAAGCTGACCCAGGCCATGCCGGAAAGTTGAACCCGGTTAATTAGCCCGGATCTTCGCTTGGGATTCTTGGCGGCGGTGTTATCCCTGTTTGCACTACTTGCAGGGAGACACCGATGCAACTTCGTCCTTATCAGAACGACCAACTTCACCTGCTTCGGCAAGGCATTGCCGCCAGGCAGTATGTGCAGATGCTCATGAGTCCCACGGGCTCCGGCAAGACCGAAGTCGCCAAGGCCATCATCGCCGGCTCGCAGGCGAAAGGGCGCCGGGCCTGGTTCGTCGTCGACAGCGTGAGCCTGCTCGACCAGGCCCTGAGCCGCTTCCACCAGAGCGGCCTGTATGCCGGCGCCATTCAGGCGGACCACCCATGCACCGACTACGGCAAGCCCATCCAGATCTGCACGGTGCAGAGCCTGCGGCCC
>Ga0209575_10001123_pt1 | contig 11636 bp, 7 predicted proteins | sample Medcelwee11metaG_FD_187172 | JGI IMG/M metagenome (GOLD analysis project Ga0209575, IMG submission 187172) | Freshwater pond sediment microbial communities from the University of Edinburgh, under environmental carbon perturbations - Medium... | ecosystem: Environmental > Aquatic > Freshwater >...
AAAACCAGAATCCGTTATAGACCAGCTCGGCAAACACCGGGGCCAGCATGTTGCGCAGGCGCATCACCTCGCGGTCCATAGCTATTCCCTCTATGTCCTTGTGAGCGGCATAGAGGATTGTAGCGCCAGGGGTCTCATAGATGCCCCTCGACTTGATACCCACAAACCTGTTCTCAACCATGTCAAGCAGACCGATTCCATTTGCACCGCCAAGCTTGTTGAGATAGGTGAAGAGCTCAAGAGGGTCTGTGTAGCTGGTGCCCTCATCCTTGTTGGTCACCTTCACCGGGATGCCGTCCTTGAATGTAATGGAGACATGTGTCTCCTTATCCGGCGCATCCATTGGCAAAACCATTTTCTCAAGAATATCCTTACCGGCGAAGTACAACGGATCCTCCAGGATCCCTGCCTCATGGCTTATATGCATCAGGTTGTCATCCTCGCTGTAGGGTTTGGAGATGGAGGCCTTTACCGGGATACGGTGGCCGGCGGCGTACCTTATCATATCCGACCTGCCCTGGAACTGCGAGAGGAACTCAGCATCCTTCCATGGCGAGATCACCTTGATATCAGGCTTGAGTGCATAATAGGCCAGCTCGAAGCGCACCTGGTCATTACCCTTGCCTGTTGCACCATGTGCGACATAATCTGCACCGTATTCAATTGCCGCCTCGATCTGCTTTTTAGCAATGAGCGGACGGGCAAGCGCCGTCCCCAGGAGATAACGGTCCTCATAGACAGCATTTGCCTTCACTGCCTGGAAGATGTAATCCGTAACGAACTCCCTCTTCAGGTCCTCGATTATAACCGATGCCGCACCGATGGCCAGGGCCTTTTCGCGGACTGCATCGAAATCGTCGTTCTGACCTACATCGGCCACGTAGGCAATAACCTCGTAACCTTTGTTTATTAACCATTTAAGTATCACGGATGTATCGAGTCCCCCGGAGTATGCGAGCATTACTTTTTTCATTGGTATAAGAATTATTGAATTTATTGGTCGAATGAACCCTGTATGAAATTTGTAATCATATCCCTTCGTGAGTTTCTGCTCATGCAAGTTTCAATCTGGTGTCTGTTAGTTAATATCTGACTGGATTATTGTTTTGAGGCACTCTTCTATTGCCTCGTTGCTGATGTTGTCACGCGGTATCAGCAGGATTGTGTCATCACCTGCGACTGTTCCCGCTATCTCGTAACGGCCGGCACGGTCAATCCTGATTGCAACTGCAGAGGCAAACCCCGGCGGGGTGCTGATAAGCAACAGTCCCCTTGCCCATGTCATGCCGGTGATGGCTTCGGTCCCTCTTGCCGGAAGGGGCTCCGCGCTCTCCTGCCTCCCCCCGGGAAGCAGGTAACGGTAACCCCCGCTGCCATCAAATCCCCTGCTGATACCAATCTGCCTTAAATCGCGGGAGAGTGTCGCCTGCGTACACTTTATCCCTTTGCCCTCCATCATCTCAAGCAACTCCTCCTGAGACACAATGATATTCTCCCTGACAAGCTTCTCTATCAGGGCCAGTCGTGATGCTCTGTTCATATTGTATTTTTATTCATCTTAAATGCAAATTTATACATTATTCATAAATATACGCACCGCGCAGGTAAAAAATCAATAAAAAAAAGAGGGAGCCTCAATTCCGCATTGAGACACCCTCCCTGTAATTTGAGTCCTGAATCAGGTCTATTTCACGTCATAGCTCTCAGGAAGACCCAGGTCTTGCTTCAGTTTCCTGTTATGCTCCTGGGCATCCTTTGCTGCCTCATCAACGCTATAATAATGTTTTGGGTACTTTTTGTCAGCACCCATTACCAGGGCGTATCCTATTGTTCCTGATACGATGCCGGCCGTAGCCACACCAATCTCCCAATCCGGTGCAGTTGTTCCGTCAGGATGGAGGAACGGTTTTTCAACCAGAATATCAACCAGAACAGGCCCACCAATCAGCAGTGCGCCGAGAAACATTCCCAGGCCAACGTTCATCTGTCTTGTCACTGATCTGTTTATGCTTGCGTATCTATTGATCACATTCTGGTTCTCAACCATGTTTGCAAGGCCCAGGTCGCCTATCTCCTTGACTCCGCCCTGGATGATCTTGAAGTCAGAAACCTGCGAGGTATTGGTTACCGACGAAGAGTACCCGTAATAACCGTAATAACCCGGGAATAGGGTGCTTGCGCCCTGGGTGGTGCTCACAGAATTGGTTGAGAATATTACATCAACCTTTCTTGACTGGTATTCTTCACGTTCCTTTGATTTGCTCTCCATAATCTTCTCCGCAACCTGGCCGTCATTTTTCACGAGAACTGTTGTCGTCTGACCGGCGTTTATTGTAACCAGTTCACCGAAGATGCTCACACCGTCTTTCATGATCTTAAGATAATGATTACCGGCCGGGACAGAGTTGATAACCTTTATATCATCACCCTGTTTGTTTTCATCAAGAAATACTGCTGTTCCGGTGAATTCAGAAAAGATATTCAGTGTACCTGTCCCTTTGGCAGATGTAGCAGGGCTCTGCTGGACCGTTGTTGCTGCTGCAGGCTGAGCTGCCTTTGCAGCACCCTCGATTAAGACAGAGGTCACCTGGCCTGCAGTAATTGTGACGATGTTACTGTATACCTTTGCTCCATCACGGTTGAGTGCTTTCACATAATGGGTACCGGCTGCCAGAGAAATTGCCTGATAGTCAGGATACTGAACCTCATCGACAAAAACCACAACCGGTTCTTCCGAAAAGATTTTGAGAGTGCCGGCGTTTTGGGCAGATGCTGCGGCAACACCAAGCAGGAGGAAAATTGAAATCGACAAAAAGGTTTTCATATACGGAGTTTTTATTTGAGGTTAGTTTGAAAAGTAATTGTCCTTGAACGTTTTTTTGTAGTCGTACCCGTTTAACTTTAGTTTGCGGGCCTGCGCCTCTGCCCCGAGGGGACCACTTGTATAGATTGCAGCACCAAGCGGAGCAGAAGTATAACCAAGTCCTACCATAATATTATTCCCGGTACCCGGATCGGTCCAGGTGTAAAGGAACAATGCCTTCTTCCTCTTCAACGCCTCAAGTATCTGCCCGTCATCTTCGGTGTATCCGCCCAGAAAGATCTTTTCAGCAGTTGCCGGCTCACCGTAATTGGCAGTAACATCATTTACTATGCGGTTGAACTCAGGGAAAGGAATCTCTTTCTTGTCAACTTTCAGTTTTGATTTATTCGTGTATACTGACGGATAACCGACAATAATCTGGAAAAGCTTCTGGTCAATAAACCTGCACTCAACCACATATACTGATGATCCATAAGGTATTGCATAAACATTATAGCCTGAGTTCTTCTGAGACCTGGCAGCCTTTTTAGTCATAATTCTGTCCACGCTGCCGGCATCCATCCCGAATGTTAGTCCGAAAGCTCCTCCCATGTCAGCCGGGAGACTTCCATCTGTCTGACCTATATCTATAGTAGGTTGCAGTGGTTTGGCATCAGGTTGACTGGCGGTAACATTTTCCGAGGGGGTGCCCTGGTTAGCCGGCTGACCTGCCTCTGTTCCCTGTCCGGCCTGACCATAGGTAACTCCGGCTCCTGAAACCGGAGATTGAGAAACCGCGGGCTGGGAGGATGGGGGCTGAGAAACAGCTGTCTGAGCAGCAGGTGCCTCAATAAGCACCGATGTAACCTCACCGGTCTTTACTTCGACAATGTTGCTGTATACCCTGGCGCCTTCACTGTTTATTGCCTTGACATAATGCGTCCCGGGAACAAGTTCAATTTCACCGTACCGGGGATAATGCACTTCATCAACGTATACCACAAGAGGTTCATCCGTGAATACCTTAAGTGTCCCTGCAGGGGACTGACCCGCCACCGTGACACAGGTAAAGGCGATCAATAACAGAATCAATGTTAGGTGTTTCATAAAAACCTGTTTGCGTTGATTATAGAAATAGAATTGAATGATTTGGGGTTAAGTTTTTAATCTGAATAAGTAAACGTCAACTTTGGTTCAATGTTACATGATGTTTGACCAACGTTAACTTTTTAACAGTAAAAGTCAGAGTCCGGTATGGTCAGTACTAATCTTCATGGCAGAATCCGTACAATACACTACTGACTTTTTGTTGTATTTTTACAACCCAAACGGGAACAATGACTGACGATATAAAGAAGGTGCTGCTGCTGGGGTCCGGAGCCCTCAAAATCGGTGAGGCCGGTGAATTCGACTACTCCGGATCGCAGGCGCTGAAGGCACTCCGGGAAGAGGGGATCTTCACTGTGCTTATCAATCCGAACATCGCAACAGTGCAGACCTCGGAGAAAATCGCCGACAAAATCTATTTCCTGCCTGTCACCCCTAAATTCGTGGAACGGGTCATCGAGCGCGAAAAACCTGATGGCATCCTCCTCTCCTTCGGGGGCCAGACAGCCCTCAACTGCGGCACCGCACTCTTCCGCAGCGGGATCTTCGAGAAGCACGGCGTGAAGGTGCTTGGCACTCCGGTGGAGGCAATAATGAACACCGAAGACCGTGAGCTCTTCGTAAAGAAACTTGATGAGATCGGAGTGAGGACACCTCGCAGCGTGGCTGTCACCACTGTGGACGATGCTCTTGGGGCAGCGCAGGGACTGGGATTTCCCATCATCATCAGGGCGGCATACACATTGGGAGGACAGGGTAGCGGCTTCTGCTCAAATACCGAAGAACTCAGGGCCCTTGCGGCCCGCGCTTTCTCCTACTCTGACCAGATCCTCGTGGAGGAGTCGCTCAAGGGTTGGAAGGAAGTTGAGTACGAGGTTGTGCGCGACCGGTTCGACAACTGCATCACTGTCTGCAACATGGAGAACTTCGATCCGCTCGGGATACACACCGGCGAGAGCATCGTTGTGGCTCCCTCGCAGACGCTCACAAACAGCGAATACCACAAGCTCAGGGAGCTTTCAATAAAAATTATTCGCCATGTAGGCATTATCGGCGAGTGCAACGTTCAGTATGCACTCGATCCAAACTCCGAAGACTACCGCGTCATTGAGGTCAATGCACGTCTTTCGCGCTCCAGCGCACTGGCTTCGAAGGCAACGGGCTATCCGCTTGCATTCGTGGCAGCCAAGCTGGCCCTGGGCTATGGCCTGCACCAGCTGAAAAATTCTGTCACCAAATCGACTACCGCCTGCTTCGAGCCTGCACTCGACTATATAGTCTGCAAGATTCCTCGCTGGGACCTCAATAAGTTCCAGGGTGTTGCCCATGAGATAGGAAGCAGCATGAAGAGCGTGGGTGAGATAATGGCCATCGGACGAACCTTCGAGGAAGCAATACAGAAAGGCCTCAGGATGATTGGTCTGGGGATGCACGGCTTCGTCAGTAACCGGAACCTGAGTTTCAGTGATATCGAAAGGGAGCTGTCACAGCCGACTGATATGAGAATCTTCTCAATTGCCGAGGCGCTCGAAAACGGATTTGATGTGGACCGGATATGGGAACTGACAAAAATTGACAGATGGTTTCTATATAAGCTTCAGAATATCAGTAATATCAAAAAGCAGCTCGAGGATTATAATACATTGGAGAGCCTGCCTGACAGGGAATTGCTTCACGCCAAGATCAACGGATTCAGTGATTTTCAGATTGCCAGGCACATTCTCAAGCCTGACAACCGTTCCATAAACGAGGCAATGCTCACCGTGCGCCGTCACAGGAAAAGCCGGGGCATTGTGCCGTATGTGAAACAGATCGACACCCTGGCAGCCGAGTATCCTGCCGTCACCAACTACCTCTACCTCACATACAGCGGGATGGAGCATGACATATGGTATGAGAACGACAAGCGGTCTGTAATTGTCTTGGGCTCAGGCGCATACCGCATCGGGTCAAGCGTTGAGTTCGACTGGTGCTCGGTCAACGCTATCAATACAATAAGAAAGGAGGGCTTTCGGGGTGTGATGATCAACTACAACCCCGAGACAGTCAGCACCGATTATGACATGTGCGACAGGCTCTATTTTGACGAGCTGTCGTTTGAGAGGGTGATGGATATTATTGACCTTGAAACGCCGCGAGGGGTTATTCTATCTATGGGTGGCCAGATACCAAATAACCTGGCAATGAGGTTGCACAGGCAGGGAGTGCCAATTATGGGGACACCGCCGGAGTCGATTGACCGGGCTGAAGACCGTCATAAGTTCTCCTCGATGTGCGACACGCTTGGCGTTGACCAGCCGCGATGGAGGGAGCTTCGAAGCTTTGAGGAGATTAACCGGTTCATTGAGGATATCGGGTTCCCGGTGTTGATACGTCCCTCGTATGTACTATCGGGTGCCGCTATGAATGTGGTCTCAAACAGCTCCGAGCTGGTGCATTTCCTGGAATTGGCATCCAGCGTCTCCAAGGAGCACCCCGTGGTGGTTTCTGAGTTCATCGAATATGCCAAGGAGATCGAGATTGATGCCGTTGCCTCTGGCGGCGAGATTGTAGCCTATGCCATCAGCGAGCATGTGGAGTATGCAGGGGTGCACTCCGGCGATGCAACAATTGTATTCCCTCCGCAGAAGATTTACTTTGAGACGGTACGCCGGATAAAGCGCATTACCCGGGAGATAGCCCGCGAGCTGAATATATCAGGACCGTTTAACATTCAGTTCCTGGCCCGTGACAATGATATCAAGGTAATAGAGTGCAACCTGCGTGCAAGCCGTAGCATGCCGTTTGTTTCAAAGGTACTGAAGACCAACCTTATAGAGCTGGCTACCAGAGTCATGCTGGGTGTTCAGTGGGAGAAGCCGCACAAGTCAGTTTTCGATCTGGATTATGTCGGGGTAAAGGCATCCCAGTTCAGCTTCTCGCGACTGGCGAAGGCTGATCCTGTGCTGGGTGTTGACATGGCCTCAACAGGCGAAGTGGGATGTATCGGGGACAGTTTTTATGAGGCGTTGCTCAAGGCGATGTATTCAGTAGGTTACCGGATGCCGGTGAAGGCTGTGCTTATCTCATCGGGGCCTGCCAAGTCGAAGGCTGATTTGCTTGAGGCGGTGCGGCTGCTGGAGCGGAGGGGTTACACAATCTTTGCGACGCGGGGCACACAACAGTTCCTATCCAACGCAGGAGTAGCGGCGAAGGTGGCGTACTGGCCTGACGAACAGGCATCGCCAAATACTGTGGAACTCATCAGGCAGAGGGTGGTTGACCTGGTGATCAACATCCCTAAGGACCTGACGGCGACGGAGCTGAGCAATGATTACCAGATCAGGCGCAGTGCGGTGGATTATAATATTCCGCTGATCACCAATGCGCGGCTGGCATCGGCATTCATCAATGCTTTCTGCACTGTCACCGAAGCTGAACTGGAGATTAAGGCGTGGGATGAGTATTAAGCAAGTTGGCAGTAAGCAGTCGGCAGTAAGCAGTCTGAGACTCCAACAAAGACGAAGTCCCGCATCAGCCAGTTGGCGGATCGGGACGGCATTCAGCAGCAGGGCTGTACCGCGTAGCGGTTAAAGCATTGTAGAACTGAGATTGGAAAATTATCCGTTGCCCGTAGGGCATAAAGCATTGTTGATGGCAGTTCCGATTAATATTATTGGCCGTAGGCCATTCAGCATTGTAGAACTGAGATTGGAAAATTATCCGTTACCCGTAGGGCATAAAGCATTGTAGATGGCAGTTCCGATTAATATTGGCCGTAGGCCATTCAGCATTGTAGAACAGAGATGGGAAAATTATACTTTGCCCGTAGGGCATAAAGCATTGTAGATGGCAGTTCCGATTAATATTATTGGCCGTAGGCCATTCAGCATTGTAGAACAGAGATGGGAAAATTATACTTTGCCCGTAGGGCATAAAGCATTGTAAACCAGACATAAAACTACAAAACACATAAAAATGATATCAATCCGAACAGCCACTCCTGATGACGCCCCCTCAATAATTGCATTCCAGCAGGCCATGGCAATGGAAACAGAGGGGATTGAACTGAAACCGGATGTGATTACCAAGGGCGTTATGGCCGTATTCCGCGACACCAACAAGGGCCGGTACTACGTGGCGGAGGACCAGGGCAAAGTGATTGCATCACTGATGATCACCTATGAGTGGAGCGACTGGCGTAACGCAGTCATCTGGTGGTTCCAGTCGGTCTACGTGATTCCTGATTACCGCCGTAAGGGGATTTTCAGGATGATGTACGAGTATATCAGGAAGGAAGGGGTTGAGTGTGGAATAGCAGGACTGCGGCTTTATGTTGAGTCGGAGAACCTCCGCGCGCAGCAGACCTACGAAGCGATGGGCATGGACGGAAGGCATTACCGTACCTTTGAATGGATGGTGTAACCCTGATTGCAGGCCAGAGCCGTTAGGGCTGCACGACTGCAAGACCGCAAGACCTTCAGACCCTCAGACCCTCAGACTCTCAGACTCTCAGACCTTCAGACTTTATAATATGTGGTGGTTAACTATGCCTGTAATCCTATACTCTGCCGGACTTCTTGTCCTGCGGATGTTCATTGTCCGGCGTGGCAGAGATGAACACCGGGCCGCTGTCCGCCAGTCTGAATTACGCGTTGAGGTTGCTGCAGGCGATGAAAACAAAGCACCCGAACCGGTTGCATTGCCCAAAGTCAGCGTAATTGTTGCAGCACGCAATGAAGAGAAAAGCATTACAACTCTGCTTGAAAGCCTTACGCAGCAGGATTACCCTCAGGAGCTGCTTGAGGTCGTTATTGTCAACGATAATTCGACAGATCGTACTCCCATAGTTGTCAGTGAGTTCATCTCATCGCGGAAAGGTCAGCCCGGTGCCAGGATAAGGCTCATTTACAATCCTTTCTCCGGTAAAAAGCGAGCAGTGAGATATGGTATAGAAAAATCCACCGGGGAAATAATACTGACTACTGATGCCGACTGTATTGCCGGACCCGGGTGGGTTCGTTCGCATGCCACATGCTATGACAGAGCCAGATCCGAACCTTTCAGCTCACCTGCCACGGCGGATGGCGGAATTGATCGCTCAAACATTTTTGCTTATACCGCATCGTCCGGGCAGGCGACATCCGGGCAAACACAATCGCTCCATTCCCGGGATAGAGAAAACTTACCTGCAATGGTTCTTGCCCCGGTGTATCAGAGGCCAGGCAGAGGATTCTGGTCGCATTTCGGAGTTTATGAGTTCTCGGCGTTGCAGGCGGTTACGGAGGCGACAGCCGTTGTGGGACATCCGGTGATGTGTAATGCTGCGAACATGTCGTTTCGCAGGGAGTCGTATCTGCGTCACGCGGATGAATTGCGTCCTGATCTGCCATCGGGGGATGACATGTTCCTGTTGCAGGCCGTGATGCGTGACGGCGGGGCCGTCAGGCATCACGGCCGCAGCGCGGCGGCGGTGGAGACCGCTGCTGCGGTCTCGGCTGCGGCGCTGCTGCGTCAGCGCGCCCGCTGGGCATCCAAGGCATTTCATTACAGGGACGCCCCCACCCTAACCATCGCCGCAGCCACGGCGGCGTGCAACGCCGCCGTCACCGCCGCCGCAGTGATGGCATGTTTTTCGGTTGAATATGTGCCGGTAGTGGCCGCCATGTACGGAATAAGAATAATTCCCGATTACCTGATCATTGCCGGTGAGATGAAGAAAAGGGGAGGCCGGATGCAGATGATATCATTCATTGCATCGGAGTTTGTATATCCGTTCTATTTTATTGTGGTGGGGGTGATGAGTTTGTTCCCGTCGGCGCGGAGGTTCAGGGGACGGTGAAATAAATTGGGCGGAGGCAGGCGGGGGACAATGCTGGATGGTCTTAGAATCAGAAAATCTGCTATAGGTTTGTCATACAATGCTTTATGCTCTACGAGCAACCAAACTATCCGGACCTGCAATCTACAATGCTGAATGCCCTACGGGCAACGGATATTTTTGCCAGATCCCGTTCTACAATGCTGAATGCCCTACGGGCAACGGATATTTTTGCCAGATCCCGTTCTACAATGCTGAATGGCCTACGGCCAATAAATATTTATGTCAGCATCTGGAATACAATGCTTGATGGCCTACGGGCAAAATCAGTAATCGCAAATCGCACATCTACAATGCTTTAAGCTCTACGAGCTATTATTGGCAACACTACTGCCTATTGCCTACTGCCTACTGCCCACTACCTGACCTAATTCCCCTCCGACAGCACCTTGATGCGCACAAGGCGGATCTCCTCCTCCTCAAACTCGCCGGCAAGCTCATTGACAGCCTCCTCAAGCGAACCGCTCTCAGCCTCCTCCATAAAATATGAATATATGTCCTGCTGACGGTCTTCATCAATCACTGTGTCAACGTAATAATCAACACTCAGCTTCGTGCCGCTGCTCACAATGGCCTCTATCTCAGATAAAAGCTCGTCGTACTCTATCCCCTTTGCATCAGCAATATCCTCAAACGGCATCTTGCGGTCAATGCTCTGAATGATGTATACCTTCAGCCCTGACTTGTTCACAACAGACCTGACAACCATGTCCTGGGGCCTGATGATCTCCTTGTCGGCTACATAGTCCGCAATCACCTCCACAACCTCCTTGCCGTACCTCTGCGCCTTGCCTGCACCGATACCCGTGATATTCTGCAACTCCTCGATTGTGATGGGGTACTGAATGGCCATCTCCTCCAGCGAGGGATCCTGGAAGATGTTGTATGGCGGTTGTCCCGCCTGCTTGGAGATCTTCTTCCTCAGATCCTTAAGAATACTGAGGAGCTCCTCATCGGCCGCTGCCGTACGGGCCCCGAAGGAGGCTTCCTCATCCTCAGAGTCTGTATAGTCATGATCCTCATTCAGCATGAAGCTCTTCGGCTCCTCCAGAAACTCGTGCCCCTTTGGCGTCAGACCAAGCAGCCCGTAGTTCTCTATGTCCTTGTTAAGCAGCTTATTGATAAGTGCCTGACGTATCACCATGTTCCAGAAACGCTCATCCTTCTCCTCGTCAATACCAAATGTCTCCAGCTTATGATGCTTGTACGACTTGATTGCAGAGTTCAGGGTGCCGGCCAGGATCTTTGCTATATGATCAGCCTTGTGCTTCTCCTTCACCGCCAGCACTGTCTCGAGCATGTTGACTACGTAATCCTGTCCCTCAAACTGTGTCTTGGGATGGAGGCAGTTGTCACATGCTTCGCAGTTCTCCTGGTCGTACTCCTCACCGAAGTAATGGAGCAGAATGCGGCGCCGGCAGGTTGATGACTCGGCATAGGATACTGTTTCAAGCAGCAGCTGCTTGCCAATCTCCTGCTCGGCTATGGGTTTGCCCTGCATGAACTTCTCGAGCTTGACAATATCGTCATAGCTGTAGTATGCAATGCATCTCCCCTCGCCGCCGTCACGGCCGGCCCGGCCAGTCTCCTGGTAGTACCCCTCGAGGCTCTTCGGCATGTCATAGTGGATCACATACCTCACGTCAGGCTTGTCTATCCCCATGCCGAAGGCGATTGTAGCCACAATCACATCAACATCCTCCATCAGGAACTTATCCTGGTTCATCGTCCGTGTCTGGGAGTCCATCCCCGCGTGATATGCCAGTGCCTTGATGTCATTGACCTTCAGGGTCTCGGCGAGCTCCTCCACCTTCTTCCGGCTGAGGCAGTAGATGATACCCGACTTGCCGGGGTTGTTCTTTATGT
>Ga0209575_10001124_pt1 | contig 11626 bp, 9 predicted proteins | sample Medcelwee11metaG_FD_187172 | JGI IMG/M metagenome (GOLD analysis project Ga0209575, IMG submission 187172) | Freshwater pond sediment microbial communities from the University of Edinburgh, under environmental carbon perturbations - Medium... | ecosystem: Environmental > Aquatic > Freshwater >...
TAAATCAACCTGTAACCTGCAACTTGTAACCAGCAACCAGCAACTAGCAACTTCTTTTTATCCTGAAATTGTGGCCAGCATATCCTTAAACTGCTCGACAAGATTTCCATAATTATGCAGACTCCTGAGATCGCATTTTTCTGTCACTTCTGTCCCGACATACATCAGCTGATCGCCCCGGAATTTGGTATACATGAAAATATCCTTCTTGATGTCGAACTTTTCCTTGTCGTCGATTACCTCTGAGTTGGTGTCGATCACAAGAGGAGAGAGGTTGAGATATTCATCGATAGTCTTGAGCGATTTCATAAGGAGTACAGAACTGCTTTCCGCATATTTAGTCTCCTCCAGTTCCTGGGCCTTGAATCCTGAGTCGGAACTGCTGAGAACATCAATGATGTGATTGAACTTTGCAGTCTGGTTCTTCGGATGTATAACCTTTATCTCCCTCACCGACACCAGCTTGTATTTAGCTATGAAAGCAAGCTTCTCAAGTATCAACGACAGCTTTTCCTCATATTCAACACAACGCTTTTCGATCTCTTCATTTGTGAGATTGATCTGGTAATGACCTATCTCATTCCTTTCCGGAACCCAGAAATCGAGGGCAGCATAAAATTTCTTATCGAAATTTTCGCCCATTTCCGGCATGAACCATGGCAGGGCTTTCTCCTGAAAAATAGTGCCTATAGCCCTGATGAGCCACGTATAATTTCCCATGCTCAAAACCGCAATACGGTCGGCAAACTCTTTTTTGAATCCTTCAGGCAGAGAGATACTCTTCTCCTTAATATCCTTCCAGAGCTGGCTGATCATCAGGAAGCTGATGAACTGCATGCTTCGCTCGATGGTCTTGAAGATCTGGTCGAGACGCATTCTGTCGAGCTGGCGAGTTGATGCAGAGAAGAGTCTCCTCAATTCCACCCCGATAGGCCAGGGGATACTTCTGATAATAAGGTCCCCGAGTAAACGGGGATCCATTGATTCTTCCTCTTCCTCATCGGCAACAAGCATTTTTTGCATCGATGGTTTGTATTTCACCATCTCCTGAAACACTTTCTGGATTAAAAGTTCGTTGGTTGCAGCCATAGGTAATCTGGTTGTTTAAATTCAGGATGTAAAAATTAACACAATTTTCAGCCAAAAACAAAAAAATCTTAAGTTGCCGGTTTTTAGTTAATTATTTTTTACACTGAGTTAAACTCAGGCCTTAGCTTTAATAAGACTGTCACAGAGTTCCACAGAGGATCTTCTCTGTGACCCCTCAGTGTTTCTCCTGATTTCTTCTGTGTAAGTTCTTCCTTTTTTCTATCTTTATCGCTGATTTATTATCTATGTCAGGCGACTCAAAATACTCGAAACGCGGCGTTTCTTCACAAAAGGAAGATGTTCATGCAGCTATAAAAAATATCGATAAAGGGCTCTATCCCAAAGCATTCTGCAAAATTGTGCCTGATCTCCTAGGGGGTGATCCGGAATATTGCAATATTATGCATGCCGATGGCGCCGGTACAAAGTCATCGCTGGCTTATGTCTACTGGAAAGAAACAGGTGATCTGTCGGTCTGGAAAGGAATAGCCCAGGATGCGATAGTGATGAACCTTGACGACCTTCTTTGCATCGGTGTTTTTGATAATATACTTCTATCTTCAACTATAGGCAGAAATAAGCACCTTATCCCGGGTGAAGTCATCTCCGAGATTATTAATGGCACAGAAGAAATTCTTGAAAAACTCAGAAGCCTGGGTATTGGAATCTTTTCTACCGGAGGAGAGACTGCAGATGTGGGCGACCTTGTAAGGACAATTATCGTTGATTCGACAGTTAATACCCGGATGAAAAGGAGCGATGTCATTTCAAATCATAATATTAAAACAGGCGATGTAATAGTTGGATTGGCTTCTTTTGGACAGACTACCTATGAAGATGAATACAATGGAGGAATGGGAAGCAACGGGCTAACATCAGCAAGGCATGATGTATTCGGACCATATCTGGCTTCGAAATATCCAGAAAGTTTTGATTCATCACTGCCTTATGAACTTTTCTATTCCGGAAGGTTGAAACTCACAGATCATGTCGAGGGGGTTGTCCAGGACGCCGGAAAGCTGGTTTTATCACCTACCCGGACTTATGCTCCTGTAATTAAAAAGGTTCTGGAATCGATGAGGCACGAGATCCATGGTATGATTCACTGTTCAGGAGGAGGACAAACAAAGATCCTTCATTTCATTGATAAACTTCATGTTGTAAAAAATAACCTTTTTGATCTGTCTCCTTTATTCAGGTTGATCCATGAACAATCGGGCACTAACTGGAAAGAAATGTACCAGGTTTTTAATATGGGGCACAGGTTTGAGATATACACCAGTGAAAAAAATGCTGATGCTATTGTCAGGATAGCAGGTGAATTCAATCTGGATGCAAAAGTGATCGGACATTGTGAGGCTTCAGAAAACAGGAAGCTGTCGATTATTTCAGAATTCGGTGAATTCCAGTATTAACCTCACCCCCTCTCCCCATCCCGCCCTCTCCCCCTCATTTCTTTTGACCTTTGTCTCTTTTTCCCTATCTTTGCACCCTGAAATTTTATATTATGGCAAACAATATGATTCTCGAGAGACTTGAAGGTGTCAAGCAGCGGTTCATCGAGGTGGGTGAGCTTCTGACTCAGCAGGAAGTACTCTCGGATATGGAAAAATATGTAAAGCTGAATAAGGAATATAAAGCTCTTCAGCCGATAATTGAGTCGTATGAAAGGTATAAGCTGGCACTGACCAATATTACAAGCACCAAGGAGCTTCTCTCATCTGAAAAAGATGAAGAGATGCGGGAAATGGCCAAAATGGAACTCGAAGAGCTCAGTTCCGGTATTCCCGCAATGGAGGAGGAGATCAAGATGCTTCTTATTCCTGTTGATCCTGAGGATGAAAAGAATGCAGTTATTGAAATAAGGGCTGGTACCGGAGGTGATGAGGCAAGTATTTTTGCAGGTGATCTTTTCCGGATGTACTCCAAATATTTTGAACAAAAAGGCTGGAAGGCAGAAGTAAACAGGTTTTCTGAAGGAACTGCCGGTGGATATAAAGAAATAGTTTTGAGTGTCTCGGGGAACGGAGTATATGGTATAATGAAATACGAATCAGGTGTTCATCGTGTACAGCGTGTGCCTCAGACAGAAACGCAGGGAAGAATCCATACTTCAGCCGCTACTGTCGTTGTCCTTCCTGAAGCAGATGAATTTGATGTTGTTATTAAAACTGAAGATATCCGCAAAGATACCTACTGCTCATCTGGCCCTGGAGGACAATCAGTAAATACAACCTACTCTGCAATACGCCTGACACATGTTCCGACAGGTATAGTAGTAACTTGTCAGGACGAAAAATCACAGCTTAAGAATTATGACAAGGCTCTAAAAGAATTAAGAACCAGACTTTATAACCTCGAATACCAGAAGTATCTCGACGAAGTTTCTCACAAAAGAAAAACAATGGTTTCGACAGGCGACAGGTCTGCAAAGATCCGTACATATAATTATCCGCAGGGAAGGATGACAGACCACAGGATAAACCTGACGATCTATAATCTGCCTTCGATATTAGACGGAAATATACAGGAGATGATTGATAAGCTTCAGATGGCCGAGAATACAGAAAGACTTAAAGAAAACAACGCTTAGACCATTTAACTATGAACCATTCACAGCTCTTCGAAAACATCGTGAGAAAAAGATCTTTCCTTTGCATCGGACTCGATTCCGACATTGAGAAGATCCCTGCTTTCCTGCTTGAGAAAAAAAATCCTGTTTTTGAATTCAACAGGCGTATTATAGATGCAACTCATAATTTTGCAGTGGCATATAAACCCAATGTTGCTTTTTATGAAGCCTCAGGACATGCAGGATGGCTTGCACTTGAAGCTACTGTAGATTATATTAAGAAAAAGTATCCTGATATTTTTGTAATTGCAGATGCCAAGAGGGGTGATATAGGCAATACATCAATGATGTATGCAAAAGCTTTTCTTGGGAATATGCCTTTCGATGCTGTAACTGTTGCTCCATATATGGGTGAAGATTCCGTTACTCCTTTTTTCTGCTATGATGATAAATGGGTTGTACTGCTTGCACTTACCTCAAATAAGGGAGCTGACGATTTCCAGTATCATAATGAGGATGGCATCAGGCTCTTTGAAAGGGTTCTCTCGGTTTCTCAGAAATGGGGTAACATTAATAACCTGATGTATGTTGTCGGTGCTACCCGTGCCGAGATGCTGAAAAACATCAGGAAACTTGTCCCCGATCATTTTCTTCTTGTTCCAGGTGTAGGTGCACAGGGAGGTAGTCTTGCGGAAGTTGCAAAATACGGCATGACAAACAAATGCGGACTTCTGGTCAATTCTTCCAGGGGAATCATCTTTGCCGATAAGTCAGAAAATTTTGATAGAGTTGCAGGCGAAAAAGCCAGGGAGGTGCAGCTGGAAATGGAGAGTTATCTTACCGAAAGAAACCTGATCTGAATCAATTCTTGCCCCCCTGCCCCCTATAATGTGGGTTAATTCTCTCACAATGGGAATAATATTTTAACAATCTTCCTCTTGCGCCTTTGCGCCTTTTTTCCTATCTTTATATTCTTGCTGCTTTCTCATTTAATCAGTGCTAAAAATGAAAGAGGAGTTTCTTCATTACCTGTGGAAATATAATCTGTATGACCAGGAAAGATTATTTGATAATGAAGGGAATAAAATTACGGTAATTAAGCCCGGAGAGTATAACCGCGACTCAGGACCTGATTTTTTCAATGCCAGGCTCTCTATTGCTGGTACTGAATGGGCAGGGAATGTCGAAATACATATCCGTGCATCATCCTTTGATGTTCACAGACACAACCTGGACCCTGCCTATGATAATGTTATCCTTCATGTTGTGGCTGAATATGACAGGAGAGTCTATAATTCAAAAGGGGAAGAGATACTTACCTCTGAACTTGTTTTTGACCCGAAGTTATATGAGAAGTACCTTTATCTGGTTAACAATCCCTTTATTATTGCCTGTCAGGATGAAATCAGCAGGATTGACCCTTTCGTTGTCCGTCACTGGATTGGTTCTTTGGTAATTGAACGACTGCAGGAGAAATCGGATCAGATCCTTAAGATTTTTTCAGAGACAGGGAATGATTGGGATGAGACTTTTTACAGACTGTTGTCGCGTTATTTCGGCTTCAGGGTTAATACCGAACCATTTGAAATGCTGGCTACGTCGCTCCCGTTCAGGATTATCAGCAAACATACCGATAACAGGTTTCAGATTGAAGCTCTCCTTTTTGGCAGCGCCGGATTGCTTGAGGAAGGACTCTTCAATGAAGCTCTGAATGATTCTTATTATTCTGACCTTATTAGGGAATTTAAGATACTCTCTGCTAAATATTCCCTTCAACATATACATGGATGGTTATGGAAATTTGCAAGGCTAAGGCCTGCAAACTTTCCTACTATCCGGATATCTCAGCTGGCAGCAATGCTTTCAGTTTCTGGTGGCTTGTTTTCCAGGGTTCTGGAAGTTAAGCATATAGATGAGTTGCAAGGCATTTTTAAGGTAGCAGCATCTGAGTATTGGGATAACCATTTTGTATTTGGTAAAAAGAGCCGTAGTTATCCTAAAATTACAGGAACACAGGCAACGGATATCATTCTGATCAATGTGGTTGTCCCGGCTATTTTTATCTATGGACGAAGCAGGGATTCCCTGGAAATATGTGAAAAGGCAGTATCATTCCTCGAGGAGATCAGTCCAGAGGAGAACTCAATTACAAGTGAATGGAATCTGGCAGGTTTAAATGCTGATACAGCTTTCTTTTCCCAGGGCCTGATCCAACTCAGGAATGGCTACTGCAAAAAGCGAAGGTGCCTCGATTGCAGGATCGGGGGGAAGATTATCAGCCTTGGTGAAAAACTTAAGAACCAGGATGATCTGATCCTGGAGCCATAGAAATCCCAATCTCCTGAAGAAGGAAGTAAAAACCTGACGCGAGGGTGGCAGATAAGTTGTTGAGACGGGGTTATTTACCTCCTTTGACGAATAATCGATTAAGTTTGACAAACAACAGAATAATTATGTGAGAGTACGCAACTTAAAGGTACTTTTTGACGTCTATTAATTAGACACAGTAACAATTTTTTAGGGTAAATTCTGTTTCTGAGAATAGGAATATTATTAATAAAATAAAAAAAAATCTCAATTGTTTGATAATTTACATAAAAAAGCCTTATTTTTGCGTTCCAAAATTGGAGACTCAATTTATTTGTGGACAAACAATATTTTAATTAGAGACATGTATTTAACAGCAGAAAAAAAGCAGGAGTTTTTCAAGTCATTCGGAACGTCTGAGATTGATACAGGTACTGCAGAGGGACAGATAGCGCTTTTCTCATACAGGATCAATCATCTTACTGAGCATCTGAAAAAGAATAAAAAAGATTTCAGTACCCAGCAGGCTCTTATCAAGCTTGTAGGGAAAAGAAGAAGGCTTCTTGACTACCTGAAAGTAAAAGATATCGGGCGGTATCGCGAAATCATAAAAGCGTTGAAATTACGTAAGTAGACAAAAAAGGCAATCTAAAATTGCCTTTTTTTATACTATATTTATATCTGGTAATTTCATCAATAATAAATCATATAAAAATCTAATGTTTAAAATCAAAGAAAAAACTATTGATCTCGGCGACGGGAGACAAATAGTACTGGAAACCGGAAGACTCGCCAGACAGGCTGACGGGGCTGTCCTTGTAAAAATGGGAAAAACAATGCTGCTGGCAACTGTTGTCTCAGCTAAAGAGGCTAAGGAAGATACTGACTTCATGCCTCTCTCAGTAGAATATAAAGAGAAATATGCATCATCAGGAAGATTCCCGGGTGGATTTCTGAAAAGAGAAGCAAGACCATCAGATTATGAAATTCTTATTTCACGACTGGTAGACAGGGCATTAAGGCCTCTTTTCCCTGATGATTATCATGCAGAAACATTTGTAACTATTAATCTTATCTCAGCAGATACTGATATTATTCCTGATGCACTTGCCGGACTGGCTGCTTCTGCAGCATTAGCTGTTTCAGATATTCCATTCAAAGGCCCTATCTCGGAAGTCAGGGTTGGCAGAATAAATAATAAATTCATTGTCAATCCAACAGCTACACAACTTAAAGATGCCGATATTGACATTATGGTCGGTGCAACCTACGATAATATCATGATGGTTGAAGGTGAGATGAAAGAGGTTTCAGAGGCTGATATGCTTGAGGCCCTTAAAGTAGCACATGCTGCAATTAAGGTTCAGTGCAAGGCTCAGATAGAGTTTGCTGAAGAGGTTGGTTCAACTGTGAAGAGAACTTATTGCCATGAGGTTAATGATGAGATTCTCAGAAAAAAAGTATGGGACGAAACTTATGATAAATGTTATCAGGCTGCTAAAACATCGACTGCAGATAAACACAAACGATATGACGCTTTTGAGGCAGTAATTACAGAGTTTCTTTCACAATATACAGAGGAAGATGTTGTTAATGAGACTCTTGCTAAAAAATATTATCACGATGTTCTCAAAGAGGCTTCAAGACGACTGGTCCTTGACGATCGTATCCGTCTTGACGGAAGGAAAACTGATGAGATCCGCCAGATCGTATGTGAGATCGATCCGCTTCCAGCAACTCATGGTTCGTCATTATTCACCAGGGGAGAAACACAGTCAATGACTACAGTTACTCTCGGTACAAAACTTGATGAGAAAATTATTGATGAAGTACTGAATAAAGGCTCCGAAAAATTTACTCTCCACTATAATTTTCCTCCATTTTCAACAGGTGATGCAAAACCTTCACGCGGGATTAGCAGAAGAGAAATAGGTCATGGAAATCTTGCCCACAGGGCTCTTAAGAATATGATGCCCCCCGATGAAGAGAATCCATATGCAATAAGAGTTGTGTCGGATATTCTTGAGTCAAACGGGTCATCATCAATGGCAACTGTCTGTGCCGGCACACTTGCACTTATGGATGCTGGTATAAAATTACGGAAGCCCGTTTCAGGTATTGCAATGGGACTTATAACAGACAAGGATAAAACAAAATATGCAATTCTTTCCGATATCCTTGGTGATGAAGATCACCTGGGTGATATGGACTTCAAGGTAACCGGAACACGTGACGGGATCACGGCAACCCAGATGGATATTAAGGTTGATGGCCTCTCTTTTGAGATTATGGCTAAAGCTCTCGACCAGGCAAAAGCCGGACGACTTCACATTCTTGATATAATGAACCAGACAATTTCGGAACCTCGTCCTGAACTTAAACCTCATGCCCCGAGAATCGAAATGCTTACAATACCAAAAGAAATGATAGGCGCTCTTATCGGTCCCGGAGGGAAAGTTATCCAGGAGATCCAGCGTACTACCGGAGCTACAATTATTGTTGAAGAAATTGACGGACATGGAGATGTAAATATCTTCGGAGAGAATAAAGAGGTAATTACTGCTGCCCTTGAATGGGTTAAGAAAATTGTTACAATCCCGGAGATAGGTCAGGTTTACAAGGGTAAGGTTAAGACTATTGTTCAGTTCGGAGCATTTGTTGAAATACTTCCCAATAAGGATGGCCTTCTGCATATCTCTGAGATTGACTGGAAGAAAATCAAAACAGTTGAAGAGGTCCTGAAAGAAGGTGATGAGGTTGAGGTGAAAATAATTGATATTGATCCAAAAACCGGTAAGATGAAACTCTCAAGGAAAGTGCTTCTGCCTCGTCCTCCGAGAGAGGAACATGAACATGATCACGATCGCAAACCTGCTGAAGATCAGAATAAATAAATAAAAAGGCCGCAAAACGGCCTTTTTTAATTGTTATTTCCCATTCAATTTCTAAATTTGAGATATCGGAATGGCAATAGTGTTCAGTAATGAAGATAAGGTACAATTACGTTGTTATTGAAGGAAATATAGGGGCGGGTAAAACCACTCTTGCAGGAAGGATAGCGGACCAGTTCAATGCCCGTCTTATCCTCGAACATTTTGCAGATAATCCGTTTCTTCCAAAGTTTTATGAAGACCCTGAGAAATATTCTTTTCCACTGGAGCTCTCTTTCCTTGCCAGTCGTTATAAACAGCTTCAGGAAGAACTTGTGCCACAGGATCTGTTCAAAGCCTTTACAGTGGCTGATTATTACTTCATGAAATCGCTTGTTTTTGCTGCTTCAACTCTGAAAGGAGATGAATATAATCTGTACAGGCAGATATTCTATATAATATATGGATCATTACCTAAACCGGATATATTTGTTTATCTGCATATCAATCCTGACAGACTTCTGCAGAATATCGAAAAAAGAGGAAGAAATTATGAAAAGTCAATCACAAGGGAATACCTTCAGAAGATTCAGGAAAGCTATTTTTCTTTTTTCAGACAAAATCCTGAGAACAAATACCTTGTTATTGATCTAAATAATATTGATTTTGTGTCTGATCAGAATCACTACAGAAAAATCATTGATGCCATATTTTTCGACGACTACCCCGTAGGATTGAATACTTTGATTTTGTAAATATTTTAAATAAATTGGCTGTTACTCTAACATTTTTTTTTAGTTTTGCATATAATTAGTATCTTGTTGAATATTTAAACATTAATACATATCATAAACAAATAACTCTTTTTACTATGAAAAAATTCGGAAGCTATTTTATCCTTATCCTGGCCGCAACTGTAATGACCAGTTGCAGCGGTCTGAATAAGATGAAGAAAAATGCGGGCCTGATTAAATATGAGGTTACTCCTAAAGTACTGGAAGCTCATGCAGGTCTTGTTAATGTCACTATCAAAGGTGTATTCCCTGAGAAATATTTTGATAAAAAGACTACTGTTACAGCTACACCAGTGCTTACATATACAGGTGGTGAAACCGCTTTTGAAAAAGTTCAGGTTCTGCAGGGCGAGAGCGTTCAGGCTAACAATAAGGTAATTACATATACAGGAGGTGATTTTACTTATACAGCCGCTGTCCCTTATAAAGATGCAATGAAGGTTTCTGAACTTGTACTAAGAGTTAAGGCAGTAAGAGGTTCAAAAAGCCTCGATTTCGAACCTGTTAAACTTGCCGATGGTGTTATCGCAACATCAACTCTTGTTGAGAAACATGGCAAACCTGTTATGATGAAAGATAAATTTGTCAGAATTACACCTGAAACCCAGGCTGCTGATATTAACTATCTGATCAATAAATACGATATACGTTCAACCGAACTTAAAGCTGAAGATATAATTCTTCTTAAAGATTATATTAAATCTGTTGCAACTGATCCTAACCGCCAGTTTAAAACAGCATCTGTAAGTTCCTATGCTTCACCCGACGGTAAGTTTGACCTGAACGAAAAACTTTCAGGCAACAGAGGAACTGCTGCAGATAAACTTATCAAAAAGGAATTTGAAAAAATTGAAGCTGCAAAAACTGCAGATTTCTTCAATGAGAAAACAACAGCTGAAGACTGGGATGGTTTTAAAACTGAAGTTGAAAACTCAACTCTCCAGGATAAAGACCTTATCCTTCGTGTTCTCTCTATGTATGCTGATCCTGACGTTCGCGAAAAAGAGATCAAAAACATGGCTGCAGCTTTCGAAGCTCTGAAGACTGATATTCTCCCGAAACTCAGAAGATCTAAGATGCTCATTAATGTTGACAAGATCGGTCGAAGCGACGAGCAGATCCTTGCTCAGGCTAAATCAGATCCTAAAGTACTGAGCCTCGAAGAAATGCTTTATGCAGCTACTCTTACAAAAGATGCTAACGAGCAACTGACATTCTACAAAGCTGCCGCTGAAGCTTATCCGAAATGTATTCGCGCAGCAAATAACATTGGTTACACTTACATGGCTTTGGGAAAAACCGATGATGCTATTGCAGCTTTCGAAAAAGCAAAAGCTATCGATAATAACGATATGATTAAGAATAACCTCGGATTTACATACCTTGTAAAAGGAGATCTTGTAAAAGCTGAAGAGTATTTTAATTCTATGTCGGTTGCCTCACCTGAATCAAAATGGGGACTTGGTGTTATCGCAATTACAAAAGGCGAATATGACAAAGCAGTTAATCTGTTCGGAACCGAACCTTGCTTCAACCTTGCTCTTGCACTTGTTCTGAAAGGCGATGTTAATAAAGCTAAAGTTACACTCGATAGTATGAAAGAATTGTGCAAATGCGGCAAACCTTCATACCTGAAAGCTATTGTTGGGGCACGCCTCGATAACAGAGACTATATGCTTAATGGCCTTCGCGAAGCAATAGGATTTAATGCTGACTGGAAAGCTTACGCAAAAACAGATCTTGAACTTGCAAAATTCTGGAATGACGATACATTCAAATCAGCAGTTCAATAGAAATCAATAAACTTTTAGAGAGGGTTGCCTGAAGAGGCAACCTTTTTTTTATCTTTTAATCTGCCACACACCTGACTCTTCCAGAGAACAGGGGATTAAAATTACCGGACTGTGGTGAGTTTCTTATTCATCTCCCAAAGGATTATTCCTGCACTTATGGCAATATTAAATGAATGTTTCGTGCCGAACTGCGGGATCTCA
>Ga0209575_10001127_pt1 | contig 11603 bp, 10 predicted proteins | sample Medcelwee11metaG_FD_187172 | JGI IMG/M metagenome (GOLD analysis project Ga0209575, IMG submission 187172) | Freshwater pond sediment microbial communities from the University of Edinburgh, under environmental carbon perturbations - Medium... | ecosystem: Environmental > Aquatic > Freshwater >...
GTATCGCCGTGCCGATCGCCGTGCCCGGCTCGTCGAAAAAGCCCGGCGTGAGCGTCTCTGCCAGCCGTTCGAGCACGTCGTGGTCGATGGTCAGCGGGCAGCGAGTGAAGCTTCCGCCGCTGAATACCACCAGCCCGATACGGTCGGCTGGCCGGTTGTCGATGAAGCGCATCGCCGCGTCGCGCGCCCCCTCGAATCGGCTTTTGCCGCTGAAATCTGGCGTGTTCATCGACTCCGAAACATCGAGGGCGATCATGATGTCGATACCGACAGTGTCGCGCGAGGAGGGCGGGAACGGCGCTTTTGGGCCGGAGAGCGCCAGCACGACGAGCGCCAGCACCAGCCAGTGCAGCCATTCGGGAAATTTCGAGAAGAGCGACAGCGCGGCAAACCCGGCGCCGCGAAGCGCCGACACCGACGGAAACAGTACGCCCGGCCGGTTTTTCCGCCAGAACATGCGGTACGTGATCGACCCGGCGACCGCCAGCGGCAGCAAGAGCAGCCACCATGGATTGTCGAACCGTATGCCGCTGACTATAGTGAACAATGAATTCATCTGATGGGTCGGCTTTTCCAGAAGATGCAAAATCCCCCGCACATCCACAGCATCCCGCCCCGCACGGAGCGTCTCAAGCCGAAATCCTGACGACCATGAACCGGCGGGCGCCAGTGCATAACCGATTACGAGCAGATCCCTGCGCGCCAGCAAGCGTCAGGCAAGCGCGTTTGAATTGAACTCGATTCACTCGATTTCGCGCCGGATCAGCCTGAAAAATTTTAGCCTCAATGATGCTGTCAGCATTGTCATACTGTGGTATAAATGATGAACTTTATTTAAATTATCACAAAATTAGTAAGCGTGTTTGTTGGGGAGCTAACAAGGTCACAGAAGGGACGTAATGCTTACAATACAAAATCTCACTTTCGGGTTTTCTCCGGAACGGCAAATCTTCAAAGACCTCTCGTTGACGCTGGAGGGTGAGAAGGTTTATGCCTTGATGGGTGGGAATGGCGCGGGCAAGACGACGCTGTTCAATCTCATTACCGGGTTCATAAAGCCACAAAGTGGTAAGATTTTGTTTGATGGAAAAAATCTCGCTCACCAGCAGCCCTACGCCATCAACAGGCACGGTATCGGCAGAACTTTTCAGGACTTACGGTTAATTACCAAGCTGTCGGTGCTCGACAATGTCATTCTGGCGATGCAGCACAATCCAACGGACACCTGGTATAAAGCCTTACTGCCGCAACGACTGTATCATAAATCGAAACAACAGCTTACAGCGCAGGCCGAAAAGATTATCGCTACGTATCAGCTTGAGGACGTCAAATATTCATTGGCCGGAGAAATCTCCTATGGTCAGCAAAAGCTTTTGACGCTTGCCTGCTGCGTTGCCAACGGGTCTAAGATGATTCTGCTCGATGAAGCCGTTGCAGGAGTTCAGCCTGAATATCGTAACAAGATTGCCGGGCTTGTCCATGAGCTGAAGAAGCTGGGTAAAACAGTCTTGCTGATCGAGCACAATACAGATTTTATAGGTGATGTTGCTGATTCAATCTTCTTTTTACATGAAGGCGTTCTTTCAGCTTTCGAGAGCATGGCGGCTCTTCGTGAGGATAAACGGGTTATGGCGGCTTACATTTGAGGTATGACAATACTGAAGGTCGAAAATCTGTCAACGGGCTATGGCAAAAAGCAGGTGTTGTTTAATGTCTCTTTTGAAGTCAATAAAGGTGATATTGTGTTGGTCGCTGGAAGTAACGGCAGCGGGAAATCCACTTTGCTGAAAGCGATTTACGGGTTGTTACCGCAATGGGAGGAGGGAAAGGTTGTTTTTGATGGAGAAGATATTACTGGTAAGCCTACGGCTTCGTTGTTGAAAAGGGGTTTGCTTTATATTCCACAAAAGAATAATCTTTTTGAGGATTTGACGGTGAAAGAGAATCTGGAAATGGCAGGCTTGACGCTTGATCGGCGGCTTTTCAAGGAGAGAATAGATAATGTTTTATCTATGTTTGTAATGTTGAAGTCGTATTTGAATCGAATTCCAATGACGCTTAGTGGCGGTGAACGTCAGTTGCTTGCTTTGGCAATGGCAACGTTGCATCAACCTAAGATGATTTTGGTTGATGAGCCTTTTCTTGGATTGTCGTTACAAAACATATATTTTATTGCTGAGAATTTAAAGTCGATCAATAAACAGTTTCGGATTGCATTATTTATTGTTGAACATCGTATTAAGGAATGTTTGACGATTGCGCATGAAGTGGTGTATTTAAAATTAGGTGAAATTATAAACGGAATGAATGTCAATCGTAGCGCTTATGATCAGAGAAAAATGTTTTTCTAAACGATAAGATTAAATATCAATGAAAAGCTTTAAGGTTATAGCTTTATTGCCAATATTGCTTATTGTATTAGTTGGCTGCGCGAAGCATAACCAAGAGAAAAATGATTCCATAAAAGTTGGAGCAATTATTTTTCAAACAGGGGATGCTGCGGAATATGGGGTTTGGGTTAAAAATGGTTTAGAGCTAGCAAAAGATCAAATAAATAAACAAGGCGGGATTTCTGGAAAGAAAATAGAGATATTATATGAAGATGATAATACTAATCCTAAAAACGCGGTAAGTGCATTCAATAAGCTTCTGAATAATAATCAATTACCAGTTATAATAGCTGGAGTTACAAGCAAGAGTGCGATGGCACTTGCGCCGATAGCAGAAAAAAGAAAAGTGGTGTTATTTTCTCCATGTGCGTCAACACCAGATTACACAAATGCCGGTGATTATGTTTTTAGAAATTGGCCATCGGATAATGAAGAGGGTAAGTTAATGGCAGATTATGCATTTAATAACCTTAAATGCAAGAGTGTTGCCATCCTTTCTATGAACAATGATTATGGTCTGGGCTTAAAAAGCGTATTTTCTAATGAATTCAAGCGATTAGGTGGAAAAATTGTCTTTGATGATAGCTTTCCTGAAGGCACTACTGATTTTAAAACGATGATGTTGAAACTATCTGATATAAAGTTTGATGCAATATATCTTCCAAGTCACGCCAATGAGGTGGGGTCGTTTTTACGTAGTATGACACAGAATAATCAGAAATATAAAATTTTAGGGTGTGTAACATATGAATCTCCAGAGCTGATAAAAATTGCAGGCAAAAGTGCAGATGGGATAATATTTACTACCCCGGCATTTAATCCAAATTCTAATGAAAAAATGATAAAAGAATTTGTTTTGTCATATGAAGAGAAATTTGGAGTAAAACCGGAAAATTTCGCAGCTCATAGTTATGATGCATTAAAAATTATAGCGAGGGCTATCAATACGGGCGGATATAGTGCTGATGCTATTAAAGAAGCTTTATATAAGATTAATAAATATCCAGGCATTAGCGGAGAGACAAGTTTTGATCAAAATGGTGATGTCGCAAAATCAGCGGTAATTAAGCAGATAAGAGGCAATAAATTTGTAATATTAGATGTGGTAAAATAATGGATAAGTCATACACTGAGCTACTTGATAAAATAAAATATTTCTATGATGTAGTAGGGCCGAAATATTCGCTCATATATCCTGATATAGAAAGAAATAATGGAATGATTGTAGATTCGTTGATAAGGCAAGGATTGATCAAGCCGTTTTCCTCCACAAGAATTGCCGATGTCGCTTGTAGTTGCGGGTGGCTGGTAAAGCAATTATATAATAAGTGCCCTGCTGTAAATTTATTTGGCTTTGATATCAGCGATATTAGTATTGATATTGCAAAAAGAAAATTAAAAGAGGGAGATGGTAGAGTATTATTTGACGTAGCGGATTGGCTAAATATTCACAAAAAACTTGATGGTGAACTTGATATAGTTTTATGTCTCGGGAATAGCATAACGCATTTTTCAGTAAATGTTCAGATTGAGATACTTAAGTCATTTTCAGGTTTTATTAAAAAAGATGGCTATTTAATTCTTGATACTTATAAGAATTGGATTAATAAATTCAAAACCCATAAAGAGATAGAACCAAAAGGATTAACTCGAATCGGCGGAAAAGATATATTTTCCTGTATATTTAGTGTTTATGATAGCAATCTCGTTGAGCGCAATATTATTTTTGTGACCTATGATGCAATTCGACAAAGTGAAAATACGCCAGATTGTTTCGAGAATTATATAATTTATCAATATCCCTTTTGTATATATAATGGAGCTGTAGCCGATTCTATTGGATTTTCATCTATTAAAAAAATAATAATACAAGATGGAACAGGGCTATTCGAGTATTACTTACTCAAAAAATGAAAATAAAAAATTTTTTTGGGGGGTAGCTAAAATTTTTTCTGGTGTTGTAATCCCTGTGATTTCATTGATTATAGGTTTTACAAAGTATTTTTCAAATAATAATATCCAGAAGGAACCGCAAGAGATCGTCTTTTCTATATTATTTATTATTGTATTGCCTGCCATCTCTTTGCTGATGAGCCAATTCATATTGAATTATGAAATAAGCAAAACAAATGATTCTATATTTGAGGCAAGTCAAAATATTCGTGCAGAGAATAATGAGTTTGTTGGGAAGGTAAACACATTAATATCAGAATCAATAACAAGGTCAAACCATTTTTCTGCCATTCATTTTCACGAGTATAAAGAGTTGTTGATAAAGTTTGTTCCTTTGTTGATTAAAGATTTTAATGACAAGCTGCAGGCGCTAAGTATAGGACACTTATATGAGAACGATCCTTCAAAATATCAGAAGTTTTGCTCTGATATATTTAATTTGGCAACCCCAAATCAAGATACAATTCAGGCAACAAGTGTTGTTGATACTATACAGAGAAACGGATTTTGGGAAGATAAGAATACTATCCAGTATTTAAAAAATAATAAAAAGATGATCGATAGAGGTATTAGATTTGAACGATATTTTTTTGTTGATAACAACACAAAAGAGTCCTCAAGAGTTCCAATTGCAAACAACCTTGCTGCAAAGGTCGACGTATTTATTATAGATTTGGATAGTGCTAATCTTAATGAGCAACTTATTAAGGATTGCGGGCTTATTGGTGATGGCATTGTAATCGAAAGTCAGGTGGATAGCAGCAAAAATATATATAAGGTGGATATTTATTTTGGAAATAAAGATAAATATTCAGAGATTAGTTCTGTATTTGACGCGCTAAGTATAAAGCATACCACAGTAGAAAACTATTATGGACTAAATAAAGAGGATATGATTCTTCGTTATGCCAATATACCTTTTGAGTAGATTTGTATGCAAAATGCAATTAACATTGCCATAGCAATGTCTATATATTCGTTATTGGCTTGCTCATATGCGATCATCTATTATGCCACTAAGATTTTTCATGTTTTTCATGCTGGCATTATAGTGATGGCGGCATACTTGGTTTACTTCTTTTCATTTCGACTATTATTTACTTTTGGGCTTTCGGTTTTGTTGTCAATCACGACTTCTATAACCGCTGGCATTTTGTGTGATTTGCTATTTTATCATTCAATGCGAAAAAAAAATCTCCCATCATTATCATTTCTAATTGTATCAATTAGCTTGTATGTCGTGCTGCAAAACGCGATCTCGCTTTTTTTTGGTGACGACACGAAAGTTATAAATACCTCTGAAATAACTGTTGGTCATCAGGTGTTCGGCGCTTATATTACCACGATTCAAATTGTAACGATATTTATCTCTTTTGCTTTATTGATTGCCGTAAATCTTTTTCTGCATTTCACAAAAATAGGTAAGTCAATCCGTGCCGTATCAAGCAATCCTGACCTCTGTAATATTTACGGTATCTCATCTGACAAAATCATTCTCATCGCTTTTGCTATAGGTTCAGCATTAGCCGCAGTTGCCGGAATTCTTTCCGCAATGGACACCAATATGACTCCGACCTTTGGCTTCAATCTTTTACTCTATGGCGTCGTAGCAATGATTATCGGCGGCGTTGGAAGCACCAGAGGTTTGCTCGCCGGTTCTTTGTTAGTCGCAACGGCTCAACACCTTGCAGCTTTTTACCTCGACACAAAATGGATGGATGCTGTCACTTATATTATCCTCATTCTCTTCCTGATCTGGAAGCCACTCGGATTTAGCGGCAAACGACTCAAAAAGGTTGAGGTATAACAATGGAGTACGTATTGCACCTTTTCATTCTCATCTGCTTCTACACCATGCTTTCGCAAAGCCTCAACCTTTCCGCTGGCTTTGCTGGACTCATCTCTTTAACCCATGCAGGCTTCTATGGTATTGGAGCCTATGTGACAGCAATTCTTTCCACATACTACGGAATTTCATTCTGGCTAACGATCCCGTTGGCCATGCTCATCAGTGGTTGCGTTGCTCTGATTGTATCACTTATCGCATTGCGTACCGTGGATGATTATTTCATTATTTGCACACTTGGAATTCAGATCATCCTCTTCTCGATCATGAACAACTGGATGGAAGTTACGCGAGGGCCGCTTGGTATTCCCGGCATTCCATCCATTCAATTGTTCGGATTCAGTCTCGACAGTAAAATATCATTTCTTTTACTCTCACTATTCTTTGTTATGCTCGTTTGGTTCATCTTACGCAATATCTCAAAATCAGGCTTTGGAAAAACACTCACGGCAATCAGCGAAGATGAAATCTACAGTCAAAGCATCGGAAAAAATGTTTATCTCTCAAAAACAGTATCGTTTACATTGAGCGCCATGCTCGCGGCCATTCCTGGTACTTTGTACGCTCACTACATCTCCTACATAGACCCGACCAGCTTCACGGTCAATGAATCCATATTCGTACTCTCCATCGTCATCATCGGCGGTCTCGGCAACCTTACCGGCAGTTTTTTTGCCTCTGCATTTTTAGTCCTTCTTCCAGAAGCCCTTCGTTTCGTCGGTATGCCCGACAGCATTGCTGCCAACATGCGGCAAATCATCTATGGTTTCATACTGGTCATTGTCATGATGACCGGAAAAAATGGCGTTCAGGAACTGCTTTCTTCAAAGCCGGGCAACTATTATAAATAATGATTTACATCGGGGGTGTTGTAGGGACGAACCTATGTGTTCGCCCCTACAAAGGATGAAAATATCGGGAAAGCTATCTAATGCCCCGACGACACATCCGCCTTCTCCTTCTTGTCCACGCGGATGAAGAGCAGCAGCGGCAAGCAGACGGCGAATACTATAGCGATCAGTTTGAAGGCGTCCATGTAGGCAAGATGGTAGCTTTGCGCCGTTACGGTGTATTCCAGCGCTTTCATCGCCATCTGGTGCGCGTTCACCGGAGCAGCGCCCGTCGAGGCGAGGCTCTGTTCGATTCCGCCGATTCTGGCGACGGCGGCGGGGTCGTAGGGCGAGAGGTGGCTGAGCATGTCGATGCGGTGCGCGGCCACGCGCTGGGTGACGTAGGTGTTGGTGATGGCGATGCCGAACGAGCCGCCGAGCTGGCGCACCATGTTGTTCAGGCCGGTCGCCTGGCCAATGTCGCGTCCGTGCAGGCCGGTGACGGCGAGCATCGTCACGGGGATGAAGATGAAGCCGAGGGCGAGGCCCCTGAGCATCAGAATCCAGAAAAAGTTCGTCGCGCCGGACTGCATGGTCTGCATACCGAGTTCCCAGCAGAACCAGAAGAAGGCGATCATGCCCACCGCCATCAGGGCTTTCGGCGAGGCACCTTTCTGCAGGGCGATGCCGAGCGGCATCGAAATGACGCCGGTGAGCATGGCGCTGGGAAAGAGCACCAGGCCGGTCAGAAGCGCCGTGAAGCCAAGCAGGCGCTGCACGAAGACCGGAAAGACGAAGAGCGAGCCGTACAGCCCGTAGCCGACAATGAAGGTCAGCACGGCGGCGATGGCCAGATTTTTGCTCCGGCCCAGCACCGAGAGGTCAACCGCCGGATGCTCCGTGTGCAGCTCGTGCCACACGAAGGCGATGAGCGAAACGACGGCAATGAACGTAAACAAGGTGATGTAGGGCGTTTCAAACCAGTCCTTCGACTCGCCGCGTTCGAGGATGAACTGGAGCGAGCCGATGCCCGCCGAGAGCAGGCCGATACCCGCCCAGTCGATCTTTTGGACCGTATGCTTCACCCTCGGCTCCTTGACGTAGGTCAGCGCGGCCCAGGCGGCGAGCAGGCCGACCGGAATGTTCACGAAAAAACACCACTCCCAGGAGAAGTAGTCCACCAGCCAGCCGCCGAGCAGCGGGCCGATGGTCGGGCCGAGCACGAGGCCCATCGAAAAGATGCCGGTGGCCGCGCCGCGCTCTTCGGGCTTGAAGGTTTCGTATAGAATCGCCTGCGAGGTCGGAAGGAGCGCTCCGCCGCCGATGCCCTGGATGAAGCGGAAAAGCACCAGCGTCCAGATGTTCGTCGCCATGCCGCAGAAAAGCGATGCGACCGTAAACAGGATGATCGAGCCGACGAAATAGTTGCGGCGTCCCATGAGGTTGCCGAGGAAGCCCGACAGCGGAATGACGATCACGTTGGCGATGGCGTAACTCGTCACCACCCACGAAACATCCTCGATGCTCGCGCCGAGGTTGCCGCTGATGTGGTTCAGCGCTACGTTGACAATCGTCGTGTCGATCAGTTCGAGCATGGCCGCCACAATGACCGTGATGGTGATAATCCACTTCCGGATCCCGGTTTCGTAATGATTCTCCGCCGCCTGGGCAGTCGGCGCGGCTGTTGCGATAGTTTCAGACATTGGTACTCCGGCGACAAAGCGTCGCAACTGTTGTCAATAAAAGATGTTGGGCTGAAGCCCGAAAATTTTGTTCGCCTGTAGAACCCCGGACTAAAGTCCGGGGCAATTATCAAGAATATTTCCTCGAAACAATCCGTTGAGATTGAAAACAGGGATCATGCCGAATCATCATGGATGACAGATTGAGCGTGTATTCAGGAGGGTTTTAACCCGACGGACATTCAGCAATCTTACATTCTCATTGCCCCGGCTTTCAAGCCGGGGGCAGTCAAAACACAAAATCACTCTGGGCTTTAGCCCAATCATTTCACCTTCACTTCGACGATCACGTTCATTCCGGCGGCGAGCGGCAGGTCGGTTTTTTCGTCGAAGACAATCTTGACTGGCACTCGCTGCGTCACCTTCACGAAGTTGCCGCTGGCGTTATCGGGCGGAAGCAGCGAGAACTGTGCGCCCGTTCCGGCGGAGATAGAATCGACATGGCCACGGAGCTCCTTGCCGGGGAACGCATCGGCCCTGACGATCACCTTCTGGCCGGTGCGCATGTGTTCGAGCTGCGTCTCCTTGAAATTGGCGACCACCCACAATTTGCCGCTGCCGACGATGGCGATGAGCTGCTGGCCGGGAGTCACATACTGGCCGGGCTGAACGTTCTTTTTTGAAACCTTGCCGTCAGCCGGAGCGGTAATGGTTGTCCACGAAAGCTGGAGTTCGGCGTTTTTCAGCTCGGCCTCGGCAAGTTTTGCCTGGGCGAGCGCGGCTTTGTAGTTGTCGCCAGCAGCGGCGTGCTGCGCGGACGAGGCGGTCGCGCCAGCCGTGGCGGCATCGAGTTCCGCGCGCGAAATCACATCCTGCCTTTGCAGATTGCGGCTGCGGCGGAGGTCGGCATCGAGCCTGGTCTGCGTCGCGCCCGCGGCCACGATTTCAGCCTGCGCCGCCGACACTGCCGCCCGCGCTCTCAGGAGTTGCGCCTCGGCCATGTCGCGCTTGATCTGGTAGTCCGAAGTATCGATGCGGACGAGCGCGTCGCCTTTTTTGACCGTCTCGTTGTCTTCGGCGAGCACCTCGGCAACCTTGCCCGGTACGCGCGGAATGAGCGGATAAATATCCCCAACGATCTGGGCGTTGTCGGTCTCGACGTAGCTGAACGAGCGGACGAGCTTCATGCCGCCCCAGATGAGGCCGATGGCGAGCAATATGCCGAATATCGCCATGCGCACCCACGAGCGCTCCGGTTTTGGTTTGCCCGATTCGTTGGCCGGCGTCTGGGGGTTGGATTGCTGCGTTTCTGCCATTGGTGTAAATCTGTCGTTGGTGTTTACAGGATTGCTTCTTTCTGTTTCCGGTGAATCGCCTCCGCTTCATTGACTGGCTCCGGCGAGCGGAGCACCAGCACCGGGCACGGCGCGTTGCGCATGACCGATTCGGCGGTGCTGCCGACGAGCAGGCGGCGGATGCCGCTCGCGCCATGCGAGCCGAGCACGATCATGCTGGCTCCGGTTTTTCGTGCATAGTCGATGATCGTCGCGGCTGGTGAACCGTACTCGACGGCAAAACGCACCCGGCAACCGTAGGTCGAAAGCAGGTCGGAATATCTCGAAAAGTGGTGGAGATGCTCCTTGAACAGCGTACCCCGGTCGCCGGAACCAGCATTGCCGACATGCAGCACGATCAGTTCGGCATCGCCCGAACCGTGCTCGGCAGCGTGAAGCAGCGCCCTCTCGGACGAAGGCGAGAAATCAACCGGGCAGAGCATGATTCTCGATGGTTTTGCATGAGTTATCGTCATAATCGTCACTCCGTTTATCGCTCGATCAGATCGCCAGCGGCGCGTCTGACCGAATAGGTGTTCATTACATATTCATATCGCGACTGCAAGTTCGCCAGCTCGGCTGCGGCCAGCGTCGCTTCGGCGTCGAGCAGGTCGAGCGTGGTGGCGAGGCCGTTGTCGTAGCGGATTCGCGCGTGCCTGGCCGCCAGGTCGGCCTGCGAAACCTGAAGGCGGGTGGTCTCGATCTTCTCCCGGCTGCTTTGCAGGTCGTTGACCGACTGGCGCACCTCGGCCTGGCTCATCTGTTCGGTATCGAGCCGCTGCTGCTCGGCCGAGCGCTTCATCGCGGCGGCCTCCCTGAGCGCGGCGCTCCTGCCGAAGCCGTCGAAGATCGGCATCTGAAGCTCGACGCCCGCCGCGACGTTGGTGCGCATCTTGTCGATGTCGGGCACGTAGCCGTTGCTTGTGCCCCACGAGGCGCTGCCCACGATCTTCGGCAGGAACTCACGGGTGGCCAGATTTTTTTTGTACGCTGCCGCCTTGAGATTCTCGCGGGCGAGCATCACCTCCGGCCGGTGGTCGAGCGCCGAGGCTGCAAGCTTGTCGGCATCCATGCCGGCAGCCGAAATGTCGAACGAGCCGCGCAGGTTCAGCGGAGCGTTCTCGTCGAGGCCGCAGAGACGGCGCAGCGTGATCTCCTGATTGCGGAGCCGGGTCTGATAGTCGATCCTGCGGGTGGCGGCTCTCGACAGCCGAACCTGGGTCGTCAGGAGGTCGAAGCGGGTGGCCGCGCCCTCGGCGTAGCGCTTCTGCATGTTGTCGAGATTGGTTTGCAGGGCGGCAACCTCTTTTTCCTGAACCCTGACCGCCTCCTGCAAAAAGAGCACGGAGTAGAAGGTCTGGACGGTCGCCAGCGACAGATCGCGCAGGGTCATATCCTGCCGGATGCTCGCCGAGTTCCGTCCGGCCTTGGCCATATCGATGGTGCTCGAGGTGCGGCCGAAATCGAACAGCATCATCTCGGCGGTAATTCGCGCGTCGTAATTGTCGTTCGGCATGAACTTCATGGCCGCGCCGCCAAAAGATATCTCGGAGACCGGATCGAGGTAG
>Ga0209575_10001128_pt1 | contig 11593 bp, 13 predicted proteins | sample Medcelwee11metaG_FD_187172 | JGI IMG/M metagenome (GOLD analysis project Ga0209575, IMG submission 187172) | Freshwater pond sediment microbial communities from the University of Edinburgh, under environmental carbon perturbations - Medium... | ecosystem: Environmental > Aquatic > Freshwater >...
TCGCGATAGAGCTCTCCATGACCATCCTCATGACTATCGTAGGCTGCCTGGGGTTCATGCAATTCATGTTCCTGAACATCATCAAGGCATCGCGGCCGCCGGTGGAGCTCTGACCATGCCATCCACCACTGACCTGAAAGCGAGGGTTTCCGGGTTTTTCCTCAGGCTCAAGCAAAAGAGGAGGCAGGCCGCTCTTGACAAGGAAGCCAGCAGGGTGAAAGAAGAGCTTTCCAAGAAGGAGATGACAGCCGCCTCTGGGGCAGCAGAAAAAAAAGAGGGAGCTATTCCTTTTCTCAAAAACCTTTTCGGGAAGAAAAAAGAGACCGGAAAGCTAGAGGAACCAAAGAAGAAGATAAAAGAAAACGTAAAGCCAGAAGAACACAAGAAGAAGATCAAGGAAAAGAGGAGGGCGAGGCTCAAGTTCCATCTGGATCTCGCGGGGCTCGAGAAAGATCCCCAGCGGATCATCAAGGAATTGCTCATAGGTGCCTGCTGCCTCGATCTCACTGCATTCATCTATATCTCATATAAGATATTCCAGGGGTCCGGAGCCGGGATCATCTATTTCCTATCCCTCTTCTTCCTGTTCGCGACCGTCGGTTTCATCGCTTCAGCATTCATCGTCTGGGCGGCATTCTACGCGTATATCGATGTCAGGGTCTACAAGAGGAAGATAGAGATCGAAAAAGTCCTTCCTGATTTCCTCCAGCTCGCGTCAGCGAATATCAAATCGGGTATGCCTATCGACAAGGCGCTCTGGCTCGCGGTCAGGCCACGGTTCGGGGTGCTCGCGAAAGAGATTGAGATCGTCGCCAAGCAGACTATGACAGGAAGCGACCTTGAGGAAGCGCTCAAGCAGTTCGCGGATAAGTATGATTCCATGACCCTCAAGAGATCCATCTCCCTCATCATCGAAGGACTTCGCTCAGGAGGAGAGATCGGAGACCTCCTCTACAGGATTTCATCTGATATCCAGGATTCGGAAATACTCAAGAAAGAGATGGCGGCATCTCTCACCACCTATGTCATCTTCATCTCTTTCGCGACGGTCCTTGCAGCGCCTTTCCTTTTCGGGCTTGCGAGCCAGCTCTTGTCCATAGTCCAGGAAGTGACGGGAAACATCGATATGCCTGACACAGGGAGCGGAGGGATGGGCATAAGCGTCAGTTCATCAGGGATAGACCAGGGTGATTTCAGGATTTTCGCGATCACCATGCTTTCGGTGACCTCATTCTTTTCGGCGTTGATCATTGCCACTATCCAGAAAGGGGACATCAAGGCTGGACTCAAGTACATACCCATATTCGTCATAACAACTGTCGTGCTTTTCCATATCTCCGCGTGGGGCCTTGGGAAGATATTCGAGGGGATGTTCTAGATGGGCAAGAAAGCTCAAGCAATGAGCGATTTCCTCATCACTTACGGCTGGGCGATCCTCGTGGTCCTTGTGGTGGTGGGAGCGCTCGCCGGCCTGTCACAGCTCGGGATCATCAGGAGCGACACCTCCTTCCCTGAAGCCTGCACCATGAGGGTGGGCCTCGCCTGTATCGACCATGTGATCCGCCCTGACAAGGCATCCCTCACCCTTGTCAACGGGATCGGTAAAGACATCAACATCATCAATATCAGCATAGGGGGCAATTGCTCTGAGAGCTTCAATAAGAATTTCGATCGCGGCGAGACCATCACCTTCGAGCTCTTCGGATGCAATAACGGAAAGAGACTGAACAGGTTCGAAGAGGGAGTCACCATCTATTACAAGGACAAAGGAAGGTGGATCGTGAAGAAAACAGAAGGGACAATAGTCGCGCAGGTGTCGTGAATCAATCGAAATCTCGTACAACCGGTGAAACACTGATAGAAAAAGCAGATTATTAGGGAAGGTATTAGGGGCATATACTAAACCAGTATACATATCAGTAACATTTATATAGGAGTGATGCGGGTTAAGAGCGATATCTATTGAATCGATGAAAAAATGAGGTGAGAGATATGATTAAAAGAGCCCAAGCGGCAATGGAATTCCTGATGACCTATGGGTGGGCAATCCTCGTCGTCCTCGCGGCGATCGCGGCACTCGCTTATTTTGGAGTACTCAGTCCTGACAGATTCCTGCCGGAGAAATGCACATTCCCTTCCGGGGTGGCGTGCCTTGATAAAACAACCAGCGGAACCGAAGTCCGCCTGAGGATCCAAAACTCGGCAGGGTTTGATATGACCGCATTGGATATGCATATGATCTATGTCAACTCAACCGGAACATATACTATTGCATGCACCGGAGCGGACGCAACCCTCACCAATGGTGAAACCGATAGCTTCTCATGCCCTGGCGGATTCGAGGCCGGAAAAATGAAGGCTGACATCAATATGACCTACACGAACCAGCAGACCACCATGAGACACACCACGATGGGAGAGCTGATTGCAAAAGTCAATTAATCATTTCTTTTTTTTTATGTTTCTCAAACAATCCCTATTTGTGCTTCTCCTCCTTATAATCACTCTCATCTCCGTGTCATCCGCTGGGGCAGTCGACGACATCCAGGAGATATTTTCCAATTGGGTCGCCAGGGGAGGCAATTTCACCACGGACAGCCAGGTATTCAGGGTCCAGACCACGGCAGCTGACGGAGAGAGGGTGGTAGTCTCGTTAAAAGATGAGATGGTCATGGTCGACAACAGCTCATGCGAAGAGCTAGGCCCTTATTTCATCTGCTATATGGGGACAAAGTTCCTGGAGTACGACAAGACTACAGACAAGGCCATCGACCAGTTCAATATCATCGTCAAGAAAAGGATGACCAAGATCGGGTTCACCAAGAGGTCAGTATCCAAGGCAAATCCTTATCTGTGGGAAGAGATCGAGATCACCACGAGATTCGAGAATACCGGCATCATAAATGTCAGGCAGGCTAATTTCTCCGAGACGTTCAGCAGGCATTTCAGGGTGATCAAGGCGGGTGTCTGCACATATAACGCGTCGCAGGTGTGGTGGGAAGGACCGATACCACAGGACAGCATAGTCGAATGCACCTATACCCTCAAACCCGTCAATGTCACATCCATTACTCTCCTCGGATCGATCACCTTCACCGACACCAATGGGAAAGCGGCTACCGTGAAAACCGACAGTCTCGCCATCAATGTCCAGAAACCCATGCTCCAGCTCAATTCAACTATCCTGGAGGGAGATGGAGCAAGACTGGGGAAGGAGGCAGTGTTGACGGTCACGCTGACCAACGTCGATCCCCTCGCGACAGTCACCCTCACTAAATTCGATATCACTCCTGAGAACGGGCTCTCTGTCCTGAGGCAGTCGATCAATCTGGTGAATGACGGGGCAATCTACCGCTATTCAGGAAGGATTTCGCCGAATGGGAAGGTAAGGCTGAACATGACCATAGTCCCGAAAGAAAGCGGGAGGAAGAAGGTCGATCTGTACACGCTCTATTTCATCGATGGGAAAAGGATCGACAATACCCAGAACGAAGAACTAGACATCAGGCTTGATGACCTCAATGGGTCAGTCAGGGCAGACAATGCCACGCTCGGCAAGGACGGCAGGATCAGGATCATGGTAATGAATTACGGGTACCATGACACGTTCAAGGATATCACGGTCTGGGTGACCTCCCCTATCGCGGGACTTGATCGGGAGTATGAAGTGAATGAGGTGCTCCCTAAGAGCCATAAGGTCGTGGTGGACGGGACATTCCCATTCCCCGATGCCGCTAATGTCACCGATTTCCCGATCAACCTGGATATCGAGTACCACACCATCTATGGTCAGCCGATATACAAGCATTATAATTTCACCGTGCGGGCCTCTCTGGAAAAAGCCGTCAACGAGACGGGCCAAGCATCTGCAGGAAGCGATGGGACAACGGCGCCGATCGAGGACACAACACCACAGCCACAGATACAGGTCATGGATGTCATCACGTCCAGGGGTTTCAAGGTCACGCTCATCGGGATCGGGATCGCGGCATCAGTGGCGATTGTGGCATTCATCATCATCAGGATAATCAACAAGGTGAGGGGATCAAGACTCAAGGAGGAGCTGTTGCCTCCTCCGGTCCATTTCGAGAACCCGAACAAAGGGGGGTTCCTGACTGAATTCGAGAACCAACCTGAGGACGGAGATGATCCAGAAAAAGCGCCAGGAGAAGATGAGACCACAAGTACAGCTGATGTAAATAATGACCCTGAAAAAGCGCCGGTTGCTGAGGCAACAGGAAAAAATAAAGCGGATAATAAACCAGAAAAAAGTGCCGGAAAAACCAGGCAACCGCGAAAGGATACAAAAAAGAAGGGCCCTGATTCCGCAACATTGAAAAAGCCGGATTCCTTCAGGTTCTAAGATGACGCGGGAACCTATTGTCGCTGGACAGTTCTATGAGGCAAGTTTCGGGAAGCTTGACCGCCAGATCGAGGGCTGTTTCGACGGTACATTCGGGCCTGGATGCACTCCTGGGAAAAGGAAAGACAAGAGGATACTTGGGATAATCTCCCCTCATGCAGGTTATCCCTTCTCAGGCCAATGCGCAGCCTGGGGATTCAAGGAGATAGGGGAGTCAAGGATACCAGACACCTTCATCCTTCTCGGGCTCTCCCATCAGGGATACAAGAGCGCCATCTCATCAGATGATTGGGCGACCCCATTCGGGCCTGTCAGGAACAACAAAGCACTCGGAGAGGTCATCTCCAAGGTCTCAGGGATCCCTATCATGGACCAGCCGCACAGGACCGAGCATTCGATAGAGGTCCAGCTGCCATTCCTGCAGTTCGTATGCAAGGACATGCTTTCACGCCTCCGGATCATCCCCATCATCATCTCGGGAGACGTCGACCCTTATCTGGCAGGGAAGAGGATCAGGGAGGCGTGCCAGGGGAAGGAATGCCTCTTCATCGCCTCAAGTGATTTCACCCATTACGGGCCGCATTATGGATATGTCCCGTTCACTGATGACAAGAAAGAGAAGCTGAGGGAGCTTGACCAAGGAGCGATAACGAAGATCATCGCGAAAGACGCGCAAGGATTCCTTGATTACACCAAAAAGACCGGGGCGACGATCTGCGGAAGGCATCCTATCGTCGCCCTCATGGGAGCGCTCCCGGAACCCTCCCCAAAACTCCTTTCGTATTATACCTCAGGGGATATCCTCGGAGACCATGAGAACGCGGTTGGATACGCCTCAATACTATTTCGATGACATCGATGAAAGCAAAGAATACGGAATACGCTATCGGGATCGACCTCGGCGGGACGAAGATAGAGACAGACATCGTCTCATCTGAGGGCGAGATCGTCTACCGATCGAGATTCGCTACAGAAGGGAAGCGGCCGAAGGATGAGATCCTGAAGACTATCGCCCAGTCGGTCGACCTTGCTAAGAGATGGGCCATCGCGCGGGAGAAAAAACTGAAAGGAGTAGGCATCGGGGCTCCGGGATTCGTCCTTCCCGGCGGAAAGATGTCGCTCATCGCCAATATCCCTCCCTTCGAGGGGATCGACCTGCGCGCTGAGCTTCACCGGAGGGTAAGGATGGAGATAAGGGTCGAGAACGACGCGAACTGCTTCGCATTCGCTGAACATCTCTACGGAGCTGCGAAAGGGACCAGGGACTCGATAGGGCTCATCTGGGGGACCGGAGTGGGGTCAGGCATCATCATCGGCAACAAGATCCATTCAGGGTTCAGGGGCTCAGCCGGAGAGATAGGGCATGTCGTCATCAATCCGGACGGCCCATTGCGCTGCACGAATTGCGGAGCAATAGGGGACATCGAATCCTACTCTTCAGCACCAAGCATAGTCAGGTATTACCACCGATTCGGGGGGGAGAATAAAGAGGCCGATCCGACATTTGTCATGAAGAGCACAGAGAAAGCTGCTGAGATGGCGAGGGAACAAGCCATCCATTACCTCTCAAGGGGGATAGCCATGCTCATCAATATCCTTAATCCGGAGGCTGTGGTCATGGGAGGGGGGGTATCGAACTCGAATCATTACAGGAGGATCAATGAGCTGACTTCCTCCTTCACCGCGCCATCCATCAGGAAGACCTGCAAGGTGGTACGCCATAAGATCGGCGACAGCGCAGGCGTCATCGGCGCGGCAGCCCTATTCAACCATGAAACACCATAAGCTCACCTATGAAGACCTCATGAAGCAGCACCTGCGGATACTCAAAGAGCTGCAGTACCCGACAGGCCTCTTCGCCGCGTCAAGGAAGGCGGTACCGACAGGGTATGAAAAGGCATGGCTCAGGGACAATTTCTATGAATGCCTGGCATTCGAGAAGATCGGTGACTGGGAGACAGTTCGCAAGACTTACAGGGCAATCCTTGACATCTTCCTCAAGCATGAGTATAAGATAGACCATGCGATAGCGAAAAAGCCCGAGCACCGTTATCAGTACATCCACCCTCGCTACAATCCGGAGACATTCGATGAGTTCTGGGAGGAATGGGGCAACAAGCAGAACGACGCCATCGGGGCGATACTCTTCAAGATAGGTAAGCTTGAGCATGTGAAGGGAATCAGATTGCTGGAGAATGATAACGATAAACGGGTCATCCAGAAACTGGTGGATTACCTGGCGAGCATCGAGTACTGGCATGATCCTGATTCCGGGATGTGGGAGGAGGACGAGGAGGTCCACGCGTCATCCATAGGGGCATGTGTCGCTGGCCTCAAGATGATCAAGAAATACACTGACATAAAGGTCCCGAGGGAGCTCATCAAGGCAGGGGAGAAGACGCTCCATGCCATGCTGCCCAGGGAATCGCGGAGGAAATACGTCGATCTCGCACTGCTCTCCCTCATCTATCCCTATAATGTGGTCACGAAAAAGGAGAGGGACATCATCCTTGACAATGTGAAGTACCACCTCCTCCGAAAGCACGGGGTCATCAGGTACAAGAACGACCATTATTACAACAAGAACCCGGACGGGTACTCTGAAGAAGCGGAATGGACATTCGGTTTCTCGTGGCTCGCTATCATCTTCGAGAAGATGAAGAAATGGGATCTCGCGAAAGAATATATCTCCCTTGCCAAACAGACTATCAACAGCGATGGTGAGATACCTGAACTCTATTTCTGCAACAGCAGGGATTTCAACGAGAATTCGCCGCTCGGATGGTCAGAGTCGCTCTTCATCGTGGCTGTGTATAAGATGAACAGGAAGCACTTGAATGTGGATTGAAGGAGGGAAGTTGATTGCCCCGCGTAGCGGGGCAATCGGATTTTGGACGGAACTTTCCAAAAAACGAGTCAAGAAAAACCCATCGGACCGACCTTCCTCAGAACTTCTTTGATCTCTTCGATCACCTCTTTCTGATAGGTCTTGTCGCTCATGCGGACGAAACGGAGAAGGATATCAGCCATCGCTTCCTCATCCATCATCTTGAGGATGAAGCCGTCTGTTATGAAGTAGAACCTGAATTTCCTGTATTTGAGCTCCTTGATGACCATACCTCCGACAGTCCCGAGGAGCTTCCCTTTGGAGGGCTGCCCTTCCACGGATTCCATCAGGTTGAGGATCCTGTGCGCCTCAGGTCTCGATAACCTCTTCATGATCTCCTGGACGAGGGAGCGATCTCAACTCTTGCCATCGACCATCTTTCTCGCTTCTTCGACCGATACTGAATCCTTTCCGCCCAGGAGGAACTCGCGGAGCTGCTCCTTGACAGCCATCCTATAGATCTTCTTGATAATGTCCTCGTAGGTGTCCTCTTTGGAACCTAAGGTGGAGATGAGGCTCTTCGTCTCCTTGCTGAGCTGGATAGTGGAGTTCATGTTATAGTGAGTATAGCAGCTATAGTAAATAATTGTTTCGTTAGGAAAAATGATGATGTTACGGAATGTCAGAGAATATCCCTCCCTCGTCTAGAAGTCCTGCTGAAAAAAAAAGTGATCAAAGAATCCTCCGAAAGAATAAGAATATGATCCCCTAAGAGGGATGACCTTTTCCCGGTGTGGCAGGAGGTACACAATCCTTCTTCTTCATGGCAAGATACGTCTCCTTGCTCATGCTGGCAGTTTTTAGGCAGGAATCGATTATCAGGTTCTGCTGACGTGACCAGTCCTTGTCGTCGTGCGTCCTCACGTAGTCCGCCCAACGGCTGACGAACAGCATCCTCTCTTCCCGGTTCTTCAGTTCATCCATTTTTCAGGAGAGCCTCGTATCTCATCAGGCCTCTACGAGATGGTCTCCACAACCCTTAAAAACCTTGCCGCTTTTTCTCCTCCCATGGTAAGGATAGCTGTCGTCAGGAAGCCAGAATGCAACCCGGTGAAGTGCGCGAACCTCTGCATGAAGCTCTGCCCGGTGAACAGGACAGGCGCGAACTGCATCATCAATGACCCGGTCGATACCAAAGCGGTGATAGACGAAGCGCTCTGCACCGGCTGCGGGATCTGCTCTAACAGGTGTCCCTTCAAGGCGATAGATATCATCAACCTCCCGGAGGAACTAAAAAAGGAACCTATACACCGCTATGGGAAGAACGGTTTCGCGCTTTTCAACCTCCCTGTCCCGATCTTCGGGAAAGTGGTGGGGATCATCGGGAGGAACGGCATCGGGAAATCGACAGCTGTCCAGATACTCTCAGGTATCATCCACCCGAATCTCGGGCGCGATAGCGCGACGATCGAAGATGTCATCCATTATTTCAAGGGGACAGAGGCACACCTCTTCTTCGAGAAGGTGAGGGAGGGCAGTGTGGTCCTCTCCATGAAGCCGCAGATGGTTGAATCAATCCCTAAATTCCACAAGGGGACGGTCAGGGAGCTCCTCCATAAGGTCGACGAGAAAGGCAAGCTCGATGAATACACCCGGACCCTGGGTATCGACATGGTCATGGACTCGAAGATCGGAGAGATCTCAGGGGGAGAGCTCCAGAGGGTCGCCATCTGCGCGGCTGTCCTCAAGAAAGCGAATGTCTATTTCTTCGATGAGCCGACCTCTTATCTGGATATCAAGCAGAGGATCAAAGTCTCACAATTCATAAAAAGCCTGGTGGATGAGCATACCGCTGTCATGGTGGTGGAGCACGACCTCATCATCCTTGACTACCTGACCGACCTCATCCATCTCATGTACGGAAAACCAGGAGCCTACGGAATCGCGAGCCAGACAAAGACATCGAAGGCAGGTATCAATATCTATCTCTCGGGGTTCCTGAAAGAAGAGAACGTCAGGTTTAGGGACAAGGAATTGATATTCTATTCCAAACCCCCTAGCGACATGAAGAGCAGGGTTCCGCTCGTCTCCTGGAAAGGGGTGAAGAAGACCCTGGGCAAGTTCCTCCTTGGAGCTGACAAAGGTTCCATCGATAAGCATGAAGTCATCGGTGTCCTCGGAGAGAACGGGATAGGGAAGACAAGTTTCGTCCGCATCCTTGCAGGAGAACAGAAAGCGGATGAGGGAGACATCGAAGGGGATATGAAGATGGCTTACAAGCCGCAATACATCAGCCTCCCTGACGTCCTTGTCGCCGAGCTTCTCGGAGAGGCTATCACCACACATGAGAATGATATCATCAAGCCCCTCGAGATCGAACGATTGTTCGAGAAGAAGACATCACAGCTCTCCGGGGGCGAGCTCCAGAGGGTGGCGATCGCGAAGGTCCTCTCAGAGGAATCTGACATCTATCTCATGGACGAGCCCTCTGCCTACCTGGATGTCGAACAGAGGATGATCATATCGCGTGTCATACGCGACAACATGGAGAGACGGGGGGCATCAGCGATGATCGTCGACCATGACCTCCTCTTCATCGACTATATCTCAGACAAGATCATGGTATTCGACGGCATCCCTGCAATAGAAGGGAGCGCGACAGGCCCTTATGATATGGAGGACGGCATGAACCGGTTCCTTGAACGCCTGGACATCACCATGAGGAGGGACCATGAATCCCTCCGTCCAAGGGTGAACAAGAAAGAGTCACAGATGGACAGGAAACAGGTCGGGAGCGGGAAGAGATATTATGCTTAGCTGAAAAACGGTTTCTTCAGTTGCCTCTTTTTCCGGGCTTTGTCTTTCCTGGAACCAAAAAAAAGTAGATAGAAAATATGATGATATTAACATAGAGAGCGATCGTGATGAACGGGAGATGCCGGATGAGAGATACGAGAGATAGGTGATGTCCATCATCCGTTTTTTGTGATTGGGACTTTTCCTCATGGAGAATCCCCTTGTCATCGAACACAGAGAGATAGAGGGAATCCGTTGTCCTTACACGCCCCATATCCATATCAGGTCGGGGCATAAAATATTCACCGCTTATTGTCCACTCACCGCCTTTGATCGCCTTGATGACTGCTTGAAAACAACAGCTCGAATTCTCCTCCATCGAGCCTTTCCAGGTCAGGTTTCCGCTTACCAACTCGAATCCCTCAGGGAGGCTGACATTGATCAATGCTTCCTCTAATCCTTTTACGATACCATGGGTATATGAAAAATTGACTGTCAGTTCTGCTGTTTCCCACAATGCCGGGGCTTTGGAGATCGAGAGGTTGAGGGCTAATGGCTTAGGGAAGGTTGGGCTTGTTGGAGATACGCATGGAAGAATCGATAGGAATTCAGCACTGATCATGAGCAGAATTATCAGATTCTTCCTGTCGATCGCAGATTTCATGGATTTTCCTCGATATCTGTTTGGGTCAAATACAGCACTGAAACAAAAAAAAATTACATCATTTATTCCTCCCGATTTATTTATCCTGATATAACAAATTTTTGGGGGTTATTATCTTCCCTCTTGAATGTCCTTTTGAATAGCGCAGATTCATCCCAGGAAAAGTAGAACGGAGATTCATCAATGACTCTGGCACATATCTCACGCTTTTCCGTGCGCCTTTATCCCCTGTTCAAGCATCCCGGTCTTCGTGATGATCCCGCCCATGATGGCGTTAAGGCGCGTGATGAGAGAATGGATGTCTGCGATGATCTCTTTCGACATGGTCTGTTTCATCCTGTCGACGTCTTTTTTCAGGTCTTTCATGAGCCTCGCAACCTCTGCAAGATGATCCTGGATCATCTCTATATCCTTGGCATCTTTTCTCATTCTCCCCATGAGCTCGCTATAGGTCCTGTTCAGGTATCCTGCATCATGTTCAGCGACTGAACGGAGCTGATCCAGCACCTTATCGATCCTTTCCTGGAGTGCATCAGCTTCTTCCGGAGCGACAGACTCGACACGATATTCTTTCAGGGTCTCTATCCAGGATATGCAGTGCTGGAAGATATCCCTCATCTTCATCTCTTTTATGCGCTCTTTCTCGAGCTCAGCCAGGATCTCTATTATGTCTTTCATGTCAATGCTCACCTATCAGGTCCGCTGTCCCTGCGCCTAGCATAGCGAGGATGCTGGTCGTCGCCACCATCTTGTATCCCTCTATGAATGTGGTCTCAGGGGAAAATACTCCGAAAAGCCAGAACACGATGATGATGACAGAGATAGCGGTGAAAAATATCAGGGTGACTCTTATGGGGATGAATGAAAGGATGCGGACGGTCTTCACTTTGCGGAACCCGGAGAAATAGATGAAGAGCACCCCGATGACAAATGCGGTGATGAG
>Ga0209575_10001131_pt1 | contig 11572 bp, 8 predicted proteins | sample Medcelwee11metaG_FD_187172 | JGI IMG/M metagenome (GOLD analysis project Ga0209575, IMG submission 187172) | Freshwater pond sediment microbial communities from the University of Edinburgh, under environmental carbon perturbations - Medium... | ecosystem: Environmental > Aquatic > Freshwater >...
TCTCACATCGCCTGCTCTGTCTATGTCAGTACAGAACGCATGCTGGTTCTTTCCCGGTTTCTCGTACAGGTCGCTTTTTGCCAGGATGGCATCAACCGGAAGGCCAATGCCGGCATAAAAGTCAGTCACCAGTTTCACCGGATCATTTTTTTCATAATAGCTGTCAAAGTCTACAGTGTATATCTCCGGAGCCTCCTGAAAGTACCTGTTCTGGTAGTGCCATGGCTGCAGTTCAGCGATCTCTATCCCATAACGACTTGCAAAATAGGTATCAATATCTCCCTTAAGCTGAGCAAAGTTGTCGCGGGTAAGACTGTCAAGCTCATCAAAGATCCTGGTTACATCTTCAGGCTTCTGACCCGAAAGTTCGAGACTCATTGTGTGATAGTTGGCAAATCCAAGTTTCTGTGCAATTTTATTGCGGTGCTTTACCAGGTTGATCACATCCTCAGAGACCAGCGGGCCTATCATCTTATGTCCCTCCCATGCTGCCTGCAGCTCTCCACTGTTCTTCGAGTTACGGAGTATCTCCTCCACCTCGTTGTCTGACAGCGGCTTGCCATCAACGGACACCCTGAAGTTAGAGTACTTCTTATTGATTGCCGTCTCCATCCTGATCTGTTCAGAGATCAGGCTGGTATCTATCTGACCCTGAAGGTATGAGTTGTACAACAGCTCGAGCTGCCTGGCAAGGAGCGGATCCTTTACCATTCCTGACTCTTTCATCTCCTTCAGCCCGGCGAAAGCCACAGGATCAACAAAAAAGCTTACATATTCTATTGTTGCCTTTTCACTGCGGGCCCAGGCCTCATCAGTACCGTTTATGTTTGCTTCCCACGATGCAAGGGCATTTTCCTTGTACAGGGGAATTATTTTCGTTTCATATGCGGAGATAAACTCCCTCATCCGGTTTTCCATTTTCTCCTGTTTTGATGTACATGACCATGACATGGTCAACACTACAATTAAATAGACAGATACTTTTCTCATCATTTTTGTTTTGGATTTTGCGAAGGTAAAAAAAATGGAACAGATAAAAGATGATGCTCCGCACCTTCAGTGCCCGAGCGATTTCCTTCGAGTGCCTCTGCGGTTAAATATCGAAACCAGCCGCAAATAAGCAGGTGAGATGCAAAAAGACAAAGAGGCAGCTCAGTGTACCCTGGTGCCGTGGTGTATCTTCTCAAGCAAACCTGCTATTACATGGTCTTCAGGCTGAAGATCAAGACCGGGTAAAATAGCCTTCAGTTCATGATCAATGCCGAAAGCATCTGCCACCAGGTCATTTGTGCAGGTTTCAATTTCGCTGTAAGAAAGTAATCGGGTAGAGATATTATCCATAGGCGTTGTTGTTCTCATATGAGAAAAACGCCCTTATCTCTCCAAAAATTGTCTCAGCTGATTGAAAGAGTAATATTTTTTTCTTCCATTATCTTCCGCATGTTAATCAGGGCATAGCGCATGCGACCGAGGGCGGTATTGATACTCACCCCGGTCATATCAGCTATCTCCCTGAAGCTCATGCCGGCATAATGACGCATTATCACCACCTCGCGCTGGTCCTCAGGGAGCTCGCTGACGAGGCGACGGACATCGCGCAGCACCTGCCGGCGAACCATCACATCCTCAACATTCTCATCCGCAAGCCTGCGTGAATTGAACAGATCGCTCTCATAGTCATCATTAAGTACTATGCCCATCTGTTTTTCATGCCTGAAATGATCGATGATGAGATTGTGGGCAATGCGCATCACCCATGACAGAAACCTGCCATCATCCTGGTACCGGCCTGCACGGACAGACTGAACAACCTTCAGGAAAGTATCCTGAAAGATGTCATCCGCGAGATCACGACTTCGAATGTAAAGGCTGATATAGGAATAAACCTTGCTCTTATGCCGAAGGATCAGGAGCTCGATGCTCCTCTCATCACCGTTCATGAAACTGGTTATCAGTTCATAATCGGTCTTTGTGCTCTTCATAACTCTTACTTTTTGGTCAAGAGTAGAATTATGCTATAGGCTATCCTCCGTCGTTTTGGTTATTCAAGACACAAAGAAAACAAAAATTCTTTATTTCAAAATGATTATTTTTGGCTTTTTCTTATAAAGAGCTTAAATGAAGGGTAATATTGAGATAAAAGGGGCGCGTGTACACAACCTTAAAGATATTACCCTTGATATTCCGAGAGACAGGCTTGTCGTAATCACCGGAGTGTCAGGATCAGGCAAATCGTCACTTGCCTTTGACACAATCTATGCCGAGGGGCAGCGCCGTTATGTGGAGAGTCTATCATCATACGCACGGCAATTCCTGGGGCGCATGAACAAGCCTGATGTCGACTTCATCAATGGCATCCCTCCTGCAATAGCCATAGAGCAAAAAGTAAACACGAGAAACCCGCGGTCGACCGTCGGCACCTCCACGGAGATACACGACTATTTGCGGCTTCTCTGGGCAAGGGTCGGGCACACAATCTCACCCGTATCCGGCCGGGAGGTTAGGAAGCATACTGTTGACGATGTTGTGAACTATATCGCCAACCTCACAGAAGGGACCCGCGTGGTCCTGACTGCTCCGCTGACCGTACCTGAGAATGTCGATCCTTCAGAGTTCATTGATTTCCTTATAAGGCAGGGGTATAACCGGATAAGCACGGAGAAGGGCATTGTAAGGCTCGATGAGCCTGGCGCCACCGAAATGGTGAAAAATGCACCGGTCGTTGAAATAATCATCGACAGGCTGTCAGCGGGCAGGTTGCATGAGGAGCTGAGCCGTGCAGCCGACTCAGTACAGACTGCCTTTCTGACCGGAAGAGGCCACATAAAGCTGGATGTGACTGATGAGGAGACATCGCAGACAGTGAGATTCTCGGATAAGTTTGAAGAAGACGGCATCACCTTTGAAGAACCCACCGAGCATCTCTTCAGCTTCAACTCCCCTCTGGGCGCCTGTCCTCTCTGTGAGGGGTACGGCAAGGTGATAGGGATAGATGAGAACCTGGTCATCCCTGATGAAAACCTGTCGGTATATGATGACGCCATTGCATGCTGGAGAGGCGAGACGATGAAGCAGTGGAAGGAGAAACTTATATTCAGCGCCGGCAAGTTTGACTTCCCGATACACAAGCCATGGCATAAGCTTACTGCCGAACAGAAGGCCCTTGTCTGGAGCGGCAACAGGTATTTCTTTGGTCTGAGCCAGTTCTTCGAACATCTTGAGGAGAAGAAATACAAGATACAGTACAGGGTCATGCTCAGTCGCTACAGAGGAAAGCGCGTCTGTCCCGAGTGCGGAGGACAGAGACTGAGGAAGGAGGCGAACTGGGTAAAGGTAGGCGGCAGATCTATTAGTGAGATAGCCTCCCTCCCGGTGAGCGAGGCGTACGAATTCTTCAGCAGGCTGATGCTCAACGGCGAGGAGCGGGAGATAGCCGGGCGTCTGCTGAAGGAGATACAGCAGAGACTTGGTTTTCTTATCAATGTAGGCCTCTCATACCTCACCCTCGACAGGCTGTCGAACACCCTTTCGGGAGGCGAGTCACAGCGCATCAACCTGGCTACCTCGCTGGGCAGCAGCCTGGTAGGTTCGCTCTATATACTCGATGAGCCGAGCATAGGGCTTCATCCGCGCGACACCAACCTGCTTGTCAGCGTACTGAAGGAGCTGCGCGATCTCGGTAATACGGTAATCGTCGTTGAGCATGAGGAGGAGGTCATCAGGGCAGCCGATGAGATCATAGACATGGGACCGGGTGCCGGCACCCACGGCGGTGAGATCGTCTACCAGGGCGGGGTCGACTTCAGTGAGAATAACAAATCACTGACCGCTGCCTACATGACCGGAACAATGAAGATCGAAGAGCCCGCACGGCGGAGACGGTGGAACAGCTTCGTCAGCGTCACCGGCGCCAGGGAGAACAACCTCAAGGAGATAAGTGTGAAATTCCCGCTGCATACAATCACGGCTGTGACAGGCGTAAGCGGCTCGGGCAAGAGTACCCTGGTACACAATATTCTCTTCAGTGCCCTCTCAAACAGGCTGGCAGGGACCAGCATCAGGGCGGGCCGCTTCACGGAGATAGCAGGTGACGTCAGCAGCATCACAGCCATAGAGCTTATAGACCAGAACCCTATTGGCAAGTCTAGCCGCTCAAACCCGGTCACTTATCTGAAGGCCTTTGACGACATACGAAAGCTGTTTGCCGAACAGCAGGCATCGGTTCAATACGGGTTCAAGCCTTCCCATTTTTCTTTCAATGTGGAGGGTGGCCGCTGCGAAGAATGCCAGGGAGAAGGGCTGATACGTGTCGAGATGCAGTTTATGGCTGACGTTGAGCTTACATGCGAGGCATGCAAGGGGATGCGGTTCAAGCGCGATATCCTCGACGTGCGGTTCAAAGGGAAGAACATTTACGATGTGCTTGAGATGACCATCGACGAGGCCATAGAGTTCTTCACAGACTGCAAGGACAAGTTCTGCAGAAAGATTGCCGACAGGCTCAGACCCCTGGCAGATGTAGGGCTCGGATATGTAAGGCTCGGACAGTCGTCTTCCACCCTCTCAGGCGGCGAGAGCCAGAGGGTTAAGCTGGCATATTACCTGGCCCAGGAGAAGAGCAGTGAAAAGATACTCTTCATTTTTGACGAGCCTACCACAGGGCTTCACTTCCATGATATTAACAAGCTGATGAAATCTCTCAATGCGCTTGTCGAGCACGGTCACTCGGTGATACTCATCGAGCATAACGTTGAGGTCATCAAGTGTGCCGACTGGGTCATTGACCTCGGGCCTGAAGGGGGTGACAGGGGCGGGCATGTTGTCTTTGAGGGCACACCCGAGCAGCTGGCAGAATGCCCTGAGTCATATACTGCCAGATATTTGCGGTTAAAGGTTAAGGGGGAGGGCAGTAGGCAGTAGGCTGTAGGCTGCAGGCAGTAGGCAGTAGGTCAAGGAGCAAGGTTATTTTACCCTCCCTGGTTCTCTTCTGTTCCTGCCAGGAGCATTCTGCAAGTCATCACCAAGGTCATCGCGTGCCTCTTCAGCCATCTTTTCAAGCCTGGCAACCACGTCGGGATAGAGATCAATGACATTATACCTTTCTCCCGGGTCACGCCGGAGGTCGTACAGTCCTCCTTCAATCCACCGGTTCTCATCAGCCCCGCCGGGCTGCCCGTCGTTGCCCGGAAGGAAACCTTCATAGGTTCGGCCGCGATGCGGAAATACAAGCTTCCATGTTCCGTCGGTGACCGCCTCCAGGTTGTTCTTACGATAGTAGTAATAGAATGACTGCCTCGGGTTGGCATTCTTATCTCCTCTCATCAGGGGGAGAATACTTACGCCGTCAATGCCTCTTTCCGGCAGGGCTGCTCCGGTCACCTCTGCCAGCGTGGGAAGTATGTCTAATCCCGACACGAGCCTGTTGCATACGGTCCCTTCAGGTATTTTACCCTTCCACCACATTATGCAGGGGACCCGCTGCCCGCCCTCGAAGGTGGTACCCTTCCCTTCACGGAACCCGCCCGAACTGCCGGCATGATTGCCGTAGTTAAGCCAGGGTCCGTTATCTGACGTAAAGATGACGAGGGTGTTCCTGTCAAGATCAAGCTTCTCCAGAGTGCTGATTATCTCACCAACACTCCAGTCTATCTCCATCATTACGTCGCCGTACAGCCCCTGTTCTGACTTACCCCTGAAGGTATCAGATGCCGCCAGCGGCACATGAGGCAAAGGATGGGCCAGGTAGACGAAGAATGGATTGCCCCTGTTCCTGCGGATGAAGTCCAGGGTTTTGCCTGTAAACTGTTGCGTAAACTGTGATATGTCAGGCTCAGTTGTTATGACGCTGTCATTTTCAATCAGCGGCAGCGGAGGGTAATAGTTCTTTGTGACGGGGTGATGAGGCCACATATCGTGCGAGTAGGGTATCCCGAAAAACTCATCGAAGCCATGCCGGAGAGGCATGAACTCTGGCTGGCAGCCCAGGTGCCACTTGCCGAAGGCAGCCGTGGCATATCCCTCCTTCTTCAGCATTTCAGCGATGGTCTCCTCATCTGAGCTGATACCAGTCTTTGATGCATGGTCAAGGGCCCCGCTGAACCCGATGCGGTTGGGATAGCACCCTGTCATGAGTCCTGCCCTGCTGGCGCTGCTTACAGCCTGCGGGGCAAGATAATGACTGAAAAAGATACCCTCCCGTGCCATACTGTCAATATTCGGAGTAGAATAACTGATAGATCCTGATACTGAAAGATCGCTGTACCCCATGTCGTCAAGACAGATAATGACAACATTTATCTTCTTGATACCATCACCGCTTCTTGCCTCGTCTGCGAGCAGGCAGAGCACTATTATAAGCCATAATAATTTACGTGAACTCATTAATATAAATAACAGACTAAAAGTTTGCCTCTGGGTCAAAAACCCAGAAGTCCCTGAGTAAACTGCCGTTATAACCCGTACCAAGATAGGCTTTACCATCAATAACAAAGACAACGGGATCAATTCTTCCCGCCCCCGGGAAATCCCCTATTCGTTTCCAGGCGTCATTGACAGGATTGTATTCCCACATGGCTCTGGGATAGTCAGGATTCAAGGTTCCAAGTCCAACATAGGCTTTTCCGTTTGGTAATGAGAAATAAAGGGTATTTCTTACTTTGTAGCCGGGAAACTCAGCTTTTTGCTGCCATGCATTTATGTCAGGATCATACTCGAACCAATCCCTGATATTGGAATTACTTTCATATAAATACCCTATTCCGAGATATCCCTTCATGCCTGAATTGAAACCTGCTCCGCCTTGGAAATAGTAACCAGGCAACAGATTCATTGTCTGTTTCTGAATCCAGGTATCGCTGGAGTAATCATATTGAAACAATGAAAAATATTGAGTGACATAGGCTTTATCTCCTATTGTGAAAGTTGGTGATCGCATTTTTGAGCCATCCGACGGCAAAGCTGCCTTCTTAGTCCAGGTGTCTGATGCCGGGTCATACATAAATAGATCTTTGTTCTTCGAATCATAGGTGCCAGTCCCAAGAGTTATATATCCCTTACCACCTGCTGAGAAGCCTGATGCAAGTTGAACTGAGATCGGAGAATCAGCTTTCCTTACCCATGAATCTGTCAGGGGTATATATTCCCAGAAGTCATTTGCTAATGTAATCATTCCCCTATGTCCGGTACCGATGTAACCTTTACCGTTAATTGCGAATCCGATAGCACCTGTTCTGGCATCACCAGGGAAATCATTGAGTTTTCTCCAGGGATTTTTTATCTCAATCGTGCCTGGCCATACAATAGGGGCTCCCTGTAAAGATATCATACTGAGAGAGTAACTGCCAGGAGTTAAATCAAAGGGAATTACTATTTCTACCTGATTACCGGAAGCAGTAGTTACAATGGCATCTCTTTCACCTATTTTGATTTTGTTGAGTTCAGGTACGGGATTGAAGTTACCCCCTGAGATCAAAACATTATCGCCTGCATAGACTGAAGATGGGGAAACTTCATTTATCACGGGTTCATTTATAAGAAATCTGTTATTATATGTAAATGAATAATGATAGCGTATCTCTATAGTTGCCGGTGACATTGAAACAGAAGTCGGCACAACTACTTTATAATGAGTGCGCGATATTTCTATAATTTTAGCATGTGCGTCGCTAAAAAAAACATTAGCACATCCAGGAGAAGTGCTAAAACAATCGCCTGTCAGCGTCACAGTATCACCATATGTACCGGAATTAGGATGGAAGTCGTATAGTACCGGGGGTTTTATCTTGAAATCCAGCTTGTTTGCAGAACTCACCCCTGCTACTATAAGGCTGACCTTCACCGGTATCTCATCGGGAGCCGGAACAATCACCTTTAATTCTTCACCATTTGACCAAATTGACTCTGCTAATGTCCCATTAAACAAAACGAGATTTGATGATCGATTGAATGAAAAGTACTTCCCGGTGATCTTAACAGTGTCACCACATACTGCTTCTGAAGGACTAATGGATATTAACTCCGGTTTACGGCTTTTGCCCCCAGTTAATGACATAGCAGCACTAATAACCAGTAAATCATCACTTTTCAGGAAAGCAAATACATAGTTTGTTGCGCCTTCCTCGATGCCAAAGTTCGCTGTAAACTTAAATTTTCCCTCAGTGGGTGCAGGTCCGAGGTATGCAACCCTGGTATGCATACCATTCAAATCAGGCCAATCATTTATCCCCCAAAGAAATCCATGCTGCGGAAATTCGATGTTGTCAGAAGTCAGTATTTCAGCCTCAAACAAGGCTCCCCCCCCTTCGAGGACAGTTACCTGCTTCATTTCAACTTCAGGTATTCCTTTGAAAGTATTCTTTTCTTCCTGACACGCCTCCATAATCAGGAGCAGAAGCATCAAGGTCAGAGTACGGTTTATTAAACAAGACTTCATGACTCAGAATAATAGTCCAGTTGAAATGCCTATTGAATTTATTGATGAGAATACTTCATCACCAAAAAATCTGGAATAGGTGATATCACAGAATACCTTATTTCTTCTTGCGATATCCATAGAAAATCTGCTGCCAAACACCATTCCCTGCCTGACATTAGTGTACATGAAGAGGTGTTCATTTTCCGCCCAAATTACTTCCCCATAAGTAAGATCAGAAACTTCATAATCGCATTCAATCCTTGTGCTTTCATCAATAATTCGTTGTACAGCAAAGCCAAAGAACAGGGAAGGTTTTATCTTACTGGTAGTCAGTGTGTATGCGGCTATTATGTCAAGCTGCAAATAGAGTTGATTCACATACAACTCCTTATGTTCCACAGAATTATCATATATCTCTTTCAAGTAGGTGTGAGCAGATCTGTCCGCCACAGAAATGCAAAGGTCAAGATTCACTCTGCGGGTGAGCCTTGGAAAAACCGAGGTATAAGTAAGGCCAATGCGAGGATATCCAGAAGGGTCTATTGTAAACTCACTCAGTTGCCCGATATCATTTACTTCAAACAGGTCAATTACATAAGCGCCAACAACCCCGATTCGGGCTTCATAAAGAGGCAGCTGCAACTGATAGTTGATACCTAGATCTGACCCTGTTACATAAACATGATAATCATGCACCAGGTCAGTCAGGGATTCCTTGTCAATGATAAGTTTATCCATCCTGGAATGAATAATTGGTGCATCAGGCATGCATGCCTTTAATACAGGTATTATACTTGGATATTGAGACAACTCATACTTGCCTGATGATCCATTGTCCCTTTGCCTTATGCTTATTGTGAAGTTCCGGTTGCTCCTGTCGACAATCAAGTAATGTTCCTCCTCTAGGTCCCTGTAATAATATAGATCAATTATCCCATCAAAGAGGAGTTCAAGTGTTCTGTCAGACCTTTGTCCTGGAATTGTGGCACCAGAAACACTGTTTTTTCCCTCACGTGAAATATTCTGGCCACAACAAAACTGATAAGGAAGGAGCATTATAATCAATGAAGCGACAATTCGGACACAGTTGACTAAGCATTTTTTATCAGATACCATTTCCAGCTGTTTGATGGGAATAAGCAATATAAAAATAAACAGTTTTCCATTACAATGGATTTGCTTTCATAAAAAACCCTGGTGTCAGAACCCTTTTGGTTGCTGTACGCCAAATTCGTAATAAAGCTACTTACTGGATAAGAGATCAAACTCTCTGAGATTATTCCGATGCTTACAGCCTGCGGGGCAAGATAATGGGTGAAAAATATCCCATCAGCAGCCAGCATGTCAATATTGGGAGTATGATAACCTGTTGAACCTGTCAGTGACAGGTCACCATAACCCATATCATCAAGATAGATGATTATCACGTTTGGCTTCGGGTTTTTTTTCACCCGAAGCACTGCTGCCAAGAGTCAGCAGAAGTACAATAAGCATACCTGTCAGGAACCTTGATGTCATATGCGAAAGATAAGGCTATTTATATGAATCAGGGTCAAACATCCACAGGTCAGAATGGAAAGTTAAGTCAAAACCTGTGGTTATGTAAGCCGCTGACCCTATTATAAACGGTTCGCCGCATATGCGTGCCGCACCCGGAAAATCTGCCATACGTGTCCAGGTATCTTTGACAGGATCATACTCCCACATGTCTTTGAGATAAGTATTGTATGTATCGCTGTAACCCAACCCTACATAACCTTTACCGTTCGGCAGGGAAAAGGATGTGCAACTGTTCCTTAATGTGCCGGGGAAGCTGGACTTTTTAGACCATTTGTCTGATACAGGATCATACTCGTAGAAGTCCCCGGTATTACCTCCAGTTTCCGCTATGTAACCAATACCATAATATCCTCTGCCATTAATGGAGAAAGCAGCGCCGCTTCCGAAATATCCAAGCGCGGGAGGAAATGATTTTTGCTGCCATGTGTTGGTAGATGGTGTATACTCATACATTTCCCATGAAGCCGGAAGATATGCCTTCCCGCTGATAACAAAGCCGGGAGCGTCCATGCTTGATCCCCCGCCAGGCCTGGGGGCTCTACTCTCCCAGGTATCGGTGACCGGATCATATCTTGTCAGTTCCATCCGGTAAATGCCGTTGGTTTTACCATTGGCCATGAACGCCATCCCATCTGCCTCAAAGCCGGTAGCATATCTTATGGGTGTCGGGAAATCAGCTATCCTTTTCCACTGGTCAGTTGACGGATCATATTCCCAAAAATCACTTGCCTCGACGCCGTCCGGCCGCAGACCGGTTCCTGCGTAACCTTTCCCTGAAAGGGCAAAGCATGCAATCGCGGTTCTCGGACCACCCGGGAAATCAGACAATCTCCTCCAGGGAGAGTTTACCTTAAGTGCTATCGGGCTTTCTACAGCATGACCCAGAGTCGAGACTGTGACATCGTAGGTTCCTGCGGACAGTGAAACCGGCACCCTGGCTGTAATCTCTGTTAAGGTGCTTGAGATAACCTCTGAAGAGAACCCTCCGATGGTCAGGAAATTGAATGAAGGTACGGGATTAAAGTTCTGACCGGAAATGACAATAGTACTGCCCGGCTTTGCTTCCCTGGGTGTGAGATCGCTGATCACAGGTTGCTTAACCTCAAACTTCTGGCTGAAATAATATGGTTTGCCGGATTGTATCCTGATAGTGACAGGATTACTGTTTAATCTGTACGGAACAATTACTTTATAATAGGTTCTTGTCTTCTCAATTACTGTTGCTTCCTCAGAATTGAAATAGACCTGAACATAACTCCCGTCTGCCATGCTGAGGTTTTCACCGAAAAGGGTTATTACGTCGCCGAATGTGCCGGTCAGCGGTTCAAAACCGGTGCATACCGGCCTGGCAATCTGGAAGTCCGGCTTATTAAGTGACGGTACCCCCCCCACTTTAAGATCAATTTTATAAACACCATCTCCGGCAGCGGGTACTTTGAATCTTATCGTCTCTCCATCAGAACTCACAACTTCGCATGAATGGGTGTCGAGGGAGATTGCATTGCTCTGTTTCCTGAAGGCAAAGTTTTTCCCTGTCAACGTTACTGTATCACCTGCAGTTGCTGACGCAGGTTCAACCGAGTTGATTTCCGGTGACAC
>Ga0209575_10001135_pt1 | contig 11544 bp, 7 predicted proteins | sample Medcelwee11metaG_FD_187172 | JGI IMG/M metagenome (GOLD analysis project Ga0209575, IMG submission 187172) | Freshwater pond sediment microbial communities from the University of Edinburgh, under environmental carbon perturbations - Medium... | ecosystem: Environmental > Aquatic > Freshwater >...
CGAGCTTTCCTTCCGGTGATATGATTTTTCCCGTTGATGAATTGATAGCCTATGTGAGTAAGTTCTTTACACTGAAAATCGGGGATATACTTTTTACCGGAACTCCTGTAGGTGTTGGAAAAGTGGCGGTTGGCGACAGGTTGGAGGGTTATATTTTCAGTCATAAAATGTTTGATTTTAAGATTAAATAATGTTATCAATTTATAAATAGAACAACATAAATTTCTTTTCACCGTTTTAGTGAACGATATTTACACAAGAAAATTAGCCATGATGTATAACATCCATAAAATATTATTTCTGCCATTCGTTTTACTGATGGCTTTCTGCTTTCATGTGGATGTTTTGGCAGGTATACATACTTACAAAACCAATTCTGTATTAGCTGATGGAAGATTTGTTAAAGTAAGAATCAAAGAATCCGGAGTTTATAAACTTACATTTGATGATTTGAGTACTATGGGTGTAAACCCGGCAAATGTTCGCATTTTCGGATATGGCGGTGCAATTCTGAACCAGAGTTTTCTGTTGTCGAAAATTGATGATTTGCCTGAGATTGCTATTCACATGGAAAAGGGAAGCGATGGTATTTTCAATGCGGGTGATTATGTGTTGTTTTATGCTCAAGGTGTAAATTCATGGAGCTATAATACTTCTTTAGGGATGCTTACCCACACCATCAATCATTATTCAAACTATGGATATTACTTTGTGACCTCCGATGCGGGTGTGGGACGTAAAATTGAACCGGTTGATACAGAGACACCAACTTCATTTACAGATGTTGCGGAATTTACTGATTATGCTGTACACGAAAAGGAATTGTCAAGTTTGGCTAATTCAGGAAAAGAGTTTTATGGAGAAACATTTGGTGATATATTGTCCTATAATCTTAATTTTTCTTTTCCCAATTTGGTGAAAAGTGCCAATACAGTGAAAGTAAGACTGGATGTTGCTGCCTCATCAAGTGACGCATCTAATTTTCTTTTCAATTTAAACTCAGAACAGTCGAAATCGATTGCCGTTGCTGCAAGAACAAAAAATGATACTTACGAAAAAGCCAGACTTGCCAACGGGACTTTTACTTTTACACCGTCGAATGATTTATTGAATTTTAATCTTACCTACGTAAAATCAAATTCAACTTCCAAAGGATATCTTAATTATTTGGAAGTGAATGCAAGAAGAGCATTGACATTTTCCGGTGCGGCAATGCAATTTCAAAATGTCGATAATTTAGGTGTTGATTCTTATAGTAGATTACAGTTAAGTAATGCAGGTGCTAATACAAAGATTTGGGACATAACCAATCAGACCAGTATAACAAGCATCAATGGCAATTTAAACGGTAATGTGTTAAGTTTCTTTTCACACAATAAAACGCTCAAGACTTATCTGGCTATAGATCCTACAGCAGCTGGTTCTTTTGCAAAACCGGAAATCATGGGTGTAGTGCCTAATCAGAATTTACATGCATTGCCTCAGGTTGATATGATTGTCATTACTCATCCGGCTTTTTATTCTCAGGCACTACGTCTGGCTCAGGCACACAATAATTTAGGTGAGATTACGGTGGAAGTAGTGACAACAGAACAGGTTTATAATGAGTTTTCGTCAGGTGCTCCAGATGCAACAGCTTATCGATGGATGATGAAAATGTTGTACGACAGGGCCTTGGGGATGAATGATGTTTCTAAAAAGCCTAAATACCTGCTGTTATTTGGTCGGGGATCATTTGACAATCGTAAAGCGATTCCATCTTCATCTGAAGGTTATGTGTTGACTTATCAGGCAGAAAATTCACATGTTGAGACAATGTCATACGTTACCGATGATTATTTTGCATTTCTCGAAGATACCGAAGGAACTCAGGTTCCTGCCCATACTTTGGATATAGGTGTAGGAAGATTTCCTGTAACAACTTTACAAGAGTCAACTGATGTGGTGAGCAAAAATATTTATTATATGCAGAATGCCAACAGGGGGATCTGGAAAAATCAACTTTGTTATTTGGCCGATGACGGTGATGGCTCATTGCATATGAAGCAGGCTGATAGTGTTGCCTCATATATTGGCCGGACTTATCCTTTGTTTCAACTTAATAAAATATTTCTTGATGCCTATCAACAAGAGGTAAATGCAAGTGGTGAAACCTATCCTGTAGCACGTACACAATTTCATAACCTTTTAAGAAATGGACTTTTTCTTTTGGATTATGTCGGACATGCTGGTCCTACCGGATGGACCAATGAACAAATTTTGAGTACTGCCGATGTAAAAGGATTATCAAATAAGAATCTTCCCTTATGGGTCGCTGCAACGTGTGATTTTCTGCAATTTGATATTGCTACTGTTTCTGCCGGGGAACATGTCCTGCTGAATCCTGTAGGAGGAGGTATCGGTATAATTTCTGCCGCGCGTCCGGTTTATGCCTCCCAAAATGAACGTATCAATAAACTGATCAATCAGTTTCTGTTTCAAAAAGAAAACGGAAAATATCCGAGAATAGGTGACGTACTTGCCAAAGCAAAAAACGGGTTAGGTTCTGAAATAAATAAGTTATCATATGTTTATATGGGCGATCCGGCATTGAGACTGAATTATCCGGGCCAATATAAAGTGGTTACTGAAAAAATTAATAATAGACCTGTTGTTGGAAATGATACCTTGCGTGCCTTGTCTGTAAATACGTTCAGTGGGTATATTGCTGATATGGAAGGAAATCCGGTTACATCATATAATGGAACTTTGTCGGCGGCAATTTACGATAAAGTCAGAACAATTACTACACTTAATAATGATAAGTCGGGTAGTTTCACCTTTAATGACCGCCCGAATGTTTTATTCTCGGGATCAACCGAAGTTGTTGATGGTAAATTTGACATGAACTTTATGCTACCCAAGGACATAAAATATAATTATGGTACAGGCAGGGTTAATTTTTATGCTTCTGATGATTTGGTCGGAGAAGCTCAAGGATCATTTGAGAATTTTATTATCGGTGGTTCAATTGCTGATTTTGAATATGAGACTGATGGTCCTTTGGTTGATATGTATCTGAATACGGCTGATTTTAAATCGGGTGGAAAGGTGAATGAAACGCCGATGTTAATTGCTAACGTGAGTGATATGAATGGGATTAATCAGGTTGGTAGTGGTATCGGGCATGACATCATGATGGTCATCGACGATGATCCGGATCAGTCATATGTTCTGAATGACTTTTATAAATCTGATTTGAATGATTTCTCAAAAGGTACAATCAGATTTAAATTGCCAACCATGAAATCAGGTAAGCATTCAGTATCGTTACGCGTTTGGGATTTGCTTAATAATTCAACAGTGCAAACCCTGGATTTCGAGGCTGTCAAAGGACTGGAACCTGAGATTTTTAATATTTATAATTATCCGAATCCGGTAAAATCATATACCAAATTTGTAGTTGAACATGATCGCCCTGAGACTGTATTGAATGCCACAGTTGATATTTATGACCTTTCAGGACGTAAGGTTTGGACTTTTAATCAATCCACGCTCAACGAAATAACCTGGGATATGAATGATATCTATGGTCAGAGACTAAAATCAGGAGTTTATTTGTACCGGGTAAGTATTCTCTCAAATTCAAACAAAGTATATTCGAAAATTAATAAGTTGATGATTATTGAATAATACCGGTTTAACAATAAAAACGGTTTTTTCCGTTTATTAAGTGGGCTGAATCATATAAAATCATAACTTTGCAATGCAAAGAAAAAATTAAAAGAAACAATATAGCAATGAGAAAACTTTCAATTATCTTCATTACGTTATTAGCAATACAATTCAATGTTTTAGCACAAGATGCTGAACTTGAAAATAATCCTATCATTTCATCTGTTCCATCTTTAACTATTTCTCCGGATGCCCGGGGGGCAGGTATGGGGGATGTTGGTGTAGCAACATCTGCAGATGTGAATTCGCAATTTTGGAATCCGGCAAAATACGTGTTTGCTGAAAGTGATGCCGGTATGTCTTTTTCATTTACCCCATGGTTAAGACAATTGGTTTCTGATATTAATCTGACCTATCTTACTGGGTATTGGAAATTTAATGAGAGAAGGGCATTAAGTGCTTCCCTGCGTTATTTCTCGTTGGGAGAAATTCAAATGATGGATGCTCAGGGTGAGGATATGGGTTCGGCTTTTCCTAATGAGTTGGCATTTGATGTGGCTTATTCTCAGAAACTCTTTGAAAACTTCTCTGCTGCTGCTGCTTTACGTTTAATTTACTCGGACTTGAATAACGGTTTTGCTACTGAAACATATCCTGGAGTTGCTGTGGCTGCAGATGTTGCAATGTACTATAAAACTCCTGTACAAATGAGTGCAGGTGATGGTAGTTTTGCTGCTGGGTTAAACTTTTCCAATATTGGCTCAAAAATTTCATATGATGCTAATGCATCCAGTAGTTTTATTCCTGCTAATATTCGTTTAGGGGCTTCATTCGATTATCCTATCGATGAATATCAAAGGTTATCGGTAAGTGCTGATGTCAATAAATTACTTGTGCCGACGATTGATTATGCGAAAACCGCTGAAAATATCGACTATTATAATGATATGTCGTCACTACAAGGAATGTTATCTTCTTTTAATGATGCTCCCGGAGGTTTAGCTGAAGAACTAAGAGAGATTTACTGGTCGGTTGGTGCTGAGTATGTATATAATAATCAGTTCTCGGTACGTGCCGGTTACTATAACGAAGATCAATACAAAGGTAACAGAAAGTATTTCACGGCAGGTGCAGGATTCAAGTTAAATGTATTCCAGTTGGATGCTTCTTATGTTATTTCTGTAGCCCAATCAAATCCACTTGATCAAACTTTAAGATTCTCATTGTCATTCGACTTGTTTGGTTTACAGAATTTGATGAGATAAATTTTATTCTGGAGAATTTTTTATGAATATCAGGGTAGGGTTCGGATATGATGTGCATGCTTTTGCCTCTGACAGAGAATTCTGGTTGGGAGGGGTGAAAATACAGCATCAACCTGGTTTATTAGGTCATTCTGATGCCGACGTACTGATTCATGCCTTATGTGATGCTCTCCTGGGTGCTGCCAACCTTCGTGATATAGGATTCCATTTTCCGGATACTTCATCATCATATAAAAATATCGACAGTAAAATACTGCTTAAAGAAACGATGATGCTACTTCGTACAAAAGGCTATGAATTTGGTAATGCCGATTGTACCGTTTGTGCTGAAGAACCTAAACTGAATCCTCACATACCTCTAATGCAACATGTTTTAGCCGGGGTTATGGATGTCAAATCCGACCAGATATCTATTAAAGCAACTACTTCAGAGAAAATGGGATTTGTTGGTCGAAAAGAAGGTGTTGCTGCTTATGCAACAGTTTTGATTCATAAAACATAAATTGTCAATCCGGTTAAAACGGAGGGCTTTGATATCCTGTCTTACATTTTAATCCCCCGGTTAAAACCGGGGGCTATTGATTTATCACTTCGAGTTCTTCATTATACGCTCACATATAGCACATCTCTATATTTCCATTAAGAAATTCTATATAAAAACTGTGTTGTAATTTGATAGAATGATTTAACTTTGCAATCAATTCAAATAGTTAATTTATTAATCAAAAAAATATAACATTATGTCAGTATTAGTTGGAAAAAAAGCTCCCGCTTTTAACACAAAAGCAGTAGTTAACGGAGGTGAGATTGTAGAGAATTTTTCGTTGAAACAGTATGAAGGAGATAAATATGTGGTATTCTTCTTTTATCCCGCGGATTTTACATTTGTTTGTCCGACAGAGTTGTTGGCTTTTCAGGAAAAAGCAGCAGAATTTGAATCACGCAATGTAGTCGTGATTGGCGCATCAACAGATTCAGAATTTTCACATTGGAAATGGTTGCAGACACCAACTAATCAGGGTGGTATACAAGGTGTTAAATATCCAATTGTTGTAGATCAGACATTAGCGATCTCAAAAGCATATGATGTGCTGGCCGGAGAAGAAACTTATGATGAAGAAGGAAACGAAGTTTTTGTGGGAGAAGCCAAAGCTTACAGAGGACTTTTCTTAATTGATAAATCCGGTGTAGTTCGTCATCAGGTAGTGAACGATATGCCTTTAGGTCGTAGCGTAGATGAAGTTATCCGTTTGATTGATGCCCTTCAGTTTACCGAAGAATACGGAGAAGTTTGTCCTGCCAACTGGAAAAAAGGAGACAAAGCCCTAAAACCAACGCAAGATGGTATTTCAAGCTATCTTTCGTCACATTGATGAATAGTTTTATCTAAATGTAAGAACCGCAATGAATTAATTGCGGTTTTTTTGTTTTTTGCGTATTCAGTACACAAAAAGGACAGAAGATGAAATTTCTTTTATACTTTTTGCGTACTTTTTTTTGAAAATCGTCGGTTGAAATCTTCAAAATAATTGTATTTTTGCGGCTGATACTGTTTGTTTATAAAACCTGTTAACTATGTTAGTAAAAACATTTGGCGCTGCTGTCCAGGGCATCAGTGCTACTATTGTTACGATTGAAGTAAATGTAAGTCAGGGAATTCGGTTTTTAATTGTAGGATTACCAGATAATGCAGTGAAGGAAAGTCATGAGCGGATTGCATCAGCACTTTCTTTTTCAGGCAAGCGGTTGCCCCGAATGCAGGTGGTTATTAACATGGCTCCAGCAGATATTAGAAAAGAAGGTTCCGCATACGACTTACCACTCGCAGTTGGAATTATGGCTGCATCCGGTCAAATCCGGTCAGATTTGCTGGAACATTATGTGGTTATGGGTGAACTGTCGCTCGATGGAGGGATGAAGCCTATCAAGGGAGTACTGCCAATTGCTATCAAGGCCAGGGAATGCGGATATAAAGGATTGGTATTGCCGGCTCAAAATGCAAATGAAGCAGCTGTAGTAGCCGACCTGGAAGTGTACGGAGTTCAGGATATTGCTGAAGTGATCGCTTTTTTTAACGGGTTGTCTGATTTAAAGCCTGTAATAGCGGATACCGGTGAATCGTTCTTTGCTAATTTTAATCATTTTGATTTTGACTTTTCAGATGTGAAAGGTCAGGAGAACGTGAAACGTGCGCTGGAAGTAGCGGCTGCCGGTTCTCATAATATAATCCTTGTTGGTCCGCCGGGTGCCGGGAAATCGATGATGGCAAAGCGATTGCCTACGGTATTACCACCCCTGACAATCAATGAGGCACTTGAAACGACAAAGATACATTCAGTAGCAGGAATTATTGAGGGTAATACAGCTTTGGTCGCGCAACGACCTTTCAGAAGTCCGCATCATACAATATCGGATGTAGCTTTAGTGGGTGGCGGGGCTTTCCCTCAACCGGGAGAAATATCTCTGGCACATAATGGTGTGCTTTTTCTTGATGAACTTCCCGAATTTAAACGTTCGGTACTGGAGGTAATGCGGCAACCGCTTGAAGACAGAAAGATATCAATTTCACGGGCGAAGTTCTCAGTTGAATATCCCGCAAGTTTCATGTTAGTGGCATCCATGAATCCTTGCCCGTGCGGATTTTATAATCATCCGGAAAAAGCATGTGTTTGTGCTCCCGGGTTGGTGCAGAAATATCTAAGCCGGATATCTGGTCCTTTGCTTGACAGAATTGATATTCATATAGAAATAGTTCCTGTCCCTTTTGAAAAGCTGGCTGAAAAACGTGATGCCGAAAAGAGTGAGTTGATTCGTGATAGAGTTATGAAAGCCAGACAGATTCAGGAAAAACGTTTCAAAGATGTTGAGGGGATATACTGTAATGCCCAGATGTCGTCGAAATTGCAGCGGATTTATGCTGTTCCGGATAAAGCAGGTGCAGAACTTTTGAAAAATGCCATGCAACGATTGAATCTTTCTGCCCGGGCATACGACCGGATACTGAAAGTGTCGAGAACGATAGCAGATTTAGATGCATCTGAAAATATTTTGTCGCATCATATTGCAGAAGCTATCAACTATAGAAATTTAGATCGTGAAGGATGGGCCGGATGATTTTTTTTTAAATAATATCTTATAGTATAATAATATAGAGCTAATTGATTTTAAGTGAATGATTAAGAACAGACTATTGTTACTTGTTGTAACTTTTTTATTGTATATAATTGTTTTTGTTTTACTGAAGGTAGTATTTATGGTATTCTATCATGATATTTACAGTGGTTTCTCATTTACAACTTATTTACAAGTGCTTTTAAGCGGATTAAAGCATGATGCTTCTATTGCAGGTTATTTTTCTGTAATTCCCGGCTTTATTCTTATTGCTTCATTTTGGACTCAAAATAAAGCAATAAGAATAATATCCTCCACCTATTCTTTATTAATTGCTTTCTTTATCGCCTTTGTTTTTGTGCTGGATTTAATTCTATACCAATATTGGGGTTTCAGGCTGGATTCTACACCAATTCTCTATATAACTTCTCCCACCAATGCGCTGGCAAGTACAAGCTGGGTGTTGAATGTAACTGGAATAATAGTAGTATTGTTACTCGCTTTTGGATTATTTTTTCTGTTTAGAAAGATATTAATTGTTAAGAATACTTCTGCCGGAAACTGGAAATATAAACTTATCGGGTCTTTTATTTTATTGTTAGAGACAGCATTATTGTTTATTCCAATAAGAGGTGGTTTGAAAGAATCAACCATGAATGTAGGGAAAGTATATTTCAGTAATGAGCTGGTGCTGAATCATGCCGCTGTTAATCCTCTCTTCAGTTTATTCGAATCTCTCACACTGGAACAGAATTTCGGAGATCAATACACGTTTTTATCGGATGAGAAAGCTAAGCAGATATTCACCGGGCTTAGGGAAAATGTATCATCCGACAGCATTCCGGAGCTTTTCAAAATCAAAAAGCCTAATGTGGTTTTTATTATTCTTGAGAGTTTTATGTCGCTCAATATGCAAGAACTTGGAGGAATTCCAGGAGTTGCAGAAAATATGGACGCTTTGAGTAAAGAAGGTGTTCTGTTTACAAACTTCTATGCAAACAGTTTTCGTACTGACAGGGCTCTGGTGTCGATTTTGAGTGCTTATCCTGCTCAACCGAATACTTCACTTATGAAATACCCGCGAAAAATTCAAAAGTTACCTTCGTTTCCAATGTCAATGAAAAATGACGGTTATAAACTTCAGTATATCTATGGAGGAGATGCGGATTTTGCAAGTATGCGTTCATATCTTAAAGTTTGTGGATTTGATAATATCGTGGAAGATATTAGTTTTCCACCTGAAGAAAGCACCACCAAATGGGGGGTTCCTGATCATATAGTATTTAATCGTTTGTATGATGAGATTAAAAATGAAAGTAATACACCGTTTTTAAAAGTAATACAAACCTTAAGCAGTCATGTTCCTTATGATGTTCCTTTTCGTAAAAAACTTGAAGAGCCTTATCTCAATTCGATAGCATATACCGATAGCTGTCTCGGAGACTTTATAAGAAAATTCAAACAAACCGGTATGTGGGAGAACAGTGTCGTCATTATGGTTCCGGATCATGCCATGAAATATCCGCATGAATTGGATAACAGGGCTGTCGAGCGATATAAAATCCCTTTGTTAATGATTGGTGGTGCTGTGAATTCGGCCATGCGTATAGATACCTATGCTTCACAAATAGATATAGCAGCAACTTTGTTGCATCAGTTGGGAATTGATTACAATGATTTTACATTCAGTAAGAATATACTTAATCCATCATCACCCCATTTCGGGTATTTTACTTTTCAGAACGGATTTGGAATGGTAACACAGGAAAATCATTATGTGTATGATTATGAGGCACAAGAAGTAGTTTCAAATACAGGGAAAGTAAATGCAAATAAGTTAAATGCTGAAGCATTCATTCAATCTTTGTATGATGATGTAGCAAATAAATAAAAATTAAAAAAATATACTCATGAGATATTTTCTTATCGCAGGTGAAGCTTCCGGAGATCTACATGCTTCCGGATTGATGCAGGAATTAAAGAACATAGATCCTGAGGCTGAATTTTGTTTTTTTGGGGGAGACATTATGAAGTCGGTAGGGGGAAAGATGGTAAAACATATCAGGGAAATGGCCTTCATGGGTTTCTGGGCTGTGTTTATCAATTTGTTTAAGATATTGAGAAATTTCAGGGAGTGCAAACAAGCCATCAGAGATTTTCAACCTGATTTGGTTATTCTCGTTGATTATCCCGGTTTTAATCTTCGGATGGCAAAGTACATCAGGAAAAAGATTAAGATTCCTGTTTATTTTTATATCTCACCAACTGTTTGGGCATGGAAAGCGTATCGCGTAAAACAAATTAAACGTGATGTGGATCATATGCTGACAATCATTCCTTTTGAAACTGAGTTTTATGCAAGATATGATTACAAAGTGAATTATGTAGGAAATCCTATTGTAGATGCTATTGATCAGTATTTAGATAAGAATGAGGACAAAGAGCATTTTAAGAAAAAATATTTTTTATCACATAAACCGATTATTGCTTTGTTGCCGGGAAGCCGTAAACAGGAAATCGCAGCCAGTCTTCCTAAAATGGTTGCTGCAGCAAAACATTTCCCCGATCATCAAATTGTAATTTCAGGTGCTCCGGGTATTGAGTTTGCTTTTTATCATGAATTTTTAGACGGTGAGTATTTGCCTGTTGCTGAGCATCAGACTTATCAGTTGCTTTATCATGCAGATATTGCAATTGTCAACTCCGGGACTGCCACGCTTGAAGCCGCTTTGATAGGAACGCCTCAGATGGTTGTATATCATGTGATGTTCGGAAGATTAGGCTATCTTGCCAAAGAAATATTCATAAAATTAAAATATATTTCGCTGGTGAATATTTTATCGGGAAAAGAAGTAGTGCAAGAGTTCATTGCCCATCTTTTTACTGTAGATAATCTTGTTAAAGAACTTGATAGGATATTACATGATCAGGAATACAGACGAAAAATGATTACAGCATATCAGGAATTAAAGGATAAAATGGGTGAGCCGGGAACTTCACGGCGTGCTGCAGAATATATTTTTAACCATCAGAAACTAATTAAATGAGAACAATTTCGTTAAGCGAGGGCAGAACAAATTTATTTGTTTTGCCGAGTGCAGAAATTGTCGAATAAAATTCAACTATTACCATGTTTCATTTTGTGAAAATTATTGTTTTATTGTCAGTGATAAATGTGTTTGCTTTGTCAGCACAGGATGAAAGATCTCAAATTCCTCCTTTACTTCAGAAATCTTATTTTGAAGTAAATATGGGATACATCAATTATCCTTTTGGAGCAGCACAGATGGAATCAGGATATCTGCTGAAAGAAGTTACTGTACCACATATGGCTGTCAGACTCGTGCTCTGGGGCTATGATATTAATGATTACCTGTCGGCGCAGATCACCTATATGCGACCGGTTGCATGGGTGAAATATGCTTATCAAAATGTTGGGAGCACTGAGGAACACGTCAGATCGGTATGGACTAACGTGGGTGGTTTTACCCTGAAAGGAAAATTGCCTATAGGT
>Ga0209575_10001136_pt1 | contig 11542 bp, 13 predicted proteins | sample Medcelwee11metaG_FD_187172 | JGI IMG/M metagenome (GOLD analysis project Ga0209575, IMG submission 187172) | Freshwater pond sediment microbial communities from the University of Edinburgh, under environmental carbon perturbations - Medium... | ecosystem: Environmental > Aquatic > Freshwater >...
CACTTTTGTTTTGGGACGCAGATGAACGCTGATTTACGCTGATTAAAACCATTTTTCTTGTATTTTGTTCGATTTATCCGCGTTTTTCAGCGTCCTATTTTTAAACTGTCGGGTGGCTAGAGAAAAGATTATTAACAGAATATTCAAGCTAATCAATTTTGTCTTCAAAATCAACAAGCTCCCAGTCTAAAGTAGATTGGGAGCTTGTGTTTACTCGTATCCTGTTATTTTTCAATATACTACCGCTCGCAGAACCATTTTACAAACCACATTAAATCCGCTTGCTCAGTTGAGCCAGTCCTTCGTGGTCTGTCAGCACAAATTCAGTGCGGGTGACTTCGATCAGCTTTTTATCTGAGAAACTGTATAGGGCGCGGCAGACCATCTCACGGGTCGAGCCGATGCGTGCCGCCATTTCATCGAGTGTCAGGTAACGCAAGATGGACGCGTCGCCTGCTGTTTCAAAATGATCAAGCAATAGCCGCGCCAGCCTGCCTGCTACAGGTTGAAAAGCCAGCCCTTCCACTAGGTCACTGGCGCGCTGCATCCGATCTGCCATGAGGCGGCTGATTTCCCAGGAAACTCGTCCATTGCGGAGAATGATGGGCAATACAGAATCCTTTGCCCAAAGATAGAGAACACTCTTTTCACGTGCTTGCAGGGTGACGGGCATGGGCGCGTCTTCGTGAAAAAAAGAAAGTCCCCAAAATAATTCTCCCTTGCCAAAGCAAGTCACATGCAGGCTGCGCCCGTCGCTGGATTCTTTGAGCGCCTCGACTTTGCCCTCTCCCACCAAAAAAAGATGAGACCAGACATCGCCATATAAAGTGATGGACTCATCTTTGGAATACGTGTGTCGCCTGGCTTGTTGAATCAACAACTCTCTATCGTCCACGCCAAGCACTGAAAAGACGAGATTTTCTTGAAGTAGAGCCGCAAGGTCGTTCACTGCTCATTGCCTCCCGCCATGGATTCCAATTTTTCGCGATCCAGAAACGCCAGTTCCATACGGCTGATTTGGATCAGTCCTTCGTCGGCGAAGCGATGCAGGGTGCGGCTGACCAGCTCACGGGTAGTCCCGACCGTGTCTGCCATCTGGTCGAGAGACAGGTCGCGCGGCGCGGATTTTCCATCTACATGGGCGTAATGCGATAACAATAATCGGGCTAATCTTCCCGCGACAGGGTGAAAGGCAAACCCGTAGACCACTTCACGGACGTGACGCATGTATTCAATCAGGACGTGGGAAACGTCCCAGGCGGCTTCTGCGTTTCGTAACAGGATCGGGAGAATGGTTTCGCGCTCCCAAAGATATAAGACCGCGTCTTCGCGGACTTCGAGCGAGGCGGGCATGGGCAGGTTGTCCACCACCGAATGTCCCCAGACCACTTCGCACGGATTGAGTTTGAACACCACCTGACGACGCCCTTCGGGGGAGAGCATAGACCATTCCAGCCGACCTGACGCAAGATACGCCACCTTTGACCAGGTTTCTCCCTGCCAGCAAACAAATTCGTCTTTCTTGTATTTTTTCGTGACTGCACATTTGACCAATTCGCTGCGATCAAATTCAGAAAGTTTGGAAAAAACAGGCGCACGCGAAAGGCAATCCAGGATATTTTGCAAGGCATTCTCCGACAACTTATAAAAATGCAAAGACGGCGGAACCGCTTTGTGATATTTTTCTCGCACAAAGAATCATTCATCCCAGTTGGACAGAAACATTATATCAATTTTGAGGAGATGTAAGATGATAAATGAAACTAGCAAAACCCAACGCATCCTGATGGCGGTTGTGGCGGTCATCGGCGGCTTGTACCTGATGCTGTGGGCGCCCACCCAGGCTATGCAGACCTTGAAGATCAGCCTGGATCAAGTGCTGCTGCGCCTCGTGCCACACGACGCAGATTTCTATCCCGCTGTGCCCGTCCTTTCGGTCACTTTCTCGGCATGGATCATTGCCTTCGTTTTTGCAGGCGCGTTTCTGCTGATGTTGGCGAAGAAGTTATACGAAGGTGTGAAGTGGGCGCGCGCCGCCGCGTTGGGCATGTTTGCCATCCCTTCGGTTGGTGGAATGACCATGCTGATTCCCTGGTTCGTGCTGGTGCTGGCTGAGTATCCTGAGAAGGGCGTGCCGCCACATACCATCAGCGGGATGCCGCCCGTCATGTTTGTGCTGTTCATCAACCTGCTGTTTTATTTCATCATTCTGTTTTCTGACCTGGATACGCTTAAGAATAAGGCGTTGAAACTTGTCCCCTACACAGGCTTGGGCATCGTTTCGGGCATGGTCTTCATGAACGGACAACACGGCGTTCGCTATTTCATCCACATCCCTGGCGAGTTTATTACCGATGCCAATGGACTGGTCTCCGCCAATCCCACCCCGCCTCCGTTCACCTCTGCGCTGGCGCATTACATCACCAACCTCGATCATCTGGATTGGAGAACCTTTGACATGGTTTCCGATCAGGCGGTCTACAGCCCGCAGACTTTGGCATTGCTGCTGGGCGGATTCCTACTCTACGTTGCCTCCGTGCTGTTGATTGTTTCCATCCCGCTGCTGGCGATGAAAAACAAAACTGGCTGGTACATGGCTACGACTGCGGCATTGGCGACGGCTGTTGTCAGTTTTCAGGGCTTTATTGTGCGGAGTTCAACCGAGTGGCTGCAAGGTGGTATTTTATCTTTGGGGTTGCTAGCAATCCTGCTCATTCCCGCCTTCAAGAATCTATTGATCGAAAAAGGCGAAGGCTAATTTTATAATTTAGTGCGTCGCATATCTGACCCTCAGATTTATCCTGTAAAGTCAGGTGCGACGCACTCTCTAAAAATTATCTCTAAATAATAGAATAGACTTTATCGGAAATAGCGATATGATAGGTGAATGCTCACCTATGAAGAACTAAAGAAAAATCCTCGAAAATTTGTAGCACTGACAAGCTTAACACTAGAAGAGTTTGATTATCTGTTGCCAGCGTTTGAGCGAGCTTATCTGAAGGTCTACCCTGGCTCAAAGACAATGGCAGGAAAAAAACGAAAACGTAAAGCTGGTGGAGGTCGCAAAGGAGCACTTGCCAATATTGAACAGAAATTGCTGTTTGGCTTGGTGTATCAAAAAAGTTATCCAGTGCAATCTATTATGGGTGAACTGTTTGGGATGGGACAAACCCAAGCCAACGAGTGGATTCATAGTCTGTTGCCCATTTTGAAACAAGCCTTGGATGATCTGGGGTATGAGCCAGAACGAGACCCGAAAAAGTTCAAGGCAAGCGAGGAAGATCGAAAAGATGCAGCAACTTCCATTATCGATGGCACCGAAAGGCGGCGTCAGCGACCAAAAGATGCCAAAAAACAGGCTTTGCACTACAGTGGCAAGAAGAAAATTCATAGTGACAAGAATCTGATTGTTGCGACCGCCAAGAAAAAACGAGTTTCTTTTCTGAGCCAAACCTATCCAGGTAAAACGCACGATAAAAAGGTAGCCGATACAGAGAAGATTGCTTATCCAAAGCAGATGATCTTGTATCAGGATACTGGCTTTCAAGGATATGAGCCAAAGGTACAGAAGTCAGTGCAACCGAAAAAAAGCCTCGCAAGAAAGAGTTGACTGATAAGGAGAAAGAAAACAATCGCAAGATATCCAAAGTTCGTGTCAAAGTGGAGCATGCCATTTCAGGGATCAAGCGTTCTCGGAGTGTGAAGGATGTGTTGCGAAATACGAAAGAGGGCTTCTCGGATTTAGTAATGGTTATTGCTTGCAGTTTGCACAATCTTCGTGTTGACCACAGAAATAAGCCATTGAAATTATGACCAAAAACTTATTTCCGATAATGTCTAATGAATAAATCTTTGAATATGTGGTTTCGTCAAATCCATCGTTGGATTGCAGTGCCAACTGCCTTGTTGATCCCAGTGGCATTGATCATAAAGTTGGTGGGCAGTCAGACGGTTGTTGAATTTTGGGAAAAGTGGGACAAGATCCCATCTATTTTGATGTTGTTTATGGCAATTACAGGCTCTTATCTTTATTTGCTGCCCTACATTGTCAAGAGCCGCCGAAACAAACCGCCGCAAGCCTAATTGCAGTTTCAATTTTCTGTTGAAAAAAGGCTGGCAAAAAAAATACACGTGACTCCTGTTGCGGTCATGTGCATTCTCCTTTGCGAATCCGAAGTCTGGGCTGACTTTGGATTCGCTTTTTAACTTTTCACCTATGATTTATTGGTCTTCTCTGCAATGACCCATGCGTTGAAACTACCCGTTTCGATTCGTACGCGAGCGTTTGGATAACTCAGTAGTTCGGCAATGCGCGGCGGGGAGAGAAAATGGCTGCGCATCAGTGCTAGTTTTTCCGCGAGGGCAAGCAGCTTCACCCCGAAGAGGCGCAAATCGGGTTCTTCGATGACCAACCGTCCACCAGGTTGGAGAGTCCGCCAGAGTTCATCCACTGTCCCGCGTTGGTCAATGACGTGATGAATCGCGTCCACCATGATAATGCGGGCGAATGTCCCATCGGCGAAGGGCAGTTTTTCGGTGTGCGAGCAGACGGGGCGCAAGCCGTCCTTTTGGCGGGCTTCGGCTAGCATTTTGCAGGATAGGTCAGCCACAACAATCGGGTTGGCTTTGCCGCTCATGAACTGCGCCACCCGTCCCGTGCCACCGCCCGCGTCGAGCAATGCGCCAGCAACAGGCAGGTCGACGAAGTTCCACATCTCCTGCGGGTCTTTGGGCGGGATAAAGGTTTCGTAGAGCGGGGCAAGGAAATCAAAATGGTCAAAGATGGGCATGGGGACTCCGTTTGAATGGGCGGGAGTATAACACCTTGAAAATTTTCAGTCATGCCATTGGGAAAGAAACGGTTTTTTCTGCTACTTGCTTTAAGGCAAAGATTTTCACCCATCCATTGTGATAACTTTCACTCAGAATTCCCATTTTGATACTGGAGGCAACAATGAAAGAAACTTCCCAAGGTAATCGCAATGTAATGTCCATCATTGCAATCGTGATCGGGCTTGTGATGGCGTATGTCATCCCGTTCCTGACCCAAACATCGCTGGAACGGGTATTGGTTCATTTAACCGCCCACATTAAGGAGGGTTTCCCTGCATTTTCCAGCGGGTTGCCGATGTTTGACCTTTCTTACTCCATCTGGCGCGCGCTGATCTTTGCGGGCGGTGCGGGATTGATCGTCATTTCGTGGGAGATTAAAAAGGGTAGTGAGTGGACCTATCCTCTTGCTCTGACTCTTTTTGCCCTTCCCGCAGTAGGCGGTTTTTATATGTTTCTGCCCTACGTCAGTTGGGTACCTGGCTTTCCATTACCAATGATCATTTCGTTTATCGGATTGACTGGATATTGGAGTTTTATCTTTCTGCGCCACGGCACGAAAATCAAAAAATGGACTCAATTTGGAGCGCTGACCTTCATCGGAATGTTGACCACGCACGCCTTCACCATCGGCATTGGCGCACAACGCACGATGGCGACGCGCCCTGGTTTCCCCATGTATCCTGACTTTACCTGGTGGCTCTTCCGCTGGGCTGGCGAAGTGAACTGGGTGGCGGTCGTTTTCCTGTTCATGTCCATTCCCTGGCTGGCAATGGGAAAACGCAAGGGCTGGTGGATGGCAGTCATCTCTTCCATCGCGATCCTGATGATCAACGTTCCGACGCAGTTTATCCGTACCAAAACATTGGATTACTTTTACGGAGCCTTGCTCGCCATTGGCGTGCTGGTCTTCACCATGCTTCCGTACTTCAAAAAACATTTGCTGGAAGATGAATCACCAGATGCTTGATTTTTCGAACATTCTCCTTATGTTCCTCCCCCTCCTGCGCGAGGGGAGGAACCCCACCATAAAATGAAAATTCACCCTCGTTACTATCCCTATATCATCATCACCCTATATTTGGTTTTCCTTCTCATTGGCATCCTGCTAGGCTTTGGTCCTGAACGTATTGGAGGAGGTCACGGAAACAACATGCTAATACAACTCGCCCTCGCACTGGAGCCGCTGACATGACCGCCACCATTCGCAAAAAAAACTACTCAATCGCCAAAAGCCGCCATGTAATCCAGTGGATTGTCGTTATCGGAACACTACTCATCGGATTGCGGCACATCATGCCCGGCGAAGCCTCTCGCGGCGGATCCTTCGACTCTTTTTGCGCCTTTGGCGGGATGGAAACACTCCTGCCATTTCTTTTTACAGGACACCTGCTCAAATCCACCAACCTGCTCAACTTCTCGGTCCTAATCGCCACGCTGGGAGTCTCCCTCGTGGCAGGACGTGCCTTCTGCGGCTGGTTGTGCGGGTTGGGCACGATACAGGATTTCATCGCAGAATGGACGCGGAAACTTCTTGGTGAAAAGCAACACATACGCGGTAAGCGCAGTAAAACGACCCTGCCCCTGAGCCTGCCCGTCTCCATTGACCGTCCGCTGCGTTACGCAAAATATCTTGTACTGTTCTGGATCATGGTTGGCAGCCTTTACACGGCATACCCACCCCTGCGCGAGTTCTGTCCTGTGCGTGCAGTATTCGGTCTCCACATGACCACGCTTCTATGGGTCACACTCGCCGTCTTTATAGCAGGCTCGGTTTTGGTGGAACGCTTCTGGTGCAAATATCTTTGTCCGCTTGGTGCGACACTGGCGATCTTCAACAAAATCTCGCCCGTGCAAATTGTCTCTGCCTCCAATCACTGCAACAACTGCGGGCGTTGTGATATCGAATGTTCGATGGGAATCAAAGATGTGCCTCTCAACCTGGATGACCCCGAATGTACCCGCTGTTTGGAATGTATGGATACCTGTGCGCGAGAGGGTTCGCTGGAATTGAAAGTATTCAAGCGTTGAAGTGTTTTGTTCGATTTATGGTGAGGTCATTCATGACGCCAATACGATAAAAGTCGTATGCGGAAATCAGGTCAGCCTGTACACTGAAACAGACCGACCTGACCTTTGTGAGAAAACATGGCATCCAAACCCGTTCAAACCGTCGATGAAAAACTTCGCGCTGCGATTTTGTCCCGCTTTGCGGCGGATGAACGCACCTCTTATGCCAACCTGCGTGTGGGTGTGCTAAACGGAATCGCGCACTTGGCGGGCGTGGTCACATCCATCGAAATCCGCATTGCCGCGGCGGAACTGGCTCAGGATACTCCAGGCGTGCTGGCAGTTGCCAACCGCATCGAAGCGCCTGACGCTCCCAGCCCTGCGAGAATCATCAATCTCAACTTGAAGAAATCTGACAGCTTAAAACCCAAAAAGGAATCTTTATGAAAATCATCAAAACTTTTCAAGTCACAGAGTCATCCACATGACCCCGCAAACTATTGTCTTTGCTCTAGTCTCGTTTTTCCATGACCTGTTCACCGCCATCTGGATGGGCGGACTGCTTGTCACCGTTTTGGCATACCTGCCCGCTGTCAAAAACGCGCTCGGCGCGGGTCCGCAAGTTAGGAAGGTGATGATGGAATTTCAGAAGCGGCAAAGCGTCTGGGTCTACGTCAGCATGGCGGGCTTGATTCTGACTGGCTTGCTGATGACCAACCGCAGCCCGCAGTTTGAGTCGCTGTTTGGGTTTGGCAACCCGTATTCGGTGGCATTATCCATCAAACACATTCTGGTCATCGCCATGATTGGCGTTTCCCTCTACCGTGTGCTCGGACGTTCCACGATGACGCCCGAAAAGGAACGCCTGAACATGAAACTTTTATTCATCAACGCCGCGCTGGCTGTGCTGGTTCTGCTGACTAGCGGATTCACGGCGGCGCTCGCCAGACCGCTCGGCGTATAAAAAGGAGAATGAAACATGAAAAACAATCACAAACTTGGGGCTGCACTGTCCGTGCTCGGCATTTTGGCGGGGCTTCTGTGCCTGTATTTTCTGGCGGATACCTACAACGCAGTTATCCACACCCACTTCAACGCGGGCGATTGGGAAGAGAGCAACACTGTGAGAATCGTTTACGCGGTGCTCGGCTGGTTGGGAACTGCCGCTGGCGCGCTCTCTGTCGCCGTTTTGTGGGGATTCCTGAACAAACAGGATTGGGCGTGGTTCTGGGGAGCGGTGGCGGCGACGATTCTTCTGCTGGCTGGATTCTTCCCCATGATTCCCGCCGCTGACAGCGGACTGCCGACTCCCACACTCTGGGTGTTCCTTCTGGCGGCTGTCATGTGGTTCGGAATGCTCTTTGTTGGCGGCGTAAGCGGCAAGATCATTACGCTGACCTTTGTTGCGGGTCTGGTATACGTTTTGACTTTCATCGACGGCGTGGCGCCAATTTCCAAATTCCAGACCACCTTCCAATCAGCCGAGTCATTCGTCCAGAACCCAAATACCTTCTGGAATGGAATGTACGTCATTTCACAGCAGATTAACTGGTGGGGCGCGGCAGCCTGGGCAATGTTCATCTTTGGCGCCTTCAAGCGTAAATCCTGGGCGCTCCCCGTTGGGATTTTTGCTGCTGTCATGTCGATGATCGGCGGCTACCCAATGGGCATCCATAACGTGACCGAAGTACAGCGTTTCTCGATGTTCCTTCCCGCCCCAATTCTGAGCACGGGACTGCTCATCTATCTGTTGCTCCCGTCCACACGAAAAATGATCGAAGGGTAGACAATGCTGGCAGGCGGCAGGTCAAACTGTGATTTATGTCACAGAAATTGGACAATCCTTGTGCAATAATTCACGATAACAGGTTTTCAAAGCCTGAAATCAAAAAGGAGAATGTACAAATGGCACCAATCAAAGACATTATCTTCCTGCTCCTCACTGGCGGACTCGCCGCCTACCTCTGCTGGTATTTTTACCAGCGGTATACACTCCACAAAGCACTGCATAACATCTACTATCTGATGGGATTTGCAGTGCTTTTAGTTTCGGGACTGTTGCTCATCTTCCTCGGCTTGGGTATCCTGTCCTCGCCCTATGTGTTGACTGTCGCCAGCCTGATTCCGCTCGGCATTTCGATGGGACTGGCTGAGGAATATTTTCCCGCGTGGAAGACCTACTTCAAGTGGTTCGCGGCTGCCGGCTTCCTCGCCATTGCCATCACCAGCATCGGCGGGATGGATTCGCTCAAGAAGATCGCTGTTCCGCTCTTTCATGGCGTTGCAGGATTGGTCATCTTCCTTGGACCGTTCTATGCGAAGGGTGCGCCCAAAGGCTTCTTCTGGGTCGGCATCGGCGGCGTGTTGATCGGACTTGGCGGCATTGCCCTCGCCTTCATCTCCCTTGGCAAACAACTGCTTTTCTTCAGCCCCGATTTCGTCATGCTTATCCTCACCCCCTTGCTATTCTTAATGGCAGGCGCGTTTACGTTGGGTTTCGCGAAAAAAGGATAATTTCACTTACCCTTTCCTCAAAGCGGGAAAAGAGCAATGGGCAAGGTTGAATTTGACATTTAGCAAAGACCGCTGACCCGTCTGGTGATAGTATGTAGAAAACATCACAGCCGGGTCAGTGGCTTAATCTCAATTTTGGAGGTATTTGAATGCAAGAACTTTCAAAGCGGTTGGATTATCTCTTCCGCTCCACACGCGGGCTGATATTGGTCGCCATTGCAACGGTATCCATCATCACCGCCATCTTTGGCACACTATCGGGACCCATGGTGGAATGGGGCATACGAGACCTTACTGTGAATGGGCTTGGCATGGACTTGCTGCAAGCTGAGCGCGAGGGGCGCATTATCATGCTCTATCACACCATTGCCATGACCATCCTCGCCATCGAAGTCTATTTCATGACTGAGATTTTGCCGATGAAACGCCATGAGCAGGTCATCATCAATGGCACCATCACCGTCGGCTACCTGACAGCGGTTATTTTTGGATTGCTGTTCTCCTACTGGGGGCATAACTTCACCTATCACGGCTTGTTTTTGGTTGGACAATCACTGGTCTTTTTTGCGGGTATTCTGTTGATGGTGGCGCTCTCGCCCTGGAAAAAAGAATATCGGCTGGAAAAAGACTCGCCCTATGCCCACACCAAAGGCGGCGTGGACATGGAACGCATGGCGTTCTTCGTCATGGCGCTTGCCGCGCTTATCTCCGCATCCTTCGGCGCGGTAACTGGCTCTTTCTGGAGCAACGGGCACGAGACCTTCCTCGGTGAAGATTTGATCCGCGCAGCGCACAAGACCTTATTGCAAAAAGCCATCATCGGACACCTGCACATCATGTTAACTCTGGTTGCAGTCGGCATCACGCTCATTGTTGGGCGCTGGATGAAGTTCAAAGGCATTCTGCATAAAATCGCCATGCCGACGATGGTATTTGGAATCATCGGTACGACCTTTGGCGCGCTCTCGGTGGTTTGGCTCGAGTGGGCGCATAACATCATTTATGTCGGTTCGACCTTCATCATGCTGGCGGCGTTGTTCTACGTCATCTACACTTGGGATGCGCTTATCAAGGAAGGTACGGCGGATATCAAGAAGCCCAACTTCTTCCAGAAAATGGGCGCACTGCTCAAAGACCCGCTCAAGTTTGGACCTGGCTGGCAGATGGTCTTTATGAATTTCACGGTTAGCGGCGTGGGCATTTTCCTCGCTGTCAAACTGGAGGAAATCTTCCGCGTCTGGCCCCACCGCGAAGAGCGCATCACCCTCACGGGGCATTGGCATATCCTTGCCGCGCTGATCGCCACCATCATTTTGATGTACTTCGCCGACCTCTCTGGTTTGAAGGGCAAAGTCCGCCAGTGGTTTGGCTGGCTGCTGATCATCATGTCTGATATTGCATTTGCCTCTGCAACCATCTTTTCGATGAAGCGTCTGTTCGTGGATGAGATCAACCAGCAAGGCACGGTGAACACCCTCATGTTGTTAATTGACTTGGGGCTGGGCGTCATTTTGATTGCGCTTGCCATCTTCCTGATCTGGAGATTGTACGATTTATTCCAGGCAAAAGGTTACTGGGCTAAGGAATTTTCAACTGAAAAGAAACTCAGCGCCGAAGCTGAAATTATCGAACAAAAACGCAAGTTGGAAGAATTGAATGCCATCCTGAAGGAGGTGTCGAAATGAAAAAGACACTCTTCCCCATGTCGTTGCGAGGAGGGCACTCGTCCCGACGAAGCAACCTCCTCATTCATAGCAGATTGCTTCTGGCTGTTGCCCTCGCAATGACATTATTTTTGATTGCCGCCTGCGCGCCTGCTCCCAGCGTTGGAGCCATTACGCCGCCTTTTATTGACCCTGGAGTTGATCCTGAATCCTGGGCTGTTGTCTCCGCTGGAGAATTCCCCTACGGTCAGCACGACCACATGACCGAAGTGGATTACGACTATGAAATGATGGTCACAGACGTGACCAACGAACAATATGCCCGCTTCCTGAATGAAGCCATCGCCGCTGGAACTGTCAGCGTGGGCGAGGTGGAAGTGGAAGCAGGGGAACAAATATGGACGGAGCAAGGCGTATACGGAAGTTACCCTGGCGATCCATTCAACGGCTACAAGCACGAGGAAGAAATCAAGGCTGGCGATAAACTCTACGTTCCCACTCAGGTTGAGGGTTTACGTTTGACC
>Ga0209575_10001137_pt1 | contig 11525 bp, 10 predicted proteins | sample Medcelwee11metaG_FD_187172 | JGI IMG/M metagenome (GOLD analysis project Ga0209575, IMG submission 187172) | Freshwater pond sediment microbial communities from the University of Edinburgh, under environmental carbon perturbations - Medium... | ecosystem: Environmental > Aquatic > Freshwater >...
GATTTTGAAGATGAATATAAACTGGATTTGTTTTATATCGAAAATTGGTCACTCTGGCTTGATATTCAGATTTGTTTGAAAACCGTCGGGGTTTTGTTTCGGAAACGTAAAAATCTATAAAATCATTTTAACATGCTAGCTTATTAACATTTTAACAAAAATAAAGTACGCATAATGCTAATGTTAGTATGCTAAAATGATAATATGTTAAGATGAAAATAGCGCTTGTTCACGACTATCTTGTTCAAAATGGCGGAGCAGAAAAAGTGCTGGAAGCTTTTTGTGAGCTTTTTCCTTACGCACCAATCTATACTCTTGTTTATAGTAAAAAGTTGATGCATGGCAGTTTTGCTGACAAAAAAATTACAACTTCTTTTTTGCAAAAGATTCCTTTTGCGGTGGCTCGACATCGAATTTTTCCGCAATTTATGCCATTTGCGATTGAACAATTTGATTTTTCTGATTATGATATTGTGCTATCTGATTCTTCCAGTTTTGCCAAAGGAATAATTACTGGTCCAAAAACTTTGCATATTTGTTATATGCACACACCGATGCGTTTCGCTTGGGACGATTGTCAAAAATATAATCGCGATTTTTATTTTCCAAATTTTATCAAAAAATTGGTGCCGTTCTTTATGAATTATATTCGTCTGTGGGATCGGGTGAGTGCTGATCGGCCGGACAAGATAATTGCTAATTCTTTTTTTGTTTCGCGTCGGATAAGAAAATACTTCAGGCGAGAAAGCGTGGTGATAAATCCGCCGGTTAATGTGAATGATTTTAAAATTAGCCGAGAAAAAGATGATTATTTTTTGATCGCTGGGCGGTTAATGGCGTATAAGCGTTTTGATATTGCTATTGAAGCTTTTAATAAATTAAAATTGCCACTTAGAATTCTTGGACGCGGGCCGGAAATGAAAAGGCTCCAAAAAATAGCTGGGCCAAACATTCAATTTCTTGGTCGGGTTAGCGACGAAGAATTGCAAAAATATTTCTCTCGTTGCCAAGCGTTTATCTTTCCCCAAGAAGAAGATTTTGGACTTACCGCCATTGAGGCTATGGCTTCTGGCACACCACTTATTGCCTATAAAGGTGGTGATATTCCTGAGCATATGGAAGAGGGGAAAACGGGCGTTTTTTTTGCACATCAAACGGTGGATGATCTCGTTTGTGCAGTTAAGAAATTTAAAAATTCCGATTATGATCCGCGCTATATCCGGCAAAGAGTTTTGAAATTTGACAAAGAGATATTTAAGGCTAGAATAAAGGAATATATTGATAAGGAGCTGAAAGAATTTAACAGGGTAGAGGAAAAAAATCATGAAAATTTGCATTGATATACGGTGCCTTGCCGAAGGGAGAAGAACTGGCGTTGAAGAGTATACTCGCTATCTTTTGGATAATCTTTTTTCTATTGATAAAAATAATAAGTATGTTCTTTTTTTGAATTCTTGGAAAAAAACAAAAATCAATCTTTCTTGGCTAGAAAAATATCCCAACGTAAAAGTGAAAAAATTTGATTTTCCTAATAAGCTTCTAAATCTGATGTTTTGGTATCTTGGCTGGCCTAAGATCGATCATCTAGTTGGTGGTGCAGACACGGTTTTTTCTCCAAATATTATTTTCGGTAATGCGAGCGCGAAAACAAAATCAGTCATCACAATTCATGACTTGTCATTTTTTCGTCATAGTGAATATTTTTCTTGGAAAAGAAAATGGTGGCATATTTTCATTAATCCAAAAAAAATTTGTTGCTCGGCAAACAAAATAATTACAGTTTCAAATTCAACTAAAAATGATTTAGTTAGTTTATATAAAATTCAGCCGGAAAAAATAACTGTTATTCCAAGCGCAGTGGCGGATAATTTTCGCGTGATTGATCGAAATGATGAAAAATTAATTAAGGTCAAGGAAAAATATAATTTGCCATATAAGTTCATTCTTTTTTTTGGTACAATTGAGCCACGAAAAAATATAGTCGGGCTAATTCGGGCTTTTAATTTATTGCAAGCCGAGCAGGCAGAGACATCGGGTGTCTTGAATTTTCGACACCCGGTGTCTAAATGGGCGCAATACAGGCTAGTTATTGCCGGAGAAAAAGGTTGGATGAATGAAGAGATAAATAATGAGATTGCAAATTCTCCATTTCGGGAAAAAATTCAAATAATAAATTGTGTACCGGATGAAGATAAGGTTTATCTATATAATCTAGCCTCGCTTTTTGTTTATCCTTCATTTTTTGAAGGCTTTGGCTTTCCGCCATTAGAAGCTATGAAATGCGGAGTGAGCGTAATTGTTTCCAATAATTCTTCACTGCCGGAAATAGTGGGAGATGCTGGGATACTAATTGATCCAGATAGGCCGGACGAAATTTTCTTGGCGATGAAAGAAATCTTGGAAAATTCAAAATTAAAAAATAATTTAATCAAAAAAGGCTTGGAAAAATCGAAAGAATTTGACTGGGGAAAAACTGCCAAAAAAACTTTGAAAGTTCTTTCAATTTAAGGTATAATTAGCTCATGAAGATTGGAATTGATGCTCGGTTTTTTGGGCCAATTGGCAAGGGATTAGGGCGTTATACGCAAAAATTAATAGAAAATTTAGAAAAGGTGGACAATGTCAATCAGTATTTTATTTTTCTTAAAAAAGAAAATTTCGATGAATACCAACCAAAAAATGAGAACTTTCGGCGTGTATTGGCTGATTTTCGCTGGTATACTTTTTCAGAGCAGATAAAATTTCCTAAACTTATCAAAAAATATAATCTTGATTTAATGCATTTTCCTCATTTTAATGTGCCGGTAATGTATAATAGAAAGTTTATCGTTACTATTCATGATCTAATTCTCATTCACTTTCCTACAACTAAAAGTTCTACTCTTGCTCCAATACTCTACTGGTTAAAATTTTTAGCCTACAAGTTTGTAATAAATTCTGCTATTAATCGCTCGCAAAAAATAATTGCTGTTTCTAATTTTACAAAAAAAGATATCCTAAAAACTTATCCTAAAATAAGCGCGGATAAAGTCACCGTCACTTATGAATCAGCGGAAGATTTTTGTTTGCTCACGCCATATAATAAGTATGATGAAATTTTAGCCCGATATGGTATAATAAAACCATATATAACCTATGTGGGAAATGCGTATCCACATAAGAATCTGGAAAGATTAATTTTGTCTTTTAGGGAAGTCAGAAAAGCAGAGAAAAATTTAAATTTGATTTTAATTGGCAAGGAAGATTATTTTTATAGGCGACTAAAAGATTTTACTGCAAAGCAAAAAATTGAAGGTGTTATATTTACTGATTATATTCCCGATCATGAATTGGACACAATTTTCCGAAATTCTTTGGCGTTTATCTGGCCAACGCTCTATGAGGGTTTTGGTCTTCCTCCACTTGAAGCAATGTCCAAGGGTATCCCAGTAATTTCCTCTGATCAAGAATGCATGAAAGAAATTCTTGCTGATAGCGCCTATTATTTTGACGGAAAAAATTCAGCCGATATGGCTGGCTCGGTGATTAAGGTTTTGAATGACGCTGAACTTCGCGAAAAATTAGTGAAAAAAGGATATAAAAGAGTGGCTTATTATAGCTGGAAAAAAATGGCACAAAAAACTTTAGGGTTATACCAAAATGGCGCAAAATAAAAAACAAATACTATCGCAAATGTTTGATGTTCGACCAACTAACAAGGAGGGGGATTTGGATTTGGAAAGAATTGGAAAGTTGGAAAAAATTGTGCAAATTCATGAGAAAGAGCAAGATCCGGCCGTTTGGGAATACTTAGCTTCAAAAAAGTTGATTCCGATGGAGGATTTGCGAAAACCGACTGTTTTTGAGGATGAACGCAAAAGATTTCAGGAAATGCTTGATCAAGAAAAAGAAGCTGAAAGAAGAAGGAAAAGAATTATTCAAATAGCAAGTGATGATATTGATAATGTCAAAAATGTTTCAGTGGAATTTAAACATCATGATTTAAAAGAGGATGATTATGCACAAGAAGAAATTCAGTATATAGAAAGATCTTTATCTACACCAGAAATTGTACAAAAACATTTTCAAAAGAAAAAGAAGAAGAGAAAAATTTTTGATAATTTTCAAATTTCAGTCAATGAAGCATTGAAAAGCAATTTGTTTTTTTTGGGAAAAATTTCATTAGCAGGCGCTGTTGTATTTTTTCTTTTTATGATTACTAATAGTGCTTTGAAAATGAAAAACGGCGGTTTGGCCAAAGGACAATTGGCGATGGCAGAACTTGCGTCAGCCAAAGATGAAATCAAGAATGGAAATTTTGAAAAATCTTATATCAAATTTAGCGATGCTAATGAAAAACTAACTCAAGTTTCCGGAGATTTAGGAATTATCGGTGAACACTAAGCAACTTTCACCAAATACATTCCTTTTCTTTCAAAAGTTTCTTCTGGCAGCAACATAATTAAAGCGGGAGAAGATATTTCCGAAGCGGGGAAAATTATCTCACAAGTCTTGAAAACGGCGGATGATATAAAAAATGAAAAAGCACAAGGTGAAAACATATCCTATTTGGAATTATTCAAAGATAATGAAGTTAAATTAAAACAAATTTCCGTTTTATTATCTGAAGCAGAAGGTTATCTAGAAAATGTAAATTTGGATGATATTCCCAAGGAAAACAGGGAGGAATTTACTCGCGTCAAAAAACAATTGCCAATGATAAATAATATTTTGGCCAAGTTTTTAGGTGGAGAAAGAATTTTCTCGGATATCCTAGGGGGAAATGGACCAAGAAAATATCTGTTTCTCTTTCAAAACAATCAGGAAATGCGCGCCACGGGCGGTTTTGTGGGAAGCTATGCTTTGCTCGATATTTTCAATGGTCGGGTTAGAAATTTTTTCATCGATGGAATTTTCAATCCGGATGGACAACTCAAAGAAAAAATTGTTCCGCCAATTCCAATTCAAAAAATTAGTGCTGCGTGGAGTTTGCATGACAGTAATTGGTTTCCAGATTTTCCGGTGTCAGCTGAGAAAGCTTCTTCTTTTTATGAAAAAACTGGCGGACCAACAGTAGACGGGGTGATCACTATGACACCCACAGTGATGCAAAAATTATTGGAAATCACTGGTCCAATTGAAATGCCGGAATATGACGTGACGGTGGACAAAGATAATTTTGTAGAAAAAATTCAATACGAAGTAGAAGTTGATTATGATAAAGAACTAAACCAACCCAAGAAAATCCTCTCTGATCTGGCGCCAAAAATTTTGGATAAAATATTCAATTCCAAGAACTTTTCTGATTTTTCCAAAACGGCTAATGTACTTTTGGAAAGTCTAAACGAAAAACAAATTCTAATTTATTCTAAGAATTTTGAGATTGAAAAAGTATTATCAGAAAATGGTTGGTCGGGAGAAATTTTAGATACGCCTAAGGATTATTTAAGTGTCATAAATTCCAATATCAATGGCTTTAAAACAGACGGTGTGATTTCGGAAAATATTGTTCACGAAGCGAATATCAGGCCAGATGGAACAATTATTGATACCATTACAATTACAAGATCGCACAATGGTGGAGATACGGCTTATGATTGGTGGAATAAGGTCAATGCAAATTATATGCGCGTTTATGTGCCAGAGGGCGCAAAACTGCTTAGCGCAGAAGGACAAACTAGGGAATTCAATTCTCCGCCTTTGGACTATGGCACTTTGAATTTTAAACGCGACCCTCAGGTGCAAATGGAAGAGGATAATATTACGATTGATGAAAATAGTGGAACAAGAATTTATACCGACAGTGGAAAAACAGTTTTTGCTAATTGGGTGTATGTGAGTCCAAAAGAAACAGTAACTATTAAATATAGCTATATTTTGCCATTTAAAATTAATTTCGATCTAACTAATCCAACCAGCACTTACTCGCTTTTAGCGCAAAAACAATCTGGTAGTATCGGGAGTAAATTTATTTCTAGTGTTAGTTATCCAAAATCATATGGAATTTCTTGGCAATATCCAGAAAATGAAATTTCAAAAATTGATAATTTGCCAAGTGGTCGAGAGGGGATTAGAATGGAAACAGAATTGATTACTGATAAATTTTTAGGTGTAGCTTTTAATAATAATTAACATGATCAAAAAAATTATCAAGCATACTTTTTTGAATTCACATGTTTCATCGTCCGTTGTTAGTGCGGCTTTTTTAATTACGTTTGCGGGGCTCGCGAGTAGAATAATGGGCCTTTTTCGCGATCGTCTGTTGGCTTCAACATTTGGCGCGGGCGATACACTCGACATTTATTATGCGGCTTTTCGTATTCCGGATTTAATTTATAATCTATTGATTTTGGGCGCGCTCAGCGCAGCTTTTATTCCAGTTTTCACGGGACTTATTAGTAATGAAAAAGAAAAAGAAGCTTGGGGGCTGGCAAGTGGAATAATGAATTTGGCGATGAGTCTTATTGTAGTCCTCTCAATATTATTTTGTATTTTTTCTCCTTGGCTTATGGAGATAATCACTCCTGGATTTTCTGCAGAAAAAATGGAAAAGGCAGTGATGTTTACTCGAATAATGTTCCTTAGTCCATTGTTTTTAGGAATTAGTGGAATCTTTGGCGGTATCCTCACTTCTTTCAAGAGATTTTTCATTTATTCGTTGGCACCGATATTTTATAATGTAGGAATAATTTTTGGAATTTTGGTTTTTGTGAGATTTTGGGGACCAATTGGTTTGGCATGGGGAGTAGTGCTGGGCGCATTTTTGCATATGCTCACTCAATATCCAGCTGCTCGTCAATTAGGTTTCAAGCATAGTTGGTCATTTATGATTCATCTTTCCAATGCAGAAGTGAGGAAAGTTTTTCGCCTGATGATTCCACGCACGCTCGGTATTGCTATAAATCAAATCAATCTTTTTATAATTACAATCTTTGCTTCACTTTTGGCTTCAGGATCCCTGGCTATTTTTAGTTTTGCGCAAAATCTACAAGCTGTTCCGCTGGGGATAATTGGGGTTTCTTTTGCGCTTGCGGTTTTTCCTAATCTATCAATGTTGCATTCTAAAAATGACAAAGAAAATTTTGTGAAAACTTTTTCGGAAACTTTTCGTCAAATTCTTTTTTTTATAATCCCCATGAGTGTTTTCATTTTACTTCTGCGGGCACAAATTGTGCGAGTTGTTTTGGGCGCGGGAAAATTTGACTGGGAAGACACCGTGCTTACTTTTCAATGCCTTGGAATTTTTTCTTTGAGTTTGTTTGCGCAATGCTTAGTTCCGCTTTTGGCGCGTGCTTTTTATGCGATGCATAATACTAAAACACCTTTCTATGTGGCAATCGCTACAGAAACAATTAATATCCTAGCTGTTGTGATGCTAATTGAAAAATATAAAATTCTTAGTTTAGCGATAGCTTTTTCACTCTCAGCAATCGTGCAAATGCTTCTACTATTGTTTTTCTTGCGAGCTAAATATGATAATTTAGACGACAAAAAAATTGTCACTTCTATTGGAAAAATAACCCTAGCTACATTCTTCAGCGGAGCAGTGATTCAAGGATCTAAATATCTAGTCGCAAAAATAGCTGACCTCGACACTTTTATGGGAGTTTTTTCACAACTTTTCATTGCCTCCCTACTTGGCGCTTTAGTTTTTCTTTTGGTTTGTCATTTAGTGAAACTGGAAGAATTTATTAATTTCAAAAAATCGCTCATAAAGAGGATTTTTCGAAAAGAAAATATTATCTTAGAAGACAACGCTGGGAGTGTTGGTGGAATATAAACTTACTTTTTTATAAACTTAATTCCCGCATAAAAAAGTCCGACCAAACCAGCAATTAGGATGACAGCAATTATTATCAGTGGAAGAAGCATTAAAATTGATCCGCCAGATTTGAGACCAAAAAAAGAGAAAAAGGCAGTATAAACAACTATCACAGCAATTAAAATTACTGCCAAAGAAATCATTCCAATTCCTTGCACTTTTGTTTTGTTCATATTTTTTAATTAGTTATTTATTATTTTTCTTTATAATTTTTATATCATTTAGCCCAATCAGTAGTAAGCCTATCATCACTATTTTTACAATATAGTGACCTTGAATATCGATAAAATCTCGCGTTAGAGGGGTAATCTTTCCAAAAATCAAATGGGTGGCAACGCCAATGGGCAGAGTTAAATACAACCAATTTTGACGCGGAATGTCAATTCTAAGTTTCAAAAATAATTTTGAAAGTAGGGGAGCCAGTAGATAGAATCCCAAAAATGACACCGCAAAATCAAAAATAGCGTAATCTCCTAGTCGAAATTGTCGCAAAAATGCAATTGGAATCATGATATTTAGTACCTAGTTATTTATAATTTAAGTATACTGTAAATGTCCTAAAAATAAAAGCGCGCGACATTTCGACACAACGTTTCTCGATATCCGACGTTTCAATGAAGTGAAACGGAATTGAAATGTGGCTTTAGCCCTTGCGGATATCGAGTGTTCTGCGATGTATTTCAATTTTTTTTAAATTTGTCTTCCGAGATATTTAGTATTTGGGAAGTCAGCAGCATAATCGTTCCATAGTTCGTCCCGAATTATTTCTGGATAAACGACCAGATCTTTCAGTTCAGTTTTTGATAGCCATGCTACATCTTTAATATAATGTTCATCCTGGCCCTTTCCTGCAATATTTTTTATGCTTATTTCACCCTCAAAACTATCCGCCAATACAAATAGCTCAATATTTAGCTTTTGATTCTCTGTATCATGAAATTCTCTGATATACAAAAGCCTAGAAACAACTATTTTAAGATTTGTTTCCTCAAATGTTTCTCTTTTGGCACAATCAAATATTGAATTGTCAATTTCCTCAATTCCACCACCTGGCGGAACCCACCATTCGCGGCCTGTCTCAGGATGAACATGTTTAACTAATAATATTTTATTGTCGTTGATGACTATTGCGGCTGTGCGTATTCGATGTTGCATAATTTAAAAAAAATTGAAATATTTCGTAGAACGTATCCGAGTATACGAAGTTCGCTTTCCGACTTAATTGATTAAACTTTGTTATTTTTACTGAACTATATTAAATGCACTAATCTTGTTAATGGCACGGGCTAAGGAAAACGAATTTGGGTGAGGAAATTTTGCATTCCATGGAGATATAATTGCGCAAAATTTCTGAACCGTTTACTCCGTGTTGTGCGATGTAAATTTTTTATCTCGATTTTTTATTGAACGAATCTTTGTTTTCGTAAAAGAAAATTTGATTTCTGTTTTTATTTTTGGCTAGAGGGGTAAGGGGTGAATGGCCAAAAATAAAAACTCCTATTTTGTTTCAGAACTTTTCACTTTTTGCATTATTACTTGCCATTCAGATTTTTGCTCGCCTTTTTTGTTGGTTTTTTGTTGCTCATGGATATCCTTAATTTCAAAATTATGCAATTTTGCTAAATTTCTTATTTCTTGTTCGGAAAAATAGTGCTGAGAAACACCCTGTTCTAAACCGCTTTTAACTCGGAAGGTTTTTCCTCCGTCGTTGTTTTCTTTGATAAGTATTTCATCTTGTTTTGAAGGTTGAGAAATAGACCTCACGGTTATCAAAATTATACCGTTGGTTTTAATAATTCGTTCAATTTCAGCGAACACCACCTCTAGACCTTCATCATTATTATAATCCAAAACTCGGTTGGATATTAATGAGTCGAAAGACTCATCTTCAAATGGCAAATGTTGGCCATCTGCAACCATGACGCTTGATTTAGAAAAGCCTTTTAATATTTCCTTGGTCTTTTCCACACCCTTTTGCGACATGTCTACCGCCGTAACATTAATGCTTTTTTCCGCTAAATATTTACTATGCCTACCGGCGCCACAACCCAGATCCAAGCAATGTTGATCTTTGGTAAGATAATTATCAACAAACGATGTCACAACTGAACGAGGAACATCCTCAGTCTTTAAAGTATATTTTGTGTCATACATTCTTGTTCCAAATTCTTCTTTCATAAGATAAATATTCCTTATTACCCCTTTAAATTAAAAATCAAATTTTCTGTCCCAATTCAAATCGCAAACCTTAAAATTACCACCAAGATAAAAAATTTATTTCGACACAACGTTTCTCGATATCCGACGTTTCAATGAAGTGAAACGGAATTGAAATGTGGCTTTAGCCCTTGCGGATATCGAGTGTTCTGCGATGTATTTCAATTTTTTTTAAATTTGTCTTCCGAGATATTTAGTATTTGGGAAGTCAGCAGCATAATCGTTCCATAGTTCGTCCCGAATTATTTCTGGATAAACGACCAGATCTTTCAGTTCAGTTTTTGATAGCCATGCTACATCTTTAATATAATGTTCATCCTGGCCCTTTCCTGCAATATTTTTTATGCTTATTTCACCCTCAAAACTATCCGCCAATACAAATAGCTCAATATTTAGCTTTTGATTCTCTGTATCATGAAATTCTCTGATATACAAAAGCCTAGAAACAACTATTTTAAGATTTGTTTCCTCAAATGTTTCTCTTTTGGCACAATCAAATATTGAATTGTCAATTTCCTCAATTCCACCACCTGGCGGAACCCACCATTCGCGGCCTGTCTCAGGATGAACATGTTTAACTAATAATATTTTATTGTCGTTGATGACTATTGCGGCTGTGCGTATTCGATGTTGCATAATTTAAAAAAAATTGAAATATTTCGTAGAACTCGTTTATATGCGAACTTATTGTTTGATATTATGCTAAAAGTTGCAGGTTATGCGAAGTTTTAGTATAATTTAGGTACGGCTAATTTATGAAATAAATATAGCATAATTTTTATGAATCTTCAAGAGTTGTTGCAAAAAATCAAGAATGAATTGCGGTTGCGAAATTATAGTCCGAGGACAATTGAAAGTTATTTGGGATGTCTTTCGGATTATTTCAAATATATAAAAATTATCAAAAAAGAACCGGAAATTAATTTGATCAAAAAATATTTATTAGAAAAACAGGACAATAGACAGTCTTCACAAACAATCAATGTCTATTTGCAAGCGATCAAATATTTCTATCGGGAGGTGATGAAAAACAAAACTGATATTAATATTCATTTTGCTAAAACTGCCAGCAAGTTGCCGATAGTGCTTTCTAGAAAAGAAATTGAAAAGATGATTGATTCGATAAAAAATCCCAAACACAAATTGCTTATCGCGCTTTCGTATGGAGCAGGTTTGCGAGTGAGTGAGGCAGTAAATCTAAAAATCAAAGATGTGAATTTGGATGAACTTACTATTCATATTAAAGGTGCAAAGGGAAACAAAGATAGAATTAGTATTTTTTCAAAAAAATTACTTTCTCAATTTAGAGAAGTCACCGCATCAGGAAATGCTAATAGTTATGTTTTTGAAAGTAATCGTGGCGCCCGCCTCGACTCGCGGAGTCAACCGCTCGACGACGCGAGGCGGGGAAAATTAACCGAAAGAACAGCACAGAAAATATTTGAGAATGCACTTAGCAATGCTGGAGTGCAAAAAGATGCCACTTTTCATTCGCTCCGGCACAGTT
>Ga0209575_10001139_pt1 | contig 11524 bp, 8 predicted proteins | sample Medcelwee11metaG_FD_187172 | JGI IMG/M metagenome (GOLD analysis project Ga0209575, IMG submission 187172) | Freshwater pond sediment microbial communities from the University of Edinburgh, under environmental carbon perturbations - Medium... | ecosystem: Environmental > Aquatic > Freshwater >...
ATTTCATCTTCAATACACTCAACGCCATCAACCAGTATATTCAAACCGACAAAAGCGATGAAGCCTCGTCATTTCTCACCAGCTATGCTAAATTAATGCGTCAGATCCTCGAAAACTCGAGTGAGAAACTCATTCAACTTTCCGACGAAATTGAGTTTTTGAACAATTATCTGAAGATGCAGCAATTGCGTTTCGGACAAAGTTTTGAATTTAATATTCGTACCGAAGGGGATATCGATCCTCAAAATACCGAAATTCCACCAATGATAGCACAACCCTTTATCGAAAATGCGGTTGAACATGGCATCAGGGGTATTGAGAATGGGATAATTGAAGTAGTATTCAGTTTGCAGGGAAAAGAATTAATACTCTCTGTAACCGACAATGGCAAAGGAATTCAAACAAATAACCAAACCATAACTCATCGTTCGATGGCCATCGAAATAACCAAAAGCCGACTAAAAATAACTGGTGGTCACCCTGAAAGCCTGCATTTCGAAAGCCCTATTAAAGGATATGATACAGGAACTTGCGTGAGACTCTCCCTACCATTTAAAACATATAGCGAATGAGAATCCTGATAGTGGATGATGAAGCTGCAGCTCGTCAACAAACACGGCATCTACTACAAAAACACTTTCCGGAACATGAAGTGTGTTCAGAAGCTACTACTGTTATTGAAGCATTTCAAGAAACCTTAATTCATAATCCAGATCTTGTACTGCTTGATGTGGATTTGCCCGATGGATCAGCATTTGATTTTTTAAGGAAGCTTACTTCCATCAACTTCAACATTATCTTTATCACAGCCTACGAAAGATATGCACTTCAGGCCATCAAATTTAGCGCGCTCGACTATCTGCTGAAACCATTTTCAGATGGTGAATTTGTGGATGCTGTCAGGAAAGCAGTCAGAAAATCAGGAGAGTTGGAAACTGGTTTGCAACTTAAAATACTGATGCAGAATATACAACAGGATTCCCATTCAAACAAAATCGTACTTCGGACTTCGGACTCTATTCATGTAGTGGCACTTGATGAGATTATTCGCTTGCAGGCTGATGGTGCCTACACAACTTTTTTTGCTTATAACCGAAAACCCATTGTTGTTTCCAAAAACTTAAAGGAGTATGATACTATGCTTGAAAAAAACGGTTTCGTGCGCACACACCAATCTCATTTAGTCAATCTAAGCTTTGTGGTTTGCTTTCATAAACAAGATGGAGGTTCCCTGGGATTATCGGATGGAACACGCGTGGCTGTAGCTACACGATACAAGGAAAAAGTATTGGGTATTATTGCACGGATTTAAATTAAACCTTTGCGTATATTAACTTATTGACTGCAGCTGTAAATATATAGACTGCAGTTTTTTTTATTTGTCTATTTTTGTTCAGTCAAACTGTTAAAAATTAACAGAAATGAATTATCCTCCAATAAATGATGAAAAAAAATAACAGCATAGTAACGAATGAATTCGTGGTTGTGAATGTAAGTGATGTTGTGATGATCAAACTTTCAGGTGATAATGAATATGTGATATTCGGTAAAAATAATGTTGAATTGTTGCAAACTGCCGGCTTTGAATCTAACATATATGAATCTCATAACTTCATCAAGATCAATCAGCACACCTATATCAATCCAACACATATACATACAATCAACACACGATATAAAACTATTCAACTGACCTCGGGTGTTTCAGTCGACTATGAAGAATCAAATGAATCACAAATTATCAGCAGTTTATCAGATATTCAGAATTTTCAGATCAATTATTAATCATTAAAGAATTAATTTATGAAACGGTTTTACTTCATTTTTTTTGCCACAATTTTTTCGCTTTGGTCATTTTCTCAGACTTCAAAAACAGTTGAGAATGTCGTTGCCGGAACCTTAGGAACCGAATTTGTTGAGAACGACTACAATACGGTAACTCATTTGACAATTAAAGGAAATTTGAATGCATATGATTTTGTCTTCATACGCAAATTTGTGCTGCTTGAACATCTCAACCTGCTAAATGTGAATATCGAAAGACACGAAGGCGAAGTGTACCATGTGGCGAATTATTACGATTATCCCGCGAATGAATTTCCACATGCAGGAATGCGAAATTCTAGCGTCAAATCAGTTGTTTTTCCGGCTACGATTACATCTATCGGGAAAGAGGCATTCAGTAATTCAAAACTCGAAGGAAGCCTCATTATTCCTGAAGGTATAGTGAAAATTGATGAAATTGCATTCGGTGGATGTCGTTACATTAGCTCTGTGAGCTTTCCGTCTGATTTGGAAATCATTGGCGCCAGTGCATTTGGAGGATGTGTCGGCATTAACGTTTCGCTTGCTTTTCCGGCTGGTCTGAAAACAATTGGCGATAATGCTTTTACCCAATGTACCAATCTTCCCGGATTTGGAAGTTTTCCAGCTTCTCTAAGAAGAATAGGTGCACAGGCATTTCGCGAATGCGGTGCCATGACTGGTCATATTACCATGCCGGCTACATTGGTTTCAATTGGATCATTTGCTTTTAGCAATTGTAATTTCACTTCTGCCACAGTGGAATTAGACTCAGTTCCATCGGGTCTTTTCAGTAGTTGTGACAATTTATCATCGGTAGTGCTGAACAACACAGAGGTAATTATGGATGAAGCTTTTGAAAGATGCCCGAAAATTGTGCAAATCAATTTCCCGTCAACCCTTAAAAGTATTGAGAACTATGCATTTTCAAATACAAATTTGACCGGAAATATAATGCTTCCTGAAGGTCTTCAAAAAATTGGTAGCGGTGTATTTTATAATTTGAAATTATTGACCGGCATAAATTTTCCGGTCACTCTGACGGAAATTTCTGAAAGAGCTTTTATGGAGTGTAATGGTATGGTTATGCCACTGAATTTACCCGATCAGATTACAAAAATCGGAATGCAGGCGTTTTACAACTGTACAGGATTGACACGTATTAAACTACCGGCAAATAATACATTGGTTGAATCGGGTGCTTTTACGAATTGTTCCGGTGTCAAATCAATCATAATGCCTCAGCAAATAACTGCTATCAGTGATTATACATTTCAAGGTTGTAGTGCTGTTGATTCAATTTTTTCTTTCAATACAACACCTCCGGTTTTGGGGCTGGATGCTTTGAGCGGGATTAGTCGCACCGGCTGTAAAATTTATGTGCCCGCATCAGTTATCGATGCCTACAAAGCTGCTGCCCAATGGAGTGAGTTTGGAGAAGGCATTGTAAGCGATATTCTTCCTGACACCAAAGCTCCTGAACTAATTTTTAATTATCCGGGAAACAAAAACAGCGTATCGCGTAAGCCTTCCTGCATCCTTAAGTTCGACGAGCATGTCGTTTTGACAGATAATTTTTTGGTGAGCATTGTGCGTAAAAGTAACCAGGAAATTGTTTATATGTTTGGTACTGGCAACAGGGTTAATACTGACAGTGTTATGGTTTACATGGAGCCAATAAAATTCACAATGCTGGATTCGAATACCACCTATCAGTTACAAATCGCAGCAGGTTCAATCGCCGACAAGAGTGGAAATTTATTCCCAGCTACAATGCAGTCGTACGATTTTACAACAGGCGCTGGAAGTTCGTCAATGGCGCTCGACTTTAATCAATCAGATTATGAAAGAGAAAGCACAGAATATCTCGGATACTATAAGACTACCGGAACTTATTGCATGGTCGACCTGAATACAGGATACCAATACTTTAATCACCGTTTTTTTAGCCGGGATAATTTTAAAGAAAAGTGTGTCAATTTTAGTATAGATAAATTTACGGATGAATGTTTACATGAAACTCCTGCAAGTCATGCACCCTCTCCTTATATTTCATTTGATAATAAATCACTAGTGCTAAACCAAAGCGATCAATACTCCATTTATCCAGATAATCATACAAAAGCAATGATTGATTTAAGAAGTTTCCCTACCGGTTACGAAATCACTGATGTGGTGGCGAGGATTTCAGCAACTTCACCTGATGGAACGTTGAGACAAATGGCGCTGAAAGCATATTATGAGGGAGGAATCGAACGAGAATTTTTACTGAACGGAACAGGTGATGCCGGTTATTTCGATTATGAATCAGATACTAACGGAAATAAATACTACTTCAGGGAAATACATTTCCCAGTTCTTGGTGGTGAAAAAATTGATTCAGTAATCATTGAAAGAAATGATTTCAACCTGGTAAAAATCATGAAAACAGACATTTACTACAATATCACAACAAAGCCAGCAGTGAATCTCGGTCTTGACAGAAATGTTTGTTCGTTTGATGATGAATATTTAGACGCAGGATTTTTCCCTGATGCTACTTACTTATGGAGTACTGGTGAAAAAACACAGAAAATTAAAATTGAGGGAACCGCAGATTATTGGGTTGATGTAAAGAACTTGTTAGGTTCTATGAGAGATACTGTGCATATCACCTCATATCCCCAACCATTGAAAACATTTAAGGATTCTGTGATTAGTAAATTTGCAGATGAAGCAGTTACTCTAACAGTGGCCTATAATCCTTCCTTTACATATTTATGGAACACAGGAGAAACAACTCAATCAATTATTGTAACAGAAGAAGGACTTTATACTTGTATTATTTCCAATGGCGTTTGTTCTGTAATCGACAGTGTAGGAGTTGTTAACGATATAAAAGACGGCATTCTTGATCCATTTGCTTTGATATTGCATCTTTCAGTTTATCCTAATCCGGTCAGGGAAAAATTCAATCTCAGAGTTATCAGCTCAGATAATGTAGTAGCCAAAGTACAAATTAATGACATAACAGGCAGGATCGTATTTGAGGAATTGTTTAGTTTGATACAGGGCGAAAATAAAATTACACTAATGAATCCGGGATTGCTGGGTATTTATATTCTGAATATATCTTCAGAAAAATTCAACCAAACAACTGGAATCATATTTGAATAAAACCTTTTCAAAAATTAATTTTGTTTACTAAAGAACGAGGCTGTCTCAAAAGGACAGCTTCTTTCATTTTATTATGTAAAATTTGTTTTCCTTTTTTTTGAATAAACTGATAATATTGATACAAACCTTTTATTTAAAAAATTAGATACGTGTTTTTAATTATTTCTCCAGAACTTGAAGCTGTTTTTGAATTAAATAAATAATAATAATTTAACAATTTGTTCATGAAACTTAAAATTAATCGATAATATTTCAACTTTATTTATAAATTTGCCTTCGATTTAACAAAAAAGCATTTATTTGATAAATCAATAACCACAAATCAAATACATCATTTAGTATGAAAAAGTTACTTAATGTTGCTTTTGCACTCTTTGTTACTGCGGGTATTTTGCTCTTTTCAGACTTGGGCAACAGAAATACAACAGCAGCTACCGATCAAAGTAAAGCAGGAGGATTGTATGCTGTTGCAGGCAAAACCTATAAAATCGGATTTTCTTATTTTGCACCCGATCCTGTTCTGGATATCACCATGGAAGGTCTCTGGAAAGGCTTGCGGGAACTCGGTTTTGTGAAAGACAGCAATATTACGGTCATCGCTCAGAGTGCCAATGCTGAACTGGCGAATTTTCACCCTATACACTTAAACCTCGACAATCAGGATGTTGATTTAATCTTAGTCACAAGCACACCAGGCATCTCTTCTGCAGTATCTGCCATCAAAAACAAGCCTGTTGTCTTTACTTTTTCTTATACTCCGCTCGAAGCAGGTGCCGGCAAATCATACGACGACCATATGCCTTTTATCACTGGTGTAGGTTCCTATCCTCCCATTGAGAAAACTTTTGAATTCATCAAAGACGTATTTCCTAATGCCAAAAGAATTGGTACTGCTTATAATTCTTCGGAAGTAAATTCGCGCAAAGTGATAGAAAATGCGAAAGAAATCATGGCGAAAAAGGGATTGACCTTAGTTGAAAACACGGTTATCAATACCAATGAGGTTTATCAGGCTGTCAGCGCATTATGCACGAGAAATGTTGATGTTGTCTGGATTACCGGCGACAATACCCTATTGCAGTCGTTCGATGCGGTCATTAAGATTTGCCGCGACAATAACATCCCGCTCATCATCAACGACAACGACGTAGTAAAAGAGGGTGTTCTGGCTGGTATCGGAGTAAGCTGGGGTGCAACGGGCTATCGTACCGCTTCTTATGTGGCACGCGTACTGAATGGTGAAAATCCGGCGAATATTCCTATTGAAAATTATGTAGAAGAAATCATTACCCTCAACGCCGCCGAGGTTAAGAAATATGGTTTGACTATACCTGAAAAATACCGGATCAGCGATACTGTGGATGTAGCAAATACTGCCAATACTGTCATTGCTGCCGGAGTAAACAGTTTGAAAGGAAGAAAATTAAAACTTTGTTTGGCGCATTACGCTTTAAGTGAAATATCGGAAGAAGCTGAAGCTGGACTCAGGGATGAATTGAAGAAACTGGGACTTGTTGAAAATAAGGATTATACCCTGAAAGTTTACAACGCTTCGGGTGATATTTCTACATGTAACAGTATCGCCGAATCGGTAGCTGCTGAGCGTTGGGACCTGATTTTTACGGCTTCCACTCCTACCCTGCAAGTTTTTATTCAGAAAATAAAAAATACACCAATTGTTTTTACCAATTCAGGTGATCCTGTGGGGGCTGGTGCAGGAACAAGTTTCATCGACCATCTTCCTAATGTGACCGGAATTTCTACCGTGAGTGATTTCGACGGAATGGTAAAGTTAGTGAAAGAAAGTATGCCGGGCATCAAACAGATAGGCACGGTATATACGCCGGGAGAAATCAATTCAGTCTTTTATATGGAAGCACTGAAAAAAGCTGCTGAGAAGAAAGGTTTGACACTGGTTGTCGCCCCCGCTAACTCGGTAACGGAAGTATCGGATGCTGCTGCCACGCTTGTTGCCAAAGGTATTGAAGCATTTACGCAGATATCCGACAACCTGACTTCCGGTTGTAGCTCGGTCATCATCAAACATGCCCGTGATAACAAAGTGCCGTACTTCGCTTTTATATCGAGTCAGATTGAAAAAGGAGCCGTGGCATCCATTGCCCGCGATTATCACACTGCCGGCTCGGATGCGGTAAAAATAGCCGTGCAGGTGCTGAATGGTAAATCTCCCAAAGACATTCCTTTCCGATTAGTTTCAAAATCAACGGTTACCGTGAATAAGGAAGCCATGGAGTACTTCAACATCAAGATTCCGGATAAATATATAAAATGATCCATCAACTTATTAAAACAGCAATAGCATGAGTAATCTCGAAATTTTCAGTGAACAACAAGAAAATGAAATCCTGATTCGCTGCAAAGGGCGGCTGGATGCCAATCATACCGGTCATTTGAACGATGCCATCGATCAGTTTATACGCGATGGTCATTACAACATTGCACTCGACTTCACGGAAGTTGAATACCTGAGTTCGGCTGGCATCCGCCTACTGGTGTCACAATACAAGAGTCTCCGCGCTGTGAATGGCACTTTTTATCTCGCGGCAATGTCGGACGCAGTAGAGCAAACACTTAAAATGGTAGGAATGTCGGACATGTTGATTGGAAAACCTGCGGCAACTAAAGCAACAAAATCAGTTGAAATAAAAGCAGATCAGTTCACCCGTGACAACTACAAGTTTACTATCACGCCACTTCGTGCGACATCACCTTTGCAGGCTGAGTTCTACGGCACACCGGAAAAAATTCTGGGAGATGGATTTGCCCTGAGCGATATGAGGACGATACAGGCACGCAAAGGACATTATGCATTAGGACTCGGAGCTATCGGCGATACATACGAGGCCTGCAACAAGCGTTTCGGGGAATTCGTGATGTTCGACGGCAATATTGCTTATCTGCCGGCTGATGGTTCAAAGAAACCGGATTATATGATGAACAGCGGTAAACTGATCGGATCATTATCAGAATTGTACGGCCTCCATTTTACCGGAGATTTTACTCATCTGATTCGTTTTGAAGGTGAAAGTTCAAAAAAGACCCTGGGAGTCAGTCAACTGACTGAAAGCATCATGCAACTCACAGCATACAAAGAATTTGTAATGGTGATGATTGCTGAAATAAACGGATTGGTAGGTATATCTTTGAACCAGATTCCTTCGGAGAGCAAAAAGATTTTTAATTTCCCTGAAATTAAAGATAGCGTAAACTTTACTACTGAACCTGAGCACAACAAAATGCTGGGGATTAGTCTGGGTTTCTTTAGTAAAGATACTGAAGAAGAAAAAAAACGGTTCAACCGACCGCTTACACCCGATACATCGACCCTTTCGCATGTACACACAGCCGTTTTCCCTTATGTCCCGCTCAAAAAAACAAGTATTGATTTGCATGAAACAATCGATGCTCTATTCGATTCGGGAACATTGAAAGATATCCTGCATTTGGTTTATGACTCCCGTGATATCGTGGGGCTGGGTGAAAGTCAGTTTATCCACGGCTTCTGCTGGGTAGCTCCCGTGACAACTATTCAATTAAATTCCATCAAATAACATACGACTATGGCACTATTAATTGGTTCTATTACCATTGGTTTGATTTTGTCACTCCTGGCGCTTGGCATCTTCATCAGTTTCCGTGTTTTTGATTTTCCTGATATTACGGCCGAAGGATCATTTACTTTCGGTGCAGCCACAGCCGCTGCCCTTATCCTATCGGGAATGAATCCTATGCTGGCAAGTTTCATCGCTTTTCTGGCGGGGATGGTTGCCGGTGCAACTACCGGCATCATTCACACACACTTCAAAATCAATCCGTTACTTGCGGGCATACTTGTCATGACGGCGCTCTATTCCATCAATCTTCATGTGATGGGAAAAAGTAATTTGCCGCTTATGAGCGAAACGACAATTTTTAGCTGGGTGGAAAATCTGTCGGTTCAATGGGCAGGCGAAGGCACTAAAACAAATGTGCTTGGTTGGGATGTGCTGGTAAGAGACTTATATGTGTTGGGATTTTGCTTTGTTGCCATACTTCTCTTCAGCTTCATACTCTGGTGGTTTTTCAAAACAAATATCGGTACAGCCATGCGAGCCACAGGTGATAACAGTCAGATGATACGTGCACTGGGCGTAAACACAAAAGTAATGATTATCACAGGCATAGCGCTATCAAACGGTTTTATCGCTTTATCAGGTGCTGTGCTGGCGCAATATCAGGGATTCGCCGATGTGCAGATGGGAATCGGGATGATGGTATGGGGACTCGCGAGTGTGATTATCGGCGAAGCCATCATCAACGACACCAGTATAGGCTTTGTCATCACCGGAGCAGTAACGGGCTCTATCCTTTTCCGGATATTAGTGGCCATCGCACTGCGTTGGGGATTGAATCCCAACGACCTGAAAATCATCACGGCCATCTTCGTTTTCATTGCCCTTATTTTACCTGTAATCATGAAAAATAAAAAGAAAATTTCTTTTAAATCACACGCACATGCTAATAATTAAAAATATAGTCAAGACTTTCAACCCCGGCACAGTTAACGAGGTACAGGCTCTCAGAGGGGTAAATCTGGAAATTGAAGCTGGTAGTTTCGTCTGTGTTCTCGGCACCAACGGTTCAGGTAAATCAACCATGCTGAACGCTGTTGCCGGTAGCTTTATGCCCGACAAAGGCAACATCATATTAGATGATACCGAAATCACAAAATGGGAAGAATATAAACGCGCGAAATTTATTGGCCGCGTATTTCAAAATCCTTTCAGCGGAACCGCTCCGAATATGTCCATCATGGAAAATCTTTCGCTGGCAATGAAACGTGGTAAATCCCGCGGTATTGGATGGGGCTTGCCCAAATCTTTGATTAATGATTTTAAAAACTTAGTACGACCGCTCAATATGGGGCTTGAAGACCGTTTGGAGAACCCTATCGGGAAATTGTCGGGCGGACAGCGACAGGCACTGACCCTACTGATGGCAACAGCGCTCAAGCCCAAACTGCTGCTGCTCGACGAACACACAGCAGCCTTAGACCCAAAAACGGCGGCAAAAGTGATTGACCTGACACAACAAATCATCAACCGCGACCATCTTACAACGTTGATGGTGACACACTCGATGCAACAAGCAGTGAATCTGGGCGACCGTATCATCATGATGCATCAGGGCAAAGTTGCCTACGATTTCAAAGGCGATGAGAAGAAACATCTGAAAGTGCAGGATTTACTGGTTTTGTTCGACGAACTGCGCAAAAAAGACAATATAGATGTTGCCGTTGCTAATTTATTGACAGAAATATACGTCTGACATGAAACTAAAAGGCATGCTTCGCGCAATGTTCGCGATTGTCATCACATCTGCCATCCTGCTTTTGATCGACCTCGATAACAGGAAAGCCGACACAGAAAATTTTACCTCGATAGCAATTTTTAAAATTGCCTCACGACCAGTGTTGGATGACAGTGAAATCGGAGTGATACAAAGCTTGAAAGATAAAGGATTTGAAGATAATAAAAACTGCAACATCAAAAAGTTTTGTGCCGAAGGTGACATGGCTGTTGCCAATATGATTGCTCAAAATATCCTCAGCAGCAAATTCGACATGGTCATTACCATCAGTACACCAGCTTTGCAGGTCATGGCCAATGCCAACAAAAAAGGACAGATGCAACATGTGTTTTGTACCGTCACCGACCCTTATGCTTCAGGCGTTGGCATCACCGGGCCGAAACCCGATCAGCATCCGAGCCATCTTGTTGGCATCGGCACTTTTCAGCCGGTAGAAGCAACTTTTGAGTTAGCCAAAAAGATGAAACCCAATTTGAAGACAGTCGGCACAGTCTGGTGCACAAGCGAAACCTGCTCGGAAGCATGCGTAAGATTAGCCCGGAAAAAGTGTGCAACGTTAGGGATTGAACTGGTAGAAGTGAGCGTTGAAAATACATCTCAAATTTTCGAAGCAGCCACTTCTCTTACCATGAGAGGGATAGAAGCCGTTTGGCTGGGAGGCGACAATGTAGTAGAGTTGGGCATCGATCAGCTCATCAACGCCTGTGCACGAGCTAAAATTCCGCTTTTCACCAACAATCCGTACAAAGTTACCGGCAACACTCTTTTTGCCTTAGGTGCCTCCTATTACGATGTAGGTTATCTTGCGGGTGAAATGGCAGCATCATTGCTTAATGGAAAACCTACCAATCAGATTGGTGTTGCCGATTTTGTTCCTCAAAAATTAGTGATTAATAAAGAAGCGTTGAAAAATATGAAGGAGAAATGGAATGTAGAGGGGATAAATTAATTACCGGCGTTTCATTTTCACCAACAAGCCTTTCACAATGTTTTTTATTCCCTGAGTGATAAATTCATACAACCATTCGGCCGCATTATCCGACCATCGCTGAGGATGAACCGTGATCATGATTTTATAAGGTAATTCGTCGCTCACAACAGCCTGAATCAGGGCATAAGTTGTTTGATAATCCAGTATCTGGTTGTTGGCAACCTTATCTCTTATACTGAATTTATCACCGTTCCATATCCTGCC
>Ga0209575_10001140_pt1 | contig 11524 bp, 9 predicted proteins | sample Medcelwee11metaG_FD_187172 | JGI IMG/M metagenome (GOLD analysis project Ga0209575, IMG submission 187172) | Freshwater pond sediment microbial communities from the University of Edinburgh, under environmental carbon perturbations - Medium... | ecosystem: Environmental > Aquatic > Freshwater >...
TAAAAAAAGCAGGGCGCGTAAGAAATAAGTGTGGAATAATTATGTCTCGCTGCATTTCCTCGTGCTTGAGGGAATAGCGCCCTGCCGATGCAAATATAATAAATTAATCAATTCAAAATTAAATTTACATCACCATGCCACCGCAGACATTTATCGTCTGTCCGGTTACATACGACGAGAGATCCGATGCAAGGAACAACGCCACATCAGCCACATCCTCAGGCAGTCCGCCCCGGCGAAGGGGTATCTTCGCGATCCAGTCGCTCTTAACATCATCAGGCAACTTGCTGGTCATCTCGGTAAGGATAAAACCAGGGGCTATTGCGTTGCATCTGACATTTCGCGAACCCAGCTCTTTCGCCACACTCTTGGTAAGTCCGAGTATGCCTGCTTTGGAAGCAGAATAATTAGCCTGGCCGGCATTACCTGTTACACCAACCACGGAACTCATGTTGACAATCGACCCGCTCTTCTGTTTCATCATTGGCTTTATGGCAGCCTTGGTGAGGTTAAAAACGGATTTTAGATTGACGGTGATAACCTGATCCCACTGCTCCTCTGTCATTCGCATAAGAAGAGTGTCACGGGTTATGCCGGCATTGTTGACAAGGATGTCAACCGTACCGAAGTCTTTAACAATCTGTTCAATCACATTGTCGGCTTCGGCATAGACGGATGCATCTGAGACATACCCTTTTGCTTTTACCCCGAATTGCTGGATCTCTTTTACAGCTTCAGCAAACTCTTCATTGTCAATGATATTGGTAAGAGCGATGTTGGCTCCTTCAGCTGCAAACCTCATGGCTATGCCTTTACCGATACCACGTGATCCACCGGTGATCACTGCTGTTTTTCCTTCAAGAAGTTTCATGTCTTTAAATTTTGGCCACAAAGATAAAAAATTATTTATGCAGCACCCTGGCTGTGGTGGCGCCGATGTCTGCAGGCGATTCCACCACATGTATCCCGCATTCGGCCATTATTTTCATCTTGGCTGCGGCAGTGTCGTTCTTTCCTCCTATTATAGCTCCGGCATGGCCCATACGGCGCCCCTTGGGCGCTGTCTGCCCGGCAATGAACCCTATCACAGGCTTTGTCCCGTGCTCTTTGACCCAGTAAGCGACATCAGCCTCCATCACGCCGCCTATCTCTCCTATCAGTACTATGGCATCGGTGTCTTTATCATCCATCATCAGCTTCAGGATTTCAAGCGAGGTTGAGCCTATCACCGGGTCACCGCCTATACCTACGCAGGTCGACTGTCCAAGTCCAAGTTTCGTCAGCTGGTCAACGGCTTCATAGGTCAGGGTCCCTGACCGCGAAATGACACCTACACGACCTTTTTTATGTATGAAGCCTGGCATAATCCCCACTTTGGCTTCCCCGGGGGTGATTACACCCGGGCAGTTTGGTCCGATAAGTACCGTATCGATGGTACTCAGTAATTTCTTGATTCGGACCATGTCGGCAACGGGTATTCCTTCAGTTATTGTCACGATGAGCCTTATCCCTGCCTCCGCAGCTTCAATAATTGAATCAGCCGCATAGGCCGGCGGTACGAATATGACAGATGTGTCGGCACCTGTGGTTTCAACAGCCTCTCTGACCGTGTTGAATACCGGCAACCCAAGGTGCGTCTGGCCTCCCTTGCCCGGGGTAACGCCACCTACGACCTTTGTTCCGTACTCAATCATCTGGGTGGCATGAAATGTGCCCTCACTGCCCGTGAAGCCCTGAACAATGACTTTGGATTTTGAATTCAGTAAAATGCTCATATCATGCTGGTGTTTTAGTACCTTTATTTCAAAAGTAAATTATTTTTTCTTCGATTTATTAAATTTACTGAATATTATCGGTTACATGGACTTCATTGAACCCATATTGTATATAGGTATCTCCCAATCGTTCTTCGCTGGAATGCTGATAGCCACCAGGAGGCCTTTTACGGCTGCCAACAGGATCATGACGGCATGGGTGTTTCTCTTCTGTATCGAAATGATTTTTGCCTTGTTAAACCATACGGTGCTTGAGATTTACGCCTTTCCGTTTATTTCATTCACTTACGGACCGCTATTATATTTATATGTCAGACACATGGCAAACCCCTCTCTGAGGTTCCATCCCCTGCATACACTGCATTTTGTTCCTTTTTTCGTGTTCTTTGCCGTCTCGGTAATATTCCGGAATATTTCGATCTTCGATGATCTGAGCGGCTTTTTTACCATTGACAGGTTTACTCCCCTCAGAATTGTTTACAGTGTGTGTTTTTTCCTTTCAGTGACTGTTTACAGCATTCTGTCATTCATCCAGATACGTCGCCACCAGGCACGGCTCCGTGATATCGTATCTTTCACATCGGAGAAAATGACGCTTAACTGGCTGAAGATACTTTCAATTACGTTCTATGTGGGTTACATTGTTATTTTCATTCTTGGCGGTATTGGTATCATTGCCGGACTTATACCGTTTGACCCTTATATCCTGACATTTATCTTCATAGCATTTTTCTCTTTTGCCTACAGCTTCTACGCAATCCGTCAGCCTGAGATACTTGATTATCCTCTTGCAGTAAGTGATGAAAGCGTTTATATCGCTCCGCCTGGCGCAGAAAAATATGCAAAAAGCGGCCTGAGAAAAGAGCAGGCAGAGGAATACCTTACAAGACTGCTGAACTATATGGATGATGAGAAGCCATACCTCGACGGCGACCTGACCATTCATGATCTTTCGCATAAAACTGGAATTCCGCGACATTTTATCACCGAGGTGCTGAATGAAAAATACGGCCGTAATTTCTTCACTTTTATCAATGAGTACCGGGTCAGGGAGGTTATCAGCCGTATCAATGACCCGAAGTACCAGCATTATACTATTATTGCCATCGCCTTCGACGCCGGTTTCAATTCAAAATCAACGTTTAACACAATCTTCAAGGCCTATTCCGGCAAGACCCCCAGTGAGTACAGAAACGAACTGACAAAGCCTGCCGGGAAAGTGTGAACCGAGCGGCTGAAACCAGTTCTGCCTTTTAGTCCTGTCCGAACCATGTGGTTTGGTCGTAATTCTTACTCATCATCATGAGATTTGCATAAAAAGCAGATCAAGATGAGAAGGTCAGGACTGTTATTCTTTATGTTTCTTGTTCCATTGTCTCTTTATCCCCAGGAAAAGACTTTCACCCCCGGCGGATTTGTCCGGGGAGGCGTTTATTTAAGTACCGGCGATTACGAACATGACGTGAATGCCGCCTTCGGCGATGCGGCTCTGACATTTACGGCTGCCGATAATCTCAGCTTCAAAGGTTTTGCCGACCTGATGGTGCGGGCAGGACAGCAGTTCGGCGAAAATGTGAATTCGCTTACCGTACATGAAGCCTGGGGCATGTACTACAACAAGTTTATGAGTGTCTCCGCAGGACAAAAGATCATCAAGTGGGGAAAAACCGACATGTTCACTCCACTTTCGAGATTTAGCCCTATGGACTATACATTAAGAAGTCCTGATTTTGAGGATTCCGAGCTGGGTAATCTGCTTGGCGAGATAATATTCACTCCTGCCCCTTTCTTCAGGCTCTCCGCTGTGGCAGCACCGTTCTGGAACCCTTCAATCCTGATTATTAAACCGATACCCTTGCCTCCGAACATGCAGGTAGAATTGCCTGAAGGACTCAAAACCGGGAACGGATATTATTCTTACGGTTTCAGGGGTGATTTCACACTCAGACGCTTTGACGCTGGTCTGCAGTGGTACCACGGTCCTGACCTGATGCCGGGACTAAACCTGGTCAGCGCCGACTACACCAATCCTATGGAACCGGCCGTTGCCGTTAAAGGCGTCCCCTATATAATAAACAGTGCAGGCCTGGACTTTGAGACAGTTGTATCACCTTTTGTGCTACGCGGAACCGCAGCCTACAGCAGCCCGGTTGAGAAAAAGGAAGGCAACGAAGAGATACCCTTCCCTCAGATAGAGTGGGTTGCGGGGTTCGACTGGACACCGGGAGCAGTAAGGGTGACAGCCGAGTACTCAGGAAAAAAGGTGCTTGACTTCTACGAGGCGCCTTATGATCCTATCATTGGCACCGAGCCGGACATGGCAAAGCTGATGGAGCTGTTCAGCACACCCGGGTTTGACCCGGTTGAGTTTACCCGGCTGCAGATTGAAGCATTCAACAGACTGTATAACAACCAGATATATGAGTATTACCATTCTGCCGGACTGAGGTTTGAAGCCGAACTTTTTTATGGCAGGCTCATTCCCTCTCTGACAACGGTGTACAACTTCACTTCAAGGGACCTGTTACTTAGACCTGCAGTAAAGTACAAACCTGCAGACGGTGTGACTCTCAGCGCCGGATATGAATATTATAAGGGAATTAAAGGCGGCATGTACGATATAATAGATGATTTCATGAAAGCGGCATTTTTTTCTATCAGAGTAGATTTCTAAGACCATGACTGACTTTATTATTAAATACAGATTGGCCATAATTGCAGTGTCATTTGCACTGGCAGTCGGACTGGGCATCCTGATACCCTCTTCCGAGACTGACCCTGACATCAGAAATTATATTCCCCGTACTATGCCTTCACGGGTAACGAATGATTCTATAGAAAAGGAATTCGGAGTTCAGGATATGATAATCGTTCTGTTTACTGACAGCTCTATCCTCACTCCCGTGGACCTAAGACAGGTTAAGGAAGTTGACAAAGCGCTTTCGAGAATGGAAGGCATAGGTACTGTCAATTCACTTTACACGGCAAGGACCATAAAGGGTGAAGAGGGAATGATGATAGTTGATCCTCTGATCAAAAAGATACCCTTATCACCGGGAGAAACGGAGGCGCTGAAGAAAGACATACTGTCTAACCGTTTTGCCCGCGATATTGTAGTTTCATCAGACATGACTGCTGCAGCGATCACCGGAACGGTTAGCGGGTCAGTGCCTGAGTATGTTACCCTGAACAAGGTTGATTCAGTCATAGCAGCAAATAAGGGCGATGCTGAAATAATGACAGGGGGGCTGCCTTATATCAGGCAATATATTAACAAGGACGTGAACCATGATGCATTAATTCTTGTACCTCTTGCACTGATTATAATGCTCGTGGTGCTCAGGTTGTCACTTGGCGACTGGAGAAGTGTCCTGATGCCCTTCACCGTGGTGATCCTGTCGACTGTGATCACGATGGGGATGATACCGCTGCTGGGATGGAAATTCTCCATCATCATGTGCCTTGCTCCCATCATTCTGATCTCAGTTGCTAACAATTACGGTATTTACCTGGTTTCGAGGCATCATGAACTGCTCAGATCTGACCTACCGTTGACAGGTAAAGAAATGATCAGGTCCATTACCGATTCCTTAAGCATGCCAATACTGTTCAGCGGATTGACAACCGTCGCAGGATTGCTTGGCCTTCTGGCTCACTCAATTATTCCTGCCAGGCAGGTAGGCGTGCTGGCAGCGACCGGAGTGACCCTTGCCCTGGCAATGAGCCTCTTATTAATACCTGCACTGATATATATGCAGCACGCACCCGGCAGAAAACCCCCTCCGGTGCGTGACCATTCAAAAGACCTTATCAGTCGTGCCCTGGTAAAGATATCGTCAGGAGTTATCAAGCGGCCCGGAAGGGTGCTCCTTATATCACTGGTTCTTACACTTCTGACAGGAGCCGGGATGGTCTTACTGAGAATAGATACCAACCAGGAGAACTTTTTTCCCCGTAAACACCCTGTAAGAAAGGCATCTGAAATAATCAATACCAAATTCGGCGGCTCACAGACCATCTCAGTGATGATCAGCGGAGACATAAAGGATCCGGTCCTGATGCAGAAGATAGATGACCTGACACAGCATCTGAAAAAATCAGAAGGAGTGGGTACGGTCTTTTCAATATCCGACTTTGTCAGGGAAATGAGCAAAGCGCTTTATGAACCTGATGAGAAGGAATATGACAAGATACCTTCATCATCTGAGGCTATAGCACAGATGTTCGAGCTCTATAATATGAGTGGCAATCCTGACGATTTCAAGCAGCTGATGAACTTTGAAAATACAAAGGCTCACGTACTTGTAAGGCTTTCAGAGACTGACCATGTTGTTGTAAAAGCCCTCAAAAATGAAATAGCTGCTTATACCGCAGACTTCCCGGCCAGAGTGACAATTGGGGGCTATGCAATCATTATGACTGATTTTGCCCAGCAGATCGTAAACGGACAGGTTTCGTCGCTTGCTTTTGCCATGATTGCAGTCTTCATACTTCTTGCAATTATCTTCCGCTCGGTGAAGGGGGGACTGATCGGATCGATACCTCTTGCAGCATCAATAATCATCCAGTTTGGTGTTATGGGACTGGCAGGCGTTGCCATAGATGCAGCCACAGCCCTCCTGTCTTCAATAATGATAGGCGTTGGTGTTGATTTCACCATCCAGTACCTGTGGAGGTACAACACTGAGCTCAGAAAAGGTGTCACCCGCGCCGAGGCCATAGCAACAACCTACAGGACCACGGGGAGGAGCATCGTCATCAATGCCCTTAGTGTTATAGCAGGATTCTCGGCCACATTCTTCTCCGGGTTCCTTTCAATAAGATATTTCGGTTACCTGGTGCTGCTCTCAATGGGCTCATGCCTGATTTATGCAATCATAGTTATGCCGGCATTCATGCTATACTTCAAACCATCATTTATAGAATCAAATCTGAAACATAACAATAAAAAGAAAGATAAAAATGAAAAAAATGTTATTCATATCGGCAGTGATGTCGATTCTGTCACTGCAGGTTATGCAGGCTCAGCTGTCAGATCCTTTACAGCTGATGGACAAGGCTCGTGACCTGACAATGTCAGGCGACATTCAGTCGATGGTGACACTTACCATCACTGAAAAGAACGGTTCAGTTCGGACGCGCAAGTTAAATATGCTTACAAAAACCTGCAGCGGAGGTATTATAAAGAGAATGGTCAAATTCCTTGACCCGGCTGACGTAAGAGGAACGGCAATGCTCATTGTAGACAATAAGGATGTCCAGGATGACATGTGGATCTACCTCCCTGCGCTTAAAAAGACCAGGCGGATTGTAAGCACTGAAAAAGGGAAGAGCTTTATGAGCTCCGAATTTTCCAATGCGGACATGTCAAGCGGCAGTAACTCCGATTTCACAATCAGGCATATGCCTGAGTCAGGAAAGAACGACACCTGGATTATTGAGAGTGTTCCCGTCAATGATGACAAAGCCGGCGAATATGGTTTTTCAAGGAAGGTGACCTTCCTCGACAAAAAAAGTTTGAGAACGAAAAAGATCGACTTTTACAATTTTGACAACGAACTGTTCAAGACGATCGAGATAGTCGGCACCCAGCCTCTGGTCGGAAAAGAGGGTTATATCATGACAGATATGCTTGCTGAAAATCATCTCAACGGCAGAAGCTCGAGGGTCAAGTTTGACGATGTAAATACTTCGGCATCGATCCCCGATAATACCTTCGTTGCTGACAACCTGGCGAGGTAGATTTCTGTTACCTTTGCACCATATAAAATTATGGTACAAAAGGGAACTACTATATGCGCACCGGCCACTTCCGGAGGGGGTGCGATAGCCCTGATAAGGGTCTCAGGGCCGAAAGCAATTGAAACCCTGGCTGGAATATTCAAACCTGCTGATATACATGTAGATATATTAGAGGCGAAGGGGTACACATTAGTTTTCGGGAGCATATATTCGCAGGAAGAATTCATTGATGAGGTCCTGGTTTCGGTCTTTCGCTCTCCCCTCTCCTATACGGGAGAAGATATGGCAGAAATAAGCTGCCATGCTTCGCCGTTTATCCAGCACCGGATCATAGAAATTCTCATTGACCAGGGGATTGAAACAGCCACTCCTGGTGAGTTCACACAGAGGGCATTCATGAACGGCAAAATGGATCTTTCACAGGCCGAAGCGGTGGCTGATATTATTGCCTCTGACTCGAAGGCTGCCCACCGGTTGGCAGCCACTCAATTGCGCGGAGGTTTTTCCGGGGAGATAGAGAAACTTAGGCAGGAGCTCCTCTCGTTTGCCTCGCTCATTGAGCTTGAACTAGATTTCAGTGAGGAGGATGTCATGTTCGCTGATCGCTTTACAATGACAGAGACAATCATTAAAATTAAAAACCTTGTTGACGGGCTTGCTTCCTCTTTCCGTCTGGGGAATGCAATTAAAAAAGGTATCCCGGTTGTAATTGCCGGAAGACCTAATGTAGGCAAGTCCTCCATACTAAATGTTCTATTGCAGGAAGAGAGGGCCATCGTGTCTGAGATACCTGGCACCACGCGTGACACCATTGAAGAGGTTATGCACCTGGGGGGATTGCTGTTCAGGTTCATTGACACAGCAGGATTGCGTGAGGCTGAAGTATCGGATTCTATTTCAGCTGGCGGATTACAGCCGCCAAAGGTGGATAAGATTGAGGCCAAGGGAATGGAGAGAACCAAGCTGAAGGTTGAGAGCGCCGATGTTGTGCTGGCTGTGGCTGAGGCTACAGACAGTGTAGCGGCGATGGCGGAGTTTGCTGATTCTATATCAGTGCTTACAGGCAGCTCAGGGGTCAAAATTATTTTGGTAATCAATAAATCGGATCTCGTTTCTCAAAAACAAGCCAATTCACTGCAAAAGGAGCTTTCAACCCTCTGCAGCATCCCTGTGGTTTTTATTTCGGCAAAGAAATCATATGGTATAGAGGAGCTTAAGGAAATGCTGAAAACCTCCATAGAAACAGGAAAACTCAAATCGCCTCAGTACATCGTCACGAACGCACGTCATTACGAGGCGCTCAAAAATGTCTCCTCCAGTCTTCAGCGCGCCCTTGACGGATTTCGTGATGGCATACCCACAGTGCTCATAGCCACCGATGTGAGACAGGCAATCTACTACCTTGGTCTGATCACAGGCCGGATCACACCTGACGACATTTTAGGTGAAATATTTTCGAAGTTCTGTATCGGTAAGTAACCGGCACGAGACAACCAAACCGAAAATACTAAAGAAAAGTGTTTGGCTGGGTAGTTTTTAAACTTTGACATACTGGCTCATTACCCCGTTCGCGACGACTTTTGCATACACGAAATACAGCGGGGCTGCTTTTTCTTTTTATCCCATTTTGGCACACAGAGAACAATTTTTGGGACGTATAGAACAGTCGGTTACAAAATAGAGGTTAAACTTTGTACAAAGACTTAGTATTAACTAAAACCTTTCGAATATGAAAACAAAGACATTTATTATGGTTTGCCTTTTATTAGGCATTGGATTGACACAGCTTTCTGCACAGAGCTACGTAAATGGTACGGGTGCAATTTCACACTATGATGGATGGATTGATTATTATATACCCGTATATACTCCCAATGGAGACCAGGTTGATCTGTTATTGGGTCCTGTAGCCATGCATATTATAGATTATTACAAAAACTGGGAGTGGGTTTGGAGAAAAATACAGTATTCTGGTGAGATTGTAAGCGTGGGTTTCGCAGACGGCAATGGAGAAACAATTGGAGGGACAGGTGAAGTTTTTAGCATAAAAGACATTTGGAAATTCGATCTTATTAGTGCAATTGGTCCTGGACATTTTAATGCAAGAGGAAATCAGGGCTCACACTATTTAATTAAATATCTATGGGATGATACAACTTTGTCATTTACATTTGTCAGTGCAGTCTGGCCCGGATACAAGGAATAGAAAGCTACTATATTGTTATAAGCCCTCGGAAATCAGTTCCGGGGGCTTCTTATTTTATTTTGGCACACAGAGAACAATCTTTGGGACGGAGAGAAAAATCTGTTACATAATTAAGGTTGAACTTTGAATCTGTGGCAGCTCAGAAAATTAATAGCGGGAATTATATTGTTTACATTTTTTGATTACTAACTAAATCATTCGAAAATGAAAACTAGGACATTAATTATCGTGTGCCTATTATTAGGCATTGGATTAACTCAGCTTTCCGCTCAGAACAGCAACTCTGGGGGAACGAAATCAGTTGTATATGATTGGCCAGTTGGATTTTACACTGAAATTTGGTGCGATGGTGTTTTTATAGACTATATTGAAGGTGAGGCTGTCGCACATGTAGTTGATCATTATAAAAATTACGAATGGCAGTGGGAAATCTTAAATAAATTTACTGGCACAGCAACAGGTCTTCATGGTGATATATATACGTTTAGCGAAATAGACAAATGGGATGTATCAAAAGAAAATGAGTGGATATGTCATACGCATGTGAAGGCAAGCAATAAAGCTATTTATAATGTGGCTTTCATTATAAATACTATTGAATGGACAGCTGTTACCAAAGTAGAATCATGTACTGGAAATTTGAAGTAAAAAGCATAAGTAATACTTTAGATTACAAGCCCTCGGACATCAGCTCAGAGGGCTTTTTATTTTTACTGAAGTAATTCAGCATTTACATACTTTTTTAAGCACCAAAGAAAATTAGGATTTCGGTTTTTGGCTGAACTTGCACCATCTTTGCACCCCAAAATCGTAACTTGTTGAAATACAGCCTAAGTAATATTAATTATCGGTAGATAACATAGTGGCGCCCAACCCGGCTAACACATCGAAGAAATCCGGAAACGATTTGTCAACAGCTTCGGCATCTTTGATGGTCACCTCTCCCCTGCCACCTAATGCCATCACAGCCGCCATCATTGCAATGCGGTGATCATTGTGCGATGAGACCACAGCCCCCATGACCTCACCTCCTTCGATATACATTTCGTCACCTTCGATCCTGACACTAATATTCATTTTACCAAGAACTTCTGTAATTGCCCCGGCCCTGTCGCTTTCCTTGTGCGCCAGCCTGCTGACACCCTTTATCCGGCTTGTGCCGCTGCAATATGATGCCAGCGCAGCCAGCGGGGGAAACAGATCCGGCGAATCGGTAGCATCAAAGGTGAATGCCCTGAGATCAGATCTGACAGCACTAACCTGCCGGCCATGTTCTGTCAGATCAGTTCCGGCAGCTCTCAGAGCCTCAAGAACTGCAATGTCAGCCTGAAGGCTGCTGCAATTCAGATTGGCTATCGTAATCTCACCGGCTATGGCGCCGGCGACAAGCAGAAAAGCCGCTCCGCTCCAGTCGCCTTCCACAGTGTATTCATGTGCCGTGTATGACTGGTTTCCAGGAATGAAGAACCGTTTGAAATCATGGTTTTCAATTTTCACCCCGAAGTCTGAGAGAAGCTTGCATGTAAGACTGATATATGGCTTGCTCTTAAGGCTTTCAACTGTTATCTCACTGTCTGAGTCCAGTAACGGAAGCGCCATCAGTAATCCTGTAAGGAGCTGAGATCCTGACGAACCGTCAATAACCGGGCTTCGTCCAGTGATTTTACCCATTAGCCGCATCGGAAGAAAACCACCGTTAGTCACGACTGTCACCCCCAGTTGTGACATGGCATCCGAGATCATGTCAACCGGCCTTCTGATCAGGGATCCTTCACCTTCAATGGTTACATATGGATTCAAT
>Ga0209575_10001142_pt1 | contig 11509 bp, 8 predicted proteins | sample Medcelwee11metaG_FD_187172 | JGI IMG/M metagenome (GOLD analysis project Ga0209575, IMG submission 187172) | Freshwater pond sediment microbial communities from the University of Edinburgh, under environmental carbon perturbations - Medium... | ecosystem: Environmental > Aquatic > Freshwater >...
ACGTAGGCTTCCATCAAGGCTTGGAGGTCGGTGTCCGAGAGAGGTGATACAAACTTCACAAGGGCGATTCCAAGCGCTGCCGAGACGGGGTGCCTATTATGCAGGAAGATTTACGTTCAGGTACTTATTGAGACTCACGACTATATGATGATCGTCGGTGCTAACAACGCCGGGAAAAGCAATATTCTTGGAGCGCTGCGAGCTTTCTACGAGGACATTAAATGGTCTAGTGAGGATTTCCCCAAGGCCGGTGCGGCAGATGAAGAAGCTTGGGTAGAACTAACCTTTGAACTTGATGAGCAGGAATGGGCAGGGCTTGCGGATAAATACAAAGAGGGTGTGACGGACCGAGGTCTTTCTGTTCGCCGTTACTTTGCTTCAAAAACTCGGGAGCTCAAAAGTAGCCAGAGTAATATCCATGCGATTGTGAATGGCACCCCCGAAAAGGAGCTGTTTTACGGCGCGAAGAACATCGGTACAGCCAAGGCTGGCAGGCTAATCTATATCCCTGCACTCACCACGCCCGCAGAGCAGATGAAGACCAGTGGTCCATCCCCACTACGAGACATGCTCAACTTTATGCTCAAGCGGGTCGTCTCAGGTAGTGCGGCTTACAAAGAGTTGGAAACCGCCTTCAGCAAACTCAATAATGAAGCTCGTGGAGATGATGGGTTTCTCTCGAAGATTTCCGGGCCGATCAACGAGGCTATTGCACATTGGGGGATTCGCTTTGATATGGGGGTCAGCTCCGTCTCACCTGGCGACATCACTAAAAACCTTGTCAAACATGGCTTCATCGATGCGATGCTCGGCGATACGGTTTTTTCGTTGGATCGTTATGGACACGGTTTTCAGCGCTCTTTCCTCTATGAACTGATCAAGCTTTCTCCGACTTTTGCTGAGAGCAAAAATAGTGAAAAGAAAGAGTTCGATCCGGATTTCACACTAATTCTTTTCGAAGAGCCCGAAGCATTTTTGCACCCCAGTCAGCAGGAAAACATGGCTTATCATTTGCGTCGCCTCGCGGCGGGTGCTGGGCAGCAAGTCATCATCACAACACATTCGCCGACCTTCGTTGGCAAGGCTTCTGACGATCTCTGTCAGATCGTACGTGTGCAGCGTGGAAAAGGAGTGTCAACAGTTGCTCAGATTACACGGGAGCAGCTAAATAGCGTTTTAGGCGAAGGGGCAGGTTTACTCGTAGCACTCAAAGCATTTGTGGAAGATGTCAATATAAGTAGCGAGCAAAAAAGATTTGCGAGAGACCTATTGCAGAGTGCTCCAGGCGACGAAGAAATCTCGGCCCAAGAAGAGCGCTTCCGCTATCAGCTCTGGCTTGATTCGGATCGTTCCTCGATGTTTTTTGCCGACCGCATCCTGCTTGTTGAGGGAGCAACCGAGAAAGCACTTTTCACTTATCTTCTAGCGCGAGATTGGCACAATCTAACTCATCACCGGATAGCTATCATTGACGTTTTGGGTAAATTCAATTTCCATCGTTACATCGCGCTTCTGGAAGGATTCTCCGTTCCCTACGGACTAATTCTCGACGACGATCACAATAAGAATCACCACAAGGCTATAAACGAGATGTTGAAGAGTAAGGCTGGCAATAATTGCCTAGCGGAGCCAATACTTTTACCCGGCTGCATGGAGAAGTTCCTTGAGTCGACTCTTCCTGGTAGAGATGATAAAAAGCCGATAGAAATTCTTAAAGCACTGGAAGCGAAGAAATTTCCCGACGGAAAACTGAGCGAGCTCCGGTCTCTATTCTTGAGATCACTTAATTTGGAGCAAGCATCAGCATTTTCAAGCCCAGGCATTTAAGCCGATTCAAAATATCCGCTCTGGATCGACTCCGGCCGGTCGTGACCGGCGGAGGTCGACCCAAAGCTGCCTGTCTCATTGGGCTGGCACCGGCCAATTGTGGTCAGTGGCGACAGCAAATTCTTATCAATTTTCATCATAAAAAATGGAGTCGAAACTTGATGTTAACGAATCATCCTGCGCCCTGCTCTAACGAGGCTGATTTGGAGGCGTCCATACATGCCGCAATCGAAAAAGCGTTTCCTTTTGCCAATATCGAGATACGGCATCAGGTGCGGTTTAAGTTTCAAATGGGCAGAGCAATGGTTGAGATCGACGGTGGGCAAGCGTGGGTTAAAGAGGGGCGTGCCGATATTGTTCTTAGCCACAAGGGGCGCCCGTTAGCGGTCGTGGAACTGAAGCGCAAGGGGCTTGCGCTGCATGATGAAGACAGATTGCAAGGCCTTTCCTATGCGCGGATGCTCGATCCGATCGCCCCGCTGGTAGTAGTTACCAACGGAGAAACCACTAAGAAATACAGCACCTACAATGGGCAAGAGTGGGATGCAGGCAGCGACAGCGAGAAGCAGCTCAATAAGTTGATCGACAGCGCGTGCCTGCTGGCCGCAGATGATACGCGCCAGGCAGCGCAGATCCTGATGGGCAAGGTCTGCGATGTTTGGTCCTCGGTGGTAAAGGAAAGCACCGCTGAGCTGCTCGAATCGCTGACCGGTGAGCTGCAAAACACTCACCTGCCGTTCGCACGGGACTTTCTGATTCCCCGTCAGGCGACCAAGGCTGTGATTGAAGCTTTCGAACGATCCTGTTTCGTTATTCTCGAAGGGGAACCGCTGATCGGCAAAAGTAATGTACTCCGTGAGGTGATCGCCACTACTTGGGACACGACCTCTTTCACTACGCTTTATGTGGAAGACGGGGGTGGTGGTTATTTTCAATGCTTGGCTGACGCATTGAGCAAAACCTTGGGGTGGTCCCTGACAGTCGAAGAGGCTCGTGCCTGGCTGCAGCGTCTGACGCCCGATCAGGACATGAAGTTGGTAATCCTGATTGATCAGTACCGGAGCGCCAGTGAGACCAGCAAAAGAGAGCTCGAAAACCTGGTTGGGATCGCCCAGCGCGGTGGGTTTTCCGTTGTAGTGGCTATGGATGACGCGTTGGTCGATCGTGTCATTAACTCGCAAAGCGCTAGGGCGCAGTCTCTTTTGGGCAGGCTGAGTAAGAGAGTGATGGTCTGCCCGTTGCAGGATGAAGAGTTTGGACACGCTGTCGTTGCTGCTAAGTACTTCGGGGTTACGATGATGGAGGGAAGTTTCCGTTCTGATCATTATCGACATCCATGGATTCTCAGATCGGTGATCTGCAGTGCAATGAACAAGCGTAAGGTGGTTGAGCCTTTTGCAGTCGAAGCCCCGCCGTTACTCGGAATCGACTTCATAAACTACGTTCGTGAAGTTTATAAGGTAGCGAATCTGAGGCACCATTTCCATGAACTGGCTAGCGCGACTCTTGAGGACTATCTTAGGGCCGGCCGTTCGGACGCTATGGAGATAGAAGCCGCAACGGTGTTTCTACTACGGAGGGAGGCCTTGAAGGACCTCTCGGATGAATCGAGGCAGTACTTATCAGACCACGGGGCGATTCGGTTAGCTGTTCATGAGGAGCAGCCCGTCATCCGAATTGGTTTCTACGAAATGCTGGTAAGCGAGCTTTCATCCGTTATCGCCATTCAGCTTGAACAGCAGATCAAATTAGGCGTCGAAAGTGCCATGGAATGGTTGATGAACGTAGCGGAGATCCTACCCATGGGTGAAGTTATTGCTGCGCGAGCCATTGTCATGTTGATTCGATCGGGTGTTGATCCGATCCCGTTATATCGAGAGCTTCTGGCACAGACACCGATCGTAGGCACTAGCTCACCACGTACCCGGTTTGCTATCAAAACCATCGATCTTCCTCTGGACGAAAAAGCCTCCTTGGACGGGCCAGCACACGGAGGCCAAGCCTACTACAATGACAATATCTTGCCCTGGATTACGCTTTCACATGTACTAACTGCACATCCATTGAGCAATGAAGGCATTGGGCTATTTCCCCAGTTGTACATATTGATGGAGGTGGCCAAGGCGGTAGTGGTACTGCGACGGCCTGGAAATACTACCGCGTCGCACGAACTTTTCTCTGCAGAAATGAAAGATGGCACGTTCGTCGCTGCTTGGAATGCCGGCATCATAGAGCCCGTGACGTACGCGATATTCAATACTTTCCGAAGGTATCCAGAATTTGGGGAGGCGTGGATGACAACGCTCGAACGGATGGACTCTGTACATCTGCTAGCGCGAACCTACACTGTATTGATCGAACTGATTCGCCTAGGTGGCCCTCAAGGTCTATGGGCTCGTCATGCAGCAGTTAACGTAGTCTGTCCATTGCTGATCAACCACCCCAACTTTCCTTCCGAAAATGTTTCCTTCAGATGAGTTAGTACTGCGGACTGATAGAACCTTAGGAGTTCCCTTGGCGGTCACAGATTCAGGCTAGCCGATTGAGAAGGTCATTGAAAGTTTGCTCAGGGTATTTATCGGTTGAACCTAATGGCTAGGAGGCCTAAAGTTCCCTTGTCCGCTTTGGGTCGCTTCCAGTCACAAGCGGGAGATTCCGGATAACTGCCAGCTTTGCTCGATGCACCGAGCCGATAATTGACTCAGCCGTTTTGCTCGGGCTTGAGCGGCAGCATGGGCTGCGTGCGATCCAGCGCCTGGATCTGCAGTCGCCAAAAACAAGAAAGGCACCGGTGGTGCCCTTCTTGTCAGCCCTGCTTATTGGGATAAAGCCGTGACTCTGGCCCGCGCCCCGTGCAGCTTCTTGTAGCTGTCGATCAGGCGCAGGTGCCTGTCGAGCCCTTCCAGCTTCATGTTGGTCGGCGTCAGACCGTAGAAGCGCACGCTGCCATCCACCGACCCCAGCGCCGCGTCCATCCGCTCGTTGCCGAACATCCGGCGGAAGTTGACCTCGTAGTCGGCCAGCTCCAGCTCTTCGTCCAGCACCACTTCCAGCACTACGTTCAGGGCCTGGTAGAACAACCCCCGCTCGACCGTGTTGTCGTTGTACTGCAGGAAGGCTTCCACCAGCTCCTTCGCATCTTCGAAGCGACGCAGGGCGAGGCTGATCAGCAGTTTCAGTTCGAGGAGGGTCAACTGGCCCCAGACCGTGTTGTCGTCGAACTCGATACCGATCAGGGTGGTGATGTCGGTGTAGTCATCCACCTCGCAGTTTTCCAGACGCTTGAGCAGTGCCTTGAGGCGGGCATCGTCCAGGCGGTGCAGGTTCAGGATGTCCTCGCGGAACGGCAACGCCTTGTTGGTGTTATCCCAGATCAGATCCTCTACCGGATAGATCTCCGAATACCCTGGCACCAGAATGCGGCACGCCGTGGCCCCCAGGTGCTCGTACACCGCCATGTACACTTCCTTGCCCATGTCTTCGAGAATGCCGAACAGGGTGGCGGCTTCCTCGGCATTGGAATCTTCCCCCTGGCCGGAGAAGTCCCACTCGACGAATTCGAAGTCGGCCTTGGCGCTGAAGAAGCGCCACGACACCACGCCGCTGGAGTCGATGAAGTGTTCGACGAAGTTGTTCGGCTCGGTCAAGGCGTGACTTTCGAAGGTGGGCGCCGGCAGGTCGTTCAGGCCTTCGAAACTGCGGCCCTGCAGCAATTCCGTCAGGCTGCGCTCCAGTGCCACCGCGAAGCTCGGGTGCGCGCCGAACGAGGCGAACACGCCGCCGGTACGCGGGTTCATCAAGGTCACGCACATCACCGGGAACTCGCCGCCCAGCGACGCATCCTTGACCAGCACCGGGAAGCCCTGTTCTTCCAGGCCCTGGATACCGGCCAGGATGCCCGGGTACTTCGCCAGCACCTCGCGCGGCACATCGGGCAGGGCGAGTTCACCTTCGAGGATTTCACGCTTCACCGCGCGCTCGAAGATTTCCGACAGGCACTGCACCTGCGCTTCGGCCAGCGTATTGCCGGCACTCATGCCATTGCTGAGGTACAGGTTCTCGATCAGGTTGGACGGGAAGTACACCACCTCGCCGTCGGACTGGCGCACGAACGGCAGCGAACAGATACCGCGCTCCACATTGCCGGAGTTGGTGTCGTACAGGTGCGAGCCACGCAACTCGTCGTCGGGGTTGTAGATTTCCAGGCAGTACGCGTCGAGGATTTCAGCCGGCAGCGCATCCTTGCGGCCAGGCTTGAACCAGCGCTCATCCGGGTAGTGCACGAACGCCGCATTGGCGATGTCTTCTCCCCAGAACTGGTCGTTGTAGAAGAAGTTGCAGTTCAGGCGCTCGATGAATTCGCCCAGAGCCGATGCCAGCGCGCTTTCCTTGGTCGCACCCTTGCCGTTGGTGAAGCACGTCGGCGATTGCGCATCGCGGATATGCAGCGACCACACGTTGGGCACGATGTTGCGCCACGACGCGATCTCGATCTTCATGCCCAGGCCGGCGAGGATTTCCGACATGTTGGCGATGGTCTGCTCCAGCGGCAGATCCTTGCCCGGGATGTAGGTGCTCGCGTCGGCGTCGGGGTTGAGCATCAGCAACGCCTGGGCATCGGCATCGAGGTTTTCCACTTCCTCGATCACGAAGTCGGGCCCGGTCTGCACGACCTTCTTCACCGTGCAGCGGTCGATGGAACGCAGGATGCCCAGGCGATCCTTCTCCGAGATATCCGCCGGCAACTCCACCTGGATCTTGAGGATCTGCTTGTAGCGATTCTCCGGATCGACAATGTTGTTCTGCGACAGACGGATATTATCGGTGGGGATATCGCGCGTCTGGCAGTACAACTTTACGAAGTAAGCCGCGCACAGAGCCGATGAAGCCAGGAAGTAATCGAACGGACCCGGTGCGGAGCCATCGCCCTTGTAGCGGATCGGCTGGTCGGCGATCACCGTGAAATCATCGAACCTGGCTTCTAGCCGAAGGTTATCGAGAAAATTAACCTTGATTTCCATGCGGAATTACCACGATAAAAAACGACTTGATCGGCATTATCCGGACAAATGAGCCCTGGGGGTATCCCGGCGGGCGTTGGCTGCAGGCAACTTTCAATGCAGCAGAGTCGACGCGTGGCAGATCAGGAACGGATTCCGGCCATGTGCTTCGGGTAACATGCGCCGCCCCACGCCGCCAGCCAAACACCCCGCACTCGAGGAAACCGCCGTGCTCACATCCCAGGTCATCATCATCGGCGCCGGTGCCGCCGGACTGATGTGCGCCATGAGCGCTGCCGCACGCGGTCGCCGAGTGTTGCTGCTCGACCACGCCGACAAGGCCGGCAAGAAGATCCTCATGTCCGGCGGCGGGCGTTGCAACTTCACCAATCTGTATTGCGAACCGGCCAACTTTCTCTCGCACAACCCACACTTCTGCAAGTCTGCGCTGGCGCGCTTCACGCAGTGGGACTTCATCGCCCTGGTGGCCAGGCACGGCGTGCCTTACCACGAGAAGAAACTCGGCCAACTGTTTTGCGATAACAAATCCAGCGACATCCTCGACCTGCTGCTGGACGAATGCGAGCAAGCCGGCGTCGACCTGCGCCTGAGCACCTCGGTGAGCGAGATCACGCGCGTCGACGGTGGCTACCAGCTGCAGACCAGCATCGGCCCGACCCGTTGCGAATCGCTGGTCATCGCCACCGGCGGCCTGTCCATCCCCACCCTCGGCGCCACCGGCATCGGTTACCAGATCGCCCGCCAGTTCGGCCACAGCCTGCTGCCGACTCGCGCCGGCCTGGTGCCGTTCACCATCACCGACCCACAGTTGAAGGCGCTGTGCAGCGAGCTATCCGGCACCTCGGTGGAAGACTGCCGGATCACTTGTAACGGCCAGAGCTTCGTCGAGAACATCCTGTTCACCCACCGTGGCCTCAGTGGTCCGGCGATCCTGCAGATTTCCTCCTACTGGCAGCCCGGCCAGGCCATCAGCATCGACCTGCTACCCAGGATCGATCTGCCGGCCTGGCTTGCCGAACAACAGCGGGAGCGTCCCAACAGCGAGCTGAAGACGCTGCTGGCCGACCTGTTCACCAAGAAGATGGCCGGCCTGCTGGCCGAGCACTGGCTCACCTCGAAACCGATGAAGCAGTACACGCCGGGCGAACTCAAGGTCATTGCCGAACGCCTGAGCGACTGGCAACTGGTGCCAGCGGGCACCGAAGGCTACCGCACCGCGGAGGTCACCCTGGGCGGCGTCGACACCCGCGAGGTGTCGTCCAAGACCATGGAGTCGCTGAAATCACCCGGGCTGTACTTCATCGGCGAAGTGCTGGATGTCAGCGGTCACCTCGGCGGTTTCAACTTCCAGTGGGCTTGGGCCTCCGGCTACGCGGCAGCGCAGTACGTGTAAGGCAAGTAGGGCCACCGCGTCAGCAGCTTCCCCCACCTACCGATTGAGGTGTGTTAGGACGCTGGGCGCATTTACGGGGGATACCGCTTATGAACTGGATTATTTTGGTAGTGGCAGGACTATTGGAAGTCGGCTGGGCGATTGGGCTCAAATACACGGAGGGCTTCTCGCGCCTTTGGCCAAGTGTCGCCACTCTCATTGCCATGGCGCTTAGCCTTGGTTTGCTCGGCGTTGCCATGAAGTCGCTTCCGGTTGGTACAGCTTATGCGGTCTGGGTCGGTGTCGGTGCCATTGGCACGGCCATATTGGGCATTGCCTTCTTCAATGAGCCGGCCAATGCAGGGCGGCTGCTAAGTCTTGCGCTTATCCTCGCCGGTATCGTCGGCCTCAAACTATCGACGCCCTCCTGATCGTTTGCTTCCGGGCGCGCGGTGCCGGTCGCTACAGGCGGCAAGCGGCCAATAGCAGACATTTGGAGCGGGGGGCGGGATAAATCCCCCCCCTTTTCCCTCCAATTTCTGAATGAAAAAAGTGTCTGAGTCAGCGTGACTATTCATCCGGGATGCAGACTGTGATAAATACCGCCTGTCAAACGCTAAGGACATCAAAATGGCAAAGCCTGCTCAGCGGCAAAAAACTGCTCAAGAAGCCAAAACAATATGCTTCTTCAATAATAAAGGAGGAGTTGGAAAAACCACTTTGGTAGCTAACCTAGCCGCCGAGCTTTCTTTGAATCATAACAAGAAAGTCCTGCTCATAGATGCCGACCCACAGTGCAACCTGAGCCAGTATGTCTTACCTGAAGACGAATTTATAACCGCGTATTATAGCATCGACCCCCAAAAGCCCACTGAGCCCGAGACAATATTCAGCGTAGTTCGCCCTCTATCCTTAGGCAAAGGATATAACACAAACCTACCAATCAGACGTGTAGATGAATTCGGCGTTGATGTTATCATTGGCGATCCACGCCTAGCTTTACACGAAGACTTACTCGCCCAAGATTGGCGAGAGGCGAAAGCTGGTGGAATTAGAGGACTTAGAACTACGCTCGTATTCCACAACGTAATTCTTCAAGCTCGGAAAAATTACGATTATATATTCTTCGATATGGGGCCATCCCTTGGGGCGATTAACCGAGCAATATTGCTCTCCGTAGACTATTTTGTCGTCCCGATGGCAATTGATATATTTTCAAGCTGGGCGCTAAAAAACATTAGCGAGGCAGTCAAGCTCTGGGAAAAAGATTTAGCATACGGCTTATCCAACTCGGAATTCCCATCGGAAGTCCCTAACTTTTCCAAGAAGAATTTAAAGTTTTTAGGCTATGTCACGCAACAACATAAAGAGCGTAGCCGCGACGGTAGCACGAGAATTGTAGAAGCATATGAGGAAATTAGTAAAAAACTACCAGCGGTAGTGAAGCAGCAGTTAAATGTTTTCTATCCGTCAGGCATGAATCCCCACCTAGGGGAGATCAAGCATCTAGCCAGCCTTGCTCCGAAGTCTCAAACGCTGCACCAACCCATGATTAGCGTTAAAGCGAAAGGGAGCTTCACAGTTTCTAGGAAACAAGCAAGGGAAATCTATCAAGCATTAGCATTAAGGTTTTTTGAAAATATTGAATTAGTGGCAGACTCAAAATGACTGTCATCAATCCCGACCTTATAAATGATCTGGCTGAACGGCGTACAGCAATCTTTGTTGGAGCAGGGGTCAGTGCAGGCGTAACCACTCGCAGCGGCGGAAGGCTCAAAGTTTGGGACGCGTTCCTGAAAGAAAATGCGGAAAAGCTAACTGACCGCGCCATTAAAAAGCAGGCCCACGAACTAATCAAGAATGCCGACTATCTGATGGCGTGCGAGCTAATCAGCCGAGGCATGGGTGATAAAGCATGGGAGGCAGCGCTCACTGCCGAATACAACCAGCGCGCGCAGCCCAGCGCCCTCCAAAAACTGATTATGCAGCTAAAACAGAGAATAATCTTAACAACAAATTTTGATTTATTCTTAGAAAAGGCTTGGGATGAAGTTAACTCAGACTCAACCCATAACCCAAAAATTCTCAAGCGATTAGACTCCAACGCCCTTCATGCCTTCAGAGATTCCGATGAATACATAATAAAAATTCACGGATCAATTGATGATCTTGGCAGCATGATCTTTACAAAAAAAGAATATTCAGACAAGGCTTATGGAAATTGGGAATACTCTAAATTCATTGAAACCATCCTTTTAACACATACTGTGATTTTTGTCGGATTCTCGCTTGCAGATCCGGCCATTTCACAGATAATTGAAAATTACGCTCACCGCCTACCCCAAGCACGCCCACATTATATATTTTTAGCGGGCAACCAGTCTGAAACATTTGTCCAAATAAACAAAGAGCTTCGACGGATATTTATAGTTCCGTACAAGAAAACGCCGGATCACGGTGAATTGACAAAGCTTTTTGAGAAAATCCTGAGCGAGGTAGATGCTCGGCGTCGGGAGATGAATATTGCTGCGCTTCGACCCAAGTAGTAGTGGCTTTCGAAATAGGGGGGCAGATTTATTTCCCTGCTTTCAACGTCCGCTTTTGGCCGATTCTGTTGAAAAACTCCCTTCGGCCGGTTTTCGGGCTATTTCAGAGGGTTCTTACCCTCTGTCCTCTGATGGTAAGTCGCTGTTTATACGCGATTTTTTGGAGGCCGATTTTCTCCTCTCAGCTTGGTTGCATGAAAAAACCGAGTTTTTCAACAGAATCGGCCGAAAGCAGACTCTCAAACCGCAAAGCGGCTACCAGCAAGGATAATGCGGCCCTGTGATTAAATAGTCGGTGGACGACGCTCATGCGACCCCGTAGTTTTACCTGCTTGCGAACTGAATACAGGGGATACAGGTGTGATCGATGATCCGCTACCAAAAGATTGGCGAGACCTCCAGGCTGGTGTGCAACGAATCTTCCGTAACGTCGGCTTGTCTGCTGATGTAGAGGTTGATCTCGAAACGCCGCGTGGCTCGGTAAATGTGGATGTCTTAGCGGTAGACGTCCGGAGCGTGGACAAAATCAGATACATCGTGGAGTGCAAGAATTGGGGCAACGCCATACCCCAGGCCGTAGTCCATTCGTTCACAACGGTGATGCACGAAACCGGTGCTAAGTTGCTATACAAAATTAATCCGATATTTTTCACCATAACCCGACAGCACCTGGAGCACATGACTGGTGAGTGACGGGAAGCTCTGGTAAGCCGTTACAGGCAGCCATTCATACTTGATTTTCC
>Ga0209575_10001143_pt1 | contig 11500 bp, 7 predicted proteins | sample Medcelwee11metaG_FD_187172 | JGI IMG/M metagenome (GOLD analysis project Ga0209575, IMG submission 187172) | Freshwater pond sediment microbial communities from the University of Edinburgh, under environmental carbon perturbations - Medium... | ecosystem: Environmental > Aquatic > Freshwater >...
CATCGTGATCGGTCTTGCGCTCGCTATCCTTGCACCTCTAATCGCTTACCTGATCAAGCTCGGGATCTCCCGTCAGAGGGAATACCTGGCTGACGCCTCAGGGGCGCAATTGACCAGATATCCGCCCGGCCTTGCTTCCGCCCTGCGGAAGATATCTAAGGATCCTGATCCGCTTGTCGACCGGGCGAATAAGGCGACAGCGCACCTCTTCATCTCGACACCGTTCCGGAAGAAATCGGGGTTCATCACCGGGCTCTTCTCGACGCATCCGCCTATCGAGGACAGGATAAAGCGTCTTGAGGGGATGTGAGATCATAATTCTCGATTCCCTCCGAATTTCAGTCTTTAACCAGCCAATCAAGCGCTTCATCCACTGTGTCGAACACAGGAAGGGAGCGTTTGGAGAAAGACATGACGATGAGGTATCCTGCTTTGATCATGCCTTTTACGCCGACGACTGCTGATTTTTTCGTGAACCTTTTCGACTGGTCAGAGAACCTCTTCATCCCTTCGAGAGTCTCCCGGTCATACTTGGCTCCGGTGACATCGGTTATGCTGAGGATGGAATCGACGGGATGTCCCTGGCACTCAATGATGGATCTCTCAAAAAGGTCATTGGCTTCCTTTCCGGGAGTCATATTGGAGAAATCAAAGATAATGATGGCTTTCCCCTTGTGGTTGACATGGCGAATCCTGTCCATTGCAAGTATGAGGGACCGGTAGCTTATTAAATTTGCTGAATCGGCATATTGTTCAGGGTAACTTGTACAGTAAATTGGAAAGACTCATTCTTGTATATGAGGGACTGAAATCAAATGATATTCATTCTCTTTTCCGTATCATTTTTTAAGGGTGCAGTAATGAGCTTTTGAATGCCCTCAGTGAACATTTCACCCCACGCATACCATCTTCTGGTCCTGGAGGGGTTCAGACGTTGGTTCGGTGATGATTGGGTTCTTCTCGACAATCCTGTTTCTTACTTTCACCTGGAATGCGAGCCGGACCTCAACCTTTCCCGTCGCCACTGTCACCTGGAACCGCCACTTCGGGATGTCCATCAGACGGTTCTTGCTCACATTTAAGAAAGAGGAAGCGTCGAATATCTGGATGCCAACGATGACACCTTCACTATCTACATCGAGTACCACATTCATAAGCTCTATCGATCTCACATATTCTCTTCCTTTGGCCTTGAAGAAGAGGATATCGTACTTGTAATCATAGTCGGCAGTTCCTGTCAGGATTTTTTCCATTTTCAAAACCTTGGTATCCCATCCATCATATAAAACGTGACGATATGGATACACTCAGGCGTAAAGTCTAGCGTAAGCCTCATGATCGAGCCATCTTGCCTGTAAAAAGCGGCGAAACATCCGTTGAATTGAATATCTACAAGCAAAGGAGTGCGGGTAAGTATCATCTCTTTAATCACATAACCCTTATATATTTTTCTTTGTTTCTCATCCAACCGGAAAACCGCATGGTCAGATATCACGATCTTATTCTCATCCATCTCTTTGATCAATCCCATGAAGAGGGCGATATCGACTTTTCTCTCCAGGCGATGACCCTTGCTCATCCGATCAGGTTCCTACTAAGAGAAATAAAACCCTTCAGTAAAAAATACCGGACACACTTCATCCATCCCGAAAAAGGCCTTTTTTTGCTCCCATTGATCCATATGACGTCGGAATAAAATGTTATTGTAAATTGTTCATCCCTCCGGATAGATTAACGGTATAATCTGATTTTTACACCAGTGTATCACTGGTGGTTTGAGTGGAAAAATCAGGGTCTGAGAAATCGCCCCGAGCCCCTCAGGGCGAGTATGCCACCGGTCTGTGACCGGGGGTGGGCGATTTCGATTGACTCATGCAACACAGCAGGATGTCATACAAAACTGATGACAGCTATAAATCCGAAAATCTTTCACTTTTTTTCCAGAAACCTTTCTAAAGGATAATGAGTCACCGCCAGGCATGGTGGACGCTAAGGACCTTCAGATACTCTCTTTGCTCAGACAGGATGCGAGGATGCCGCTCTCCCTCATCTCAAAAAGGACTTCTATCCCGCTTTCAACGGTGTTTGATCGGCTCAGGAGATTGGAGAAGTCGGTCATCACGAAGCACATATCGCTCATCGATTTCCAGAGAATCGGATTGCACTTACGGGCGCACCTGATCATCCATACTGAGGAGGGGCCGCATCTCGAAAGATTCATCATGGACGCGCGGCAGACAAACTCCGCCTACCGGACCCACACCGGCTACCTGGTCGAAGGGGTGTTTTCCTCCATGCTCGACTTCCATAGCTTTGTCAAAGGTCTCAAGGAGAATGGCGCTTCCTTTGTCGAGGAACACCATGTGCTGGAGGACATGAAACGGGAAGGGTTCAATGTGATTAATCCGTAGCTTGGCACCGAAAGGAATAAATCCTAGCCAAGAAGCATTCTATCCATGGAACGGCTCTTCATCCCCGCAAAGGCCTCTGTCAGGGTGAATCTACCAAAGAAGGCGATAGAAGCACTTGATAAGACAGGGACAATCGGGATAGTCTCGACCATCCAGCACCTCCATGAGCTAGATTCAGCAGCGAAAAAGCTCAGGAACGCGATTGTCATCGGGCAGGTACTCGGGTGCGATGCGCGCAATGCAGAGGCGAGGAAGGGGGAAGTCGACGCTTTCCTCTACATCGGTTCAGGGAGATTCCATCCGATCAACCTCTTTTTCAGGACCGGGAAAAGGGTTTTCACCTTTGATCCGTTCACCAAAGCATTCCAGGAGATGGAGGAGAATGACACCACCCTCCTGCGAAGGAAGCTTCGGGCAGGGACAGCGGCGCTCCTCACGAAAAAAGTAATCGGCATCCTTGTCACCACGAAAGAAGGCCAGGAGCGGATGAAGGACGCGAGAGCCCTGAAAAAAATGCTCATAGAAAAAGGGAAGCAGCCTTATATCCTCCTCTCTGAGACCCTCGATCCGAACACTCTTGAAAATTTCCCCTTCATAGAATGCTATGTCAATACCGCATGCCCGAGGATCACTGAAGATGAGCTGCCAAGGCCAGTCATCAATATCGATGACGCGATCAGAGTTCTCCGCGATGCCTCTTGAGGATGATGAAGACGCTTGCGGTCATGGAAATGAGGAGGACAAGAGTAGCCGCTAAAAGCCTTGGCCAAACCAATTCCTGGGCATTCTGACTTTCATCGACTATTATCGGGTCAATCTTTCTCAAATCAGATAGGGAATACCCTTGAGCGAACTCATTGTCGAAATGGGTGAGGATGCCATTCACGAATTCACCTTCTGAAGGGCTGCCGTCTTCAAGGGTCACATCCTTAATAGTCCTTCCGAGATAGAGGTCATCGCAAGAAGGTCCTTCGTCATTTCCGATGCTGCTCATGGAGAGCACCTCCACCACCCTCAAGTCCGTAGTATTACCATTGACAGCAAGGACCTCAGCATTGACCTCGCAGAAGGTCTGGGAAAAAACCGGTGATGCGGAGGCTATCTGGACGCTCAGCAGCAGGATCAACAACATTCTCTTCATGATTCCTGTCGTCTCTATGAAGCTATAAATACTTTTCGTTAAGGTTTTTTTGGAGGTAGATCTCAGACCCTCCCTTCTTCCACCATACCTTATCGCAGCATTCAAGGATACGATCAAGCCCTCCTCTCGGCTTTCCGAAAACCCTTCCGACCTTGTAGGAATAAAAGTCATACCCCTCCCCGAACTGGGAGACCATGACGATGAGGCGATCATCTTTCCTGAGAGTGCTCTCAAGGATGATGCCGAATCTGCTGTCATAATGGTGTCCATGGGATTCCGCGTTCAGGCAGGGTTCGACGAACATAAAATCCCTTATATTATCAAGAACCTGCATGCTATCCGGGAAACTGCCGAATTTCTCCTTGGCATAGCAGAAAACGTCATCACCGAAGCGAACCACCTCATCCTTCTTTCTGTCAGCAGATAATGAAGAATAGGCATTGTGTTTCAGGAACAGGAACCTGGCTTTATCCGGATTCTCCTTCACTAGGCAGGTACTAGCGTAATCGGATTCGACGATGGGTTTCATTCCTGATGCGAACCTAACATCATTTAAAAAATGCTGTTATTGGCATCCTCCATAGAAAATAGTCAGAGGTGGCTTTTCAATAGCCAATAGAAAAACCATCAGAATGGAGCAGCGCTGAATCTATCACCTATCGGTAAAATCTGATTTTTCCACCAGTGTATCACTGGTGGTTTTAGTGGAAAAATCAGGGTCTGAGAAATCGCCCCGAGCCCAGCAGGGCGAGCATGCCACCGGTCTGTGACCGGTGGTGGGCGATTTCGATTGACAAAAGAAAAAAAAAGATGATGATCAGACGACCGCGATGGTCCTGTGCCTGACCCTCCTTATATCGTCATTTGAGACCGTGACCCTCACGTCATAATCCCCTGGCTCAGCCCATTCAGGGATCTCGAGCATGACCCTTGCAAGGTCGCCTTTCCTCATATCAAGATCGGCGTACCTTGACGTCATCCTTATCCCGAGCTCAGGGACGACGACAGTCACCTTGACCTCTGAGAGGTCCATGGTTCCGGTGTTGTCCATATCCACCGCGAGGTAAAGGATACCTCCAGCTTCGACTCTCTCATCGTAGATGATCCTCGAGAGGCGCAGGCCTGCAGCGGGTTCCTTTTTCACCGTGATGGTGAACTGGGCGGTCGCGGTGTTGACACCGTCAGTCGCAGTGACAAGGACCGGGTATATCCCGATATCTTCCCTGGAGGTCAGCCAATAACCTGACTGGTCAAGCGGGCCTTCCATGGTGTAGGTGATCGCATCGCCTTCAGGGTCGAAGATCTCAGGTGTCACCTGGACGGATTCACCTTCGAACACCATGATGTCAGACACCCTGATGACTGGTCCGTCATTCACGCAGTTCTGGTCGATGTCATCGAACGGGTCGTTCGCTCCCGGGAACACCGTCGGGTCAGTATCGTCGCAGTCATCCCCTCCGGATGAGGCATCGTCATAGCTGTCTCCGTCTTGGTCATGGGGATGGCTATCGCAGCTGTCTCCATATCCGTCGTTGTCAGAATCGAGCTGCGAAGGGTTCATGGAGAAAGGGCAATTGTCCTCATTGTCCATGACTCCGTCCTCGTCATCATCCTGATCGCAGGCGTCGCCCAGTCCGTCCCCGTCGTTATCGGTTTGGAGCGGGTTAGCCACATACGGGCAGTTATCAGAGATGTCTTTCCTGCCGTCATTGTCGTTGTCATCGTCGCATACGTCTCCACGACCATCAGCGTCGCTATCAAGCTGATCTGAATTCGGCAATGAAGGGCAGTTGTCAAAGGTGTCATCATTCCCGTCGTTGTCATCATCCTGATCGCAGGCGTCTCCGAGGCCGTCTCCATCCAGGTCTTCCTGGCCAAGATTCACTGATAGAGGGCAGTTGTCAGAGATGTCTTCCCTGCCGTCATTGTCGTCATCAGAGTCGCAGACGTCCCCCCGTCTGTCTAAGTCAGCGTCGCCCTGCTCTGGGTTGCTGATGGAAGGGCAATTGTCATCGGAGTCGTTCACCCTATCGTTGTCGTTATCACTGTCGCAGACGTCCCCTATTCCGTCAGCGTCTTTATCCATCTGGTCCGGGTTCGCTATCCGCGGGCAATTGTCGCTTCCATCATTGATCGTGTCTTCATCATCGTCCTCATCGCATGCATCTCCTGTCCCATCCTTATCGAGGTCTTCCTGTCCGGTATTCCTGACGAGCAGGCAGTTATCCCTCTTGTCAAGTATTCCGTCATCGTCATCGTCTGAATCGCAGGCATCGCCGAAACCGTCTCCGTCAAGGTCTTCCTGTCCCGCATTCGGGAGAGAAGGGCAATTGTCGCTTTTGTCTTGAATTCCGTCACCATCATCATCCGAATCGCAGGCGTCACCCATTCCGTCTCCGTCACTGTCGGTCTGGATCTGGTTTACAGAGTTAGGGCAGTTGTCATGCGCGTCAGGGACTCCGTCGTTATCGTCATCATCATCACAAGCATCTCCTCTGCGGTCAAGGTCAGCGTCCTCCTGTCCTGGATTGGGGATCGCCTGGCAATTATCTGATGTGTCCACAACGCCATCGCCATCGTCGTCAGGGTCGCAAACGTCGCCGAGACCGTCACTGTCGATGTCCTGCTGGTCGCTGTTCCCTGCCATAGGGCAATTATCAGCCTCGTTGAAGACGCCATCGTTATCCTTGTCATCATCGCAAGAGTCGCCCAGAGAGTCATGGTCTATGTCTGCCTGGTCTTTGTTGGGGATTGCGGGGCAGTTGTCGACATCGCCGCAGACCCCATCCTGGTCAGCGTCATTGAAAGGGTCATGGAGGCAGCTGTCGCATAGGTCACCGATAAGATCGGCGTCGCTATCCTGCTGGAAAAGATTCGGGACCGTCGGGCAATTATCTATGTCTCCGCAAACACTGTCCCTGTCGATGTCATTCTTCGGGTCGAAGATGCATGAATCGCAGGCATTGCCTAATCCGTCGCCATCAGCATCGAGCTGGTCCTCATTGCGGACATTAGGGCAATTGTCTATGTCTCCGCATACTCCATCTCCATCGATATCATTCATAGGGTCGCTCGGGCAGGAATCGCAGAGGTCACCTTTGCCATCCTTGTCCCTGTCAGACTGATCCGGATTAGAGATGGCTGGGCAGTTGTCTGATCTGTCCGCAGTCCCGTCATTGTCATTATCACTGTCACAGGCATCTCCGATATCGTCATCATCGATGTCCTCTTGCAGGGGATTAGGGATCGAACGGCAATTATCATCTTCATTATTGATGCCGTCTCCATCAGTGTCGTCATCACATGAGTCACCTATCCCGTCAAGGTCAAAATCAGTCTGGAGGGGATTAGGGAAGGCAGGGCAATTGTCGATATCTCCGCATACTCCGTCAGCATCAGCGTCATTGTCCCTATCTGAGGGGCATGTGTCACAGGCATCGCCAGCTACGTCAGCGTCTTTGTCAGACTGACCTGGATTGTTGACTGATGGGCAATTATCGATATCTCCGCACATGCCGTCACCATCAGCATCGTTCAGCGGATCAAGGGTGCAGAGGTCACAGGCATCACCTATAAGGTCTGCGTCCATGTCCTCCTGTCCCTTGTTGTCGACAGCAGGGCAATTGTCGATATCTCCGCATACACCGTCAGCGTCAAAGTCATCGTCCGCGTCATTAGGGCAGGTGTCACAGGCATCGCCAGCACCGTCATTGTCAGCATCTTCCTGTCCGATGTTTTTCACAAGCGGGCAGTTGTCAAAGATATCCTTCGTTCCATCGCCATCCCTGTCGTCATCACAGGCGTCACCGATGCTGTCGTCATCAAGATCCTCCTGTCCTTGATTGGGGGTGGACGGGCAATCGTCTTCATCATTGCTGATCCCGTCACCGTCTCTGTCAATGTCGCAGGAATCACCGATGCCGTCATCATCAGCGTCTTCCTGGGAAGGATTGCCTGTCCTCGGGCAATTATCCGCGGTGTCATCCACACCGTCTCCGTCACCGTCTGGATCGCAAGCATCTCCTATCCCGTCAGCGTCGCTGTCGGTCTGGTCCTCGTTCTTGAGGCCGAGGCAATTATCAGCGCTGTCATCGATATCGTCACCATCATCATCACTATCGCAGGGATCGCCGATGCCGTCTTTGTCCATGTCTTCCTGGGCAGGGTTGGGGTCTATCGGGCAATTGTCAGACCCTGAGCAGAGTCCGTCCAAGTCGATATCATTGAGTGGATCGTTCACGCATGGGTCGCATCTGTCGCCTATACCATCTCCGTCGATATCCTCTTGCTCTGGATTTTCTTTATCCGGGCAATTATCAGATTCATCGTCGATACCATCGTCGTCATTGTCAGCGTCGCATGCGTCGCCTATACCATCACGGTCAATGTCTGATTGTGATGGGTTCGCAATAAGCAAGCAATTATCCAGTCCATCAGGGACACTGTCATCATCGTTGTCATCGTCACAGGCGTCGCCAATGCCGTCTCTGTCCATGTCCTCCTGTCCGGGATTCGCTATGGACGGGCAGTTATCAGCATCAGCGCAAAAGGTGTCCGCATCGAGATCATCCAAGGGGTCGCCAGGACATCTGTCGCAAGCATCTCCTTTTCCGTCTCCGTCAGCATCAGCTTGATCGGAGTTGAGAACAGCGGGGCAGTTATCGATATCTCCGCATTTCCCATCATCGTCATGGTCGTTTTGAGGGTCATTCGGGCATGAATCGCATGCATCGCCGATGCCGTCGCTATCGTTATCCGACTGATCCGAGTTCGGGATGCCCAGGCAGTTGTCGATATCTCCGCATACGCTGTCTTTGTCAGCGTCATTCTGGGAATCCTGTAGGCAGGTATCGCAGACATCTCCTATCCCATCACCGTCTGCATCCATCTGGTCATCATTCTTTATATCAGGGCAATTGTCAATGTCTCCGCAGACACTGTCGAAATCGGCATCGTTATCGGGATCATCAACACAGATATCGCACGCGTCACCGATGCCATCGCTGTCTGTGTCTTCCTGTCCTGGATTTGACACAGCAGGGCAGTTGTCGGTATCTGCGCAGAACACGTCTTTGTCACTGTCATTTTCAGGGTCGTTCGGGCATGAATCGCATGCATCGCCGATCCCATCGCCATCAGCATCTTCCTGCAAGGGGTCAGAGTGAGATGGGCAGAGATCAGCGTCTCCGCAGATCCCATCATGGTCGGCATCATCAAGCGCATCAGCCGGGCATGTATCGCACGCGTCTCCCCTTGCATCACCATCGCTGTCTTCCTGTAGGGGGTTAAGGATAGCAGGGCAATTATCCGCTTCATCCGCTATCCCATCCGCGTCATCATCAGCATCGCAATGGTCACCGAATCCGTCTAAATCACCATCAGTCTGTCCCGGGTTAGGGAGCGATGGGCAATTATCATCCCTATTTGGCACTCCGTCCTCATCGAGGTCATCGTCGCAGGCGTCGCCGATGCTGTCACCATCAAGATCGTCCTGTTCAGGGTTGGCATCAGTGGGACAATTATCGAAGTTTCCGCATATCTGATCCTTATCAGCGTCATTCTGTGAATCCTGCGGACAGCTGTCGCATGCATCTCCTATATTGTCGTCATCCGCGTCTTCCTGTCCTGGATTAAATATAGCAGGGCAGAGGTCTGTGTCTGCGCATACGCTGTCATCGTCAGCGTCATTCTCCGCATCATGGCCGCAGGCATCGCATGAATCGCCGATCCCGTCCATATCGCTGTCATCCTGTCCTTCATTCGGGATAGCCATGCAATTGTCGATGTCTCCGCAGATGCTGTCTTTGTCAGCGTCATTCATCGCGTCAAGAGGGCAAGAGTCGCATACATCACCTATGCCGTCAGCATCACTATCTTCCTGTCCCGGGTTTGAGAGCTCCGGGCAATTATCAACATCGTGGCTAATGCCATCGCCATCGGCATCATTATGAGGATCATTTGGGAAGGGGTCGCAGGCATCACCAATGCCGTCTCCATCACTGTCCTGCTGTCCCGGGTTCACTCTCGCAGGGCAATTGTCGATGTCACCGCACACGCCATCAGCGTCGATATCATTGTCCTTGTCAAGAGGACAGCCGTCGCATGCATCTCCAATATTGTCGTCATCAGCGTCTTCCTGTCCTGGATCATAAATCGCCGGGCATAGGTCGGTGTCTGCGCATACGCCGTCTGCGTCGATATCATTGTCCTTGTCAAACGGACAGCTGTCGCACGCATCTCCAAATTTGTCATTGTCAGCGTCTTCCTGTCCTGGATCATAAATCGCCGGGCATAGGTCGGTGTCTCCGCAAACACTGTCTCCATCAGTATCGTCATGAGGGTCAGCAGGGCATGAGTCGCATGGATCCCCTTTTCCGTCACCATCAGTATCTTCCTGGTCGGTATTGTTAGCTGAAGGGCAGTTGTCGATATCTCCGCAGATACCGTCTTTATCGATATCATTGAGAGGATCGCTTGGGCAGGAATCGCAGAGGTCACCGATGCCGTCACTGTCGGCATCCTCTTGTCCCTGGTTAGATGTGAGGGGGCAATTGTCGATGTTCCCGCACATTCTATCACCATCAGCGTCATCATAGGGGTCAGCAGGGCATGAGTCGCATGAATCGCCGATACCGTCCTTGTCAACATCTTCCTGTTCTGGATTATCTGATGACGGACAGTTGTCGATATCACCGCAGACACCGTCTTCGTCCGCGTCATTCAAGGCATCAGCGCTGCAGGCATCACAAGGGTCGCCGATACCGTCGTCATCTGAATCTTCCTGATCTGGGTTGTGGATCATGGCGCAATTGTCCACGTCTCCGCATCTGGTGTCAGAATCGACATCATTGAGGGGATCAAGGACGCAAGAATCGCATGCATCGCCCATATGGTCAGCATCTATATTATTCTGGTCCTGGTTGGGGATTATCGGGCAATTATCCCTGTCGCCACATACCCCATCTCCATCAGTGTCATCAAGAGGGTCGTTGGGGCACCTGTCGCAGGCGTCTCCTTTACCGTCACCGTCAGAGTCATCCTGGCCTTCGTTCTTCGTCTCTGGGCAATTATCCGTCTCATCAGGGACAGAATCATCATCTATGTCGCCATCGCACACATCACCTTTGCCATCACCATCAAGGTCAGCCTGACCTGGATTGATATCATAAAGGCAATTATCCTGGGCGTTCAGTATCCCGTCATTATCTATGTCTTCGTCGCATAAGTCACCAAAGGTGTCAGCATCAGTATCAATCTGTCCACTGTTCGCGACATATCTGCAATTATCGATGTCACCGCAAACACCATCCCCGTCGTCATCGTTCTCGGGGTCAGAGGGGCAGCTGTCGCAGGCGTCTCCGATACCGTCAGCGTCAGCGTCTTCCTGAGTGGGGTTCAATTCCGAAGGGCAATTGTCCGCATCTCTGCATCGTCCATCACCATCGATATCATTCTCTGGATCGAATACACATGCATCACAGAGATCACCAAATCCATCAGAGTCGGTATCTGCCTGTCCGATATTCGAGAGGGACGGGCAGTTGTCGATATCGCCGCACGCGCCGTCGCTGTCAGCATCATTCTGAGCATCATGGGGGCAGGCATCGCAGGCGTCTCCCTTTCCGTCAGCATCGCTGTCTTTCTGCTCTTGCTCGAACATATCAGGGCAGAGGTCCACGTCGTTTCCTACTCCGTCACCATCAAGGTCAGGGTCACAGGCATCACCGATGGTATCGCTGTCTGTGTCTTCCTGGGGAATGTTAGCGTAAAAAGGGCAATTATCAGCCTCATCCAACACTCCGTCGCCATCGTCATCAGTATCGCATGCGTCACCTGATCCGTCATTATCATTGTCTAATTGGTCTCTATTGGGAGACGCAGGGCAATTATCGATATCACCGCATATGCCGTCTCCATCGATATCATTGAATGGGTCTGAAGGGCAGCT
>Ga0209575_10001147_pt1 | contig 11444 bp, 10 predicted proteins | sample Medcelwee11metaG_FD_187172 | JGI IMG/M metagenome (GOLD analysis project Ga0209575, IMG submission 187172) | Freshwater pond sediment microbial communities from the University of Edinburgh, under environmental carbon perturbations - Medium... | ecosystem: Environmental > Aquatic > Freshwater >...
CTCTCTACATGCGCAGGCTGTTGTCGGGATATGCGCAATATTTCAACAGACGACATAAACGCGTAGGCCATCTATTTCAGAACCGGTACAAATCGGTTATCTGCGAAGAAGAGGCATACTTCGACAAACTGGTGGCTTACATTCATCTCAATCCGTTGCGGGCTGGACTTGTTGCCTCATTGCGAGAGCTGGCATTGTATCCCTGGAGCGGTCACGCTGCAATCATGAAAAAGGTATGCTGCGACTGGGTGGAGAGGGAATATGTGCTGCACTGTTTCGGAAGCAGGGAAGGATCGGCAAGAGAAGCGTATCTGGCGTTTCTTGAAGAAGAAATGGGTATCGATCGTGAAAAGGAATTTTCCGGAGGCGGATTGCTTCGCTCGCATGGCGGGTGGGAGCAGGTACAATCCATGCGTAAAAAAGGTACCAAAGTGCTCAGCGACGAGCGGATTCTCGGTAGTGATGCGTTTGTTCGGGATGTGTTGAAAGAAGCGGAAGAGCGCATGGCGCTGCCGTTATCGGCAGACGAACGTTCTATGTTGATTAACGAGGATATTGAACAGGAATGCCGTAAAGCGGGTATAACGGAGGCATTTCTGCGATCCGGAAGCAGGAGCGGGATGTTGGCGTCGATAAGAAAAGTGCTTGCGCTGAAGTTTGTCTATGATTATGGTTTATCGATGGCCGAAACCGGAAGGCGGTTGGGAGTGACGACGAATGCGGTGGGTTATATGGTGAGAAACAGGTGAATCGTTGCTCGCACGAGCCTGAAGCGGAAATCCGTGATAGCCGATTGCTTCTATTGCACTACGTCCCCGAAATGCTCTGGTTTTAGGTGCGGAGGACTGGGGGAGATCGCGTTTTACTTAAAAAAAACGCACACAAGAACCTATAGTATAATATTCACAAAACCTTAACATTATTGTAACACTCATAAATCACAACAAGCGAAGAAATTCATTAACTTTACAGGATATACTAAAGGGAACCTCGAAAAATTGAGTTTTGCAATATTTCATTTGCTGATAGTATCAGCAAAAATCGCATCTGATTGAAAAACAGCCGTTCTTTGACAAATTTCAGGCAGAAAAGCCCTGTAACAGCTTCTATTGGAAGTAGTTATCCCAGAAAAACAGCATAGACTTTCTTTTTCAGTTGCACACACCGCATCAGGTTGTAGGTCAGGTTGGCCAACCCGATCTTTCCGGTTGCCCTCACATAGCCGATGGTTTTTATGGTCATGGCTTTCATGGTGTTGGTCATAAAACCGAAGACATGCTCGACTCTGGAACGAACCTTCGACTTCTCGCGATTCTTTGCTTTCTGGGCTGCAGTGAGCTTGTGGTTTCTGGTGGCTTTTTCATGGATTTCGCTGCATACCGCATGATTCGATACATTCATCCTGCCCGATGTATGCAGCGTCACCGTAGAGTTTTTGCCCGGCATCATCGTTGTCGATCAGCGTTTCCAGTTCCTGAGAGTCATGGACTGCCGCATCGGTCACCATATACGTACTGATGAGCTTGGTGCCTTCATCGACCTTGATGTGATTTTTGTAGCCATAGAAGTTCATCTTGTTCTTTTTAGTCCATCGGGCATCACGGTCTTTCTGGCGCAGTTTGTTCGGCCTTGCTTTCCACGATTCCGGGGTCTGGCCCTTTTTGAGCTGGTCGTTTTCATCACGGCTGTTGCGTTGCCGAGGTACTTCAACAAAGCTCGCATCAACAATCTGCCCGGTTTTGGCAAAGATACTCTGGTCGTCCAAGGCTTGATTGAACCGATAAAACAAGGCTTCGATAATGTCTTCCTGGATCAGGGTTTCACGGAACTTTCAGATGGTCTTGCTGTCCGGTACCCTGTCACTTGATTTGAGCCCCAGAAACCGTTTGAAACTGAGGCGATCATTAATTTGAAATTCCATGGCATCATCCGAGAGGCTGTACAGGCTCTGGAGGATAAGAACCTTGAACATCATGACTCGATCAAAAGGCGGTCTTCCGGCATTAGTATGGTTTTCAGGTTTGTTGAAAACAACATCGAGAATCGGAGCAAATATTTTCCAGTCGATGTATTGCTCCAGTTTCACCAGCGGATCTTTGAGCTGGGTGAGACGTTCGAGCTGGAATTGTTCATCAAAAAGGCCGGGTGGATTGATGTTTTTCATGGCAGCAGAGTCAGAATAATGGAAACTGCTGTAAGATACGATTTTTGATGACTTTAATAACCGCTAACCTATTGCTTTTAATAAAGATATATCATTCAGAAATAAATAGAGGCGCCCTTGTGTGTAGAAAAAGAAAATTATTTCAAAATTGCTGCTGTTGATCGAAAATATGTTGTTAAATACTTGATTTTGGCGTATTATTATTTGATAAGTTCACGGTAATTACTATAAAATCGTTTTCCATCGAAATCAAATACAAAAAAAGGGGTTCGATATGAAAAATATTGAGCGTTGCGTCTAAGCGCTCCGCAACAAATAATTCCGTAATATAAGGGACAGACAGTAACCAAAAAAACATACCCCTGTATCATGAAGTTAAGCCGCCTGGAATTATCTGCCGACGATAGAGCAAAGCTACAAGAGGTTGTGGCAAAAGGTAGTAATTGGCGAGCGCGTCAACGAGCTCAAACACTGTTATATTTCAATGATGGGGTGAGTGCAAACGACATCATGGCGTTGCAAGACCTGAATATCGATACGGTTTATGACCGACGCAAGAACTGGTTATCACAAGGATTCACCTTTTTATATGACATGCATCGAAGCGGTGCTCCTCCGAAACTGAACGATATTCACTATGATCAGATCAAGACTTGGGCAGAGAAAGAAGCGCTGACAGGCCCAGCGATAGTGGCCCGGTTAAAAGAAGAGTATGGTGTCGATGTAAGTATTAATACTGTGCTTGGCGCGTTAAAGAAGCTGAATTTTGTTTGGAAGCGTACACGCCACAGTTTAAAAAAAACGAAATGAAGACGATTTCAGAAAAGCCAAGTCAGAAATCGAAGAGATGAAAGCACAAGCCGAAAGTGGCGAGATCAACTTGGCCTATGTGGATGAAGCCGGTTTTGCATTGGCCCAACCAAACCGCAGTGCATGGACGCCTGTGGGCAAATGCCACATGATTGACGCCAATCGGGGAAAACGCCTGAATGTTATAGGAGCAACGCTCTCATCGGGTGATTTGTTCTCAGTCGGGATATGGCAAACGACAACATCACTGCTGTTTACCGGTTTTCTTGGCCTGCTGATAAACTACGTGGGCAAGCCTGTAACCGTTATTCTGGAGAATGCATCATTCCATAAAGCAAAAGCGATGCAACCGATGTTAAAGATGCTGGCTCAAAAGGGACTGAAGCTCTATTTTCTGCCGCCCTACAGTTCGGAACTCAATCGCATTGAAAAACTGTGGCATAAAGTGAAGTATGAATTGATGGGATTTAAGACGCGAAACGCGAAAACCCTTGAAGAAGATGTTCGCAAAATCTTGGACTGCTTTGTAACAGATTACGCAATGATTTTTTGAAGAGCGCTTATACATGGTGACTGTATGTTAATTTTATATAAAATTTATTTGCAAATATTTGATGTGACGATTTTTGGAAAGAGCTGGATGATGGTTGGAGTGTATTTAACATAGTGGACCGCAAGTTTCTGGCGGTCGATAGTTTTAAGTGCTTTCAATGCAGGTATGAAGATCTTTTGATGGTGCGGAAAGTCTCCCGGATTTTTGATGATCAATATAAACGGAGTAAATAACATGAGTGATGAAACAAACAATGGTGGTTTCCAAGAAGCACCAAAGGTTGTGGGCTTCTTGGAGACGAAGGAAAGTCTTCCTCCGTACAGCAAGATTTTGATGATACATGTGCAGTCCGATCGCAGGAATTGATTTTAAACAATAAATCAGGAAATTATTGAAGAACTGATCATGGATAATATTATTTCATATGAAGATAGCGATATGCCGAATTTGCCTGAATCAGCTATCGATACCAGCCAGACAACACTCGAATATGATCATAGTGATTCTTTTTTCAATATTGAAAAAAATGATGATGAGATAGATATATCTAGTAATAACAAATTTAGTTGGATAGAAGGCGCTAAAGGCTTGGATGAAAATGGCACAGGCGATGTAAAATACGACCAAAAGTTTATCGAAACCGGCATCCTTCTTGATCCTTCATCTGATGAAGTGTCTCAAACGATTCATCAGCACGATGAGTATATTGAACAAAAACATCACGATAATATATCTTTTTCAGGGTATTCTAATTGTTGTAAATGTTCTTGCCGTGGTTTTACCGGAAATGGGGTTTGTTGTGATAACTGCGGCCATAACTTTTCTGACCATTATTGGTAATAATTGAACTTATTAGGTGTTATGGATTTTATAGCGTTATTGGGCTATGGGCTTGTAAATAATGTAATTAACATTGTTGCAAAGCCAATAAGTAATCGTTTGGAGTCTATTTTTGGTGGTGAAGAGAAGCGAAATGAAGCTATAGCTATCAAGGATTATCAGCATGAACTTGATCTTAAAATGCTGTGCCACACCAGAATATTGGATCATCAAAATAAGCTTCAGTTACAACAAGAGAGTTTTAATCAACGACTTTTGGAAGCAGAATATCAGTATGAACAATACAGGAAAAAGTCTTTTGATCAACGAATATGGCCTCTTAACACGCCCTACGAAAACTTTTCACTCAATCCTTTAACAGTAGGTTCTGGTTTACCAATCATTCCGTGCCGTATATTTACAGCAAAATCAAATCGTAATACTGACTATGCGCGAGATCTGGAACATACAGTAAATACAAGACTTTCAATGTTTCTAGAGAAAGGATATGACCATACAGGCAAGCATCCGGTCATTTCGCATTTAGGTGATTGGCGAAACGATACTCTTCAGGAAGATGCTTTTATTAACTCACTGTGGTATGGTCTTCAGGGGCAACCGGTTGTTGTATTAAATCCAGTAATAACGGATAATGGCAATACACTCAATCTTAGAATCTCATTTTGGGGGCTTGGTGGCTATACTGGGCAGTTGTGTCCGCCTGCTACAAATACAGTGATGAAGATGAATCTGGCACGAATAAGAGGCAATCTAATTCGTGAAGAATCTAGACGTCTAATGTTGCTCGGAATGTCAAACATCTCAAATGAGCTGAAGTTTAATTTTGAATTACTAGCAGAGGAGTCATCAGCTTTGAACTCTAACCGTGAATATTTGATTGAAATAAATACAATGCGGTATCGTTCGTCCTGTGAAGTTGCAGTTGCTATCAACAAAGAAATGTCTGAAAATATAAGCGCTGCAATGAGTTGCTTTGCCGGATTGTATACGGATATATATCATCTGATTGAATATGGAGCAGCTCCGATTATGCCAATTAGGATGAATCAAGACTCGCTTAAATTCCCTTTATCTATTGATTTTGCATCATTTTATCGAGGTTCCTTAGCTCGTTTGGCTATGAGTGGATATCACTCCAGAAATATGAAATTTATTTATCTGGATACGGCGAGATCCTTGTTACATATCCCTGGATATCAAGCAATTGTAGAAAATATGATAAAAGAGGGGATATGTTTAATGATTGCCGAAAAGGATTCCAGCTTATTACCAGTAAAAATTGATGAAGATTGGGATAAATATATTGATAAGATTTGTAGCTTGTTATCAAAATGTGATTCTCGAGATGATTTATTTGTTAAGAAATTGTCAGATATACTTCGAAAGAGCAATCTTGAAGATCTTGCCTCGCAACTACAAAAAATAGAAATAATCAAGGATATTTTTCCTGTTTTAGCGGAAAATCAATCAAATTTTATACACAAAAAAGAGACTGATGCGAGAAAATATTTAATTGAAGATAAATCAATTAATCCGTGGAAGTTATAGTAACTTTAAATAAATAAATCAATGCGAGAGATACCAAAGATCAAGCTTGCTTTTTTAGGTACCACAAGCTCAGGAAAAACATGTTATATGCTTGGAATGTATGCTCATATGCAAATGGGCGTCGATGGATTTTCACTTCGGGCTACCGATTTTGATCAAGAGATTGAACTTACTGACAAATGGGATACCTTAATTAATCCTGAAGTTGGTAAAGATCGTTGGCCGTCGCCAAATGTTGCAGTTATAAATAACTATGTTTTTGAGTTTAGCTATGGTTTTCAGCCAGTTATTCAGTTTGAGTGGGTTGATTATCGAGGTGGGGCTTTAGCAGCAAATTCTACTGAGAAAGATCAAAAAGAATTATTCAATTATACAGTAGACTCAAAAGGTATTTGGCTATGTGTTTCAGGTGAACATTTTATTGAAAAATTGGACGTTAATGCATTAAGTCGTGTTAAACGGAAAGTTAATATTAATGCAATGAACTGGCTTTTGACTGATTTGAGGAAAAAAAGAGGAGATGATATTTCAAAAGAAAAACCTTTTCCTGTTACTATCTTAATAACTAAGTATGATTTATGTGCTCATAGAGAACGTGATGAGTTGGTTGAGGATATTAAAAAGATGTTTGGTACCCTTTTTGGTTCTGGTTGGTTGGTATTTATTTGTCCCGTGACACTAGGTAAAGATCTTGCGAATAATCTTGATATGGCAACGATTACTCCTCGTGGTGTAGAGTATCCTATGAATTTTGCGGTTTACACTTATTTTCAGATTCCATACTATGAAGCGTTATCCCGTGAAGAGGTATTGGAAAATAGGCATATACAGCAAAAGAGAAAGTCAGGTTTTCGTCGTTGGTGGGACGACGACAATCTAGATGAAACTATCTTGGAACTTTCTAATGTCCGAGAAAAACGTGAAAATTTAGAGCTACAGCTTCGTCTCAATTCAAAAAAGTTGAAAGATTTGGACGTTTTTTTAAATGGAGAAAAAATTGACATCAATGACTGAGTGGGCTGAAATAGTTTATGGACGTACGCTGGAAGTCGATTTTCGTTTTTTAGCAGCTCCTATAGATGATCAGGCGCAATTACTAAAATGGGCAGAACCATATATTTTAGCGAGTACTTGCTTGCCTGAAAAACTTTTTGGAAAGCCACGTTGGTCAATTATACGAGGAGAACATTATTGTATGATTGGCGTTACCTGCATGGCAAACGAATTAATCGCAGTAACGTCTGATTCTCTATATAAATCAATGGGAAGTGATAATCATGGTCGTTCACTGTATTTATTTACTGGGTATATATGTCGTGTTGGCAGAAGATCTGATAAAATAGCATTACCTGCATACGAGAAGCTTGATTTAAGTCTTTTTGCGCAAAGCTATCGATTGGTTGCTGAAAACTGGGCAGTTAAGCAATACGAGCCTAAAGCGCGCAAACCAGTAAATACTTTTTTTCGCGATAATTCTTTTCGTGATGTAATTCAATATGTTGTTTCAAATGTAGATCAGGAGCTTAACACTGATCAAAAGTATATTAAAATATTTCCTGATAATGACGAAATGCGTGAAAAATTATGGACTCAAATGCTCTCATCGGGTGTTTCGTCGTCACTTTGCCTTGGGTTATCTCGTAAGCGGGACGTGATAGATGGGCCATTTATTAATGCGACTATGCATAGCGCTATTTCATCAGAACTTGTTTCTTTGCAAAGTACGGAATCTCAATTTGAACCAGCTAAAATATCGCCGATAAACGTACAACCAACAACGAAGCAGAGTTCTCGATCTATTGCTGATACAGGTATGCTTTTATCTGTATTTTCTCCATGTATAGATAAAGTAATTGCTGCTGCAGGTGGCGTAGTCGTCGGTTTAGGGTTATCCCATGCATTTTCGATTCCTGCTTTACCAACAACATTAACTTTAGGAATTATATCTTATGTTGGTTTAGGATTAGTTCAGAATATTTCCAGAAATAAAATGGATCATAAATTACAAAATACTCCTTTAACTGTTGATAGTTTTGAGTCAAAAGAAAAGCTTTTTGGATTAAAATCAAAATCTTCTAATTTTGAAAAGAATTCGGAAGATAGTAATAAAATAAATAGTTCTCCTTGGAAATTATAATTTTATTTTATTAATCATTATGACAAAAACAAATAGTAATGATCCTAATACAATAAAGGTTGTTATGATCGGTAATAAAGGTGTTGGAAAAACGACATATATGGCCTCTTTGTATGGTGCAATGCAGCAAAAAATGAATGGATTTAGGCTAAAATCATTAGCCAAAGATGATCACAAACGATTGATGGAACTATCAGGTGCAATCAGAAATGGACATTATCCACTCGGAACCAATGTTCGGAGTGAATATCTTTTTTCACTCCATCACAACGATGAAGAGGTTTTTGATTTTAAATGGGCCGATTATCAAGGTGAGTCTATTCGTTTGTCAGGTAAAACAAGTGATCAGGCAAATAAATTGCATGAAGACCTCAAAGATGCTGATGGGTTGATGTTGTTTTGCGACAGTAATGCCCTATTTTATAATGATATACAAACTAATCAACTTGGTCGCTTGATCAGTTTGACACAGTATGCAATAAGGGATATTGAAACACCATTTGCTCTTTCGATTGTATTAACAAAAAGTGATATGATTTCTGGCTATACGCGAAAAATGATTGAACCTTTTGCTGGATTGATAAGTGCTATAAATGCTAGCGAAACAGTTTCAGGATCCTTTATTCCAACATCATGCGGTGTCCATTCAGCTAATGTGCATGTGCCCTTGCTTTATGCACTACACGTTATTGTTATCATGAAGGCACTTTATCTCAATCATTTTATTGAGCAAATTGAGAATGAACTTCCTGATCTTGATCGCACCAGTCGTGGATTATATGGGGCCTTGGATTGGGTTGTTAGTAGAATATCTGAGGTTCCGACCAACAAGGAACTATATCTGAAAAAACTGGAAACTCTGAAAGAGTTGCAAAATATGCAAAAGCCGGTATTGAAATCTGTAAACTCTCTCAGTCATACCTTGGACGCATATCCTATCTTTGAGAAAGAAAAGAATATGGATCATTATGTTGAACAACTTACCACCGTTAAAAATTTGCAGGGTAATATTTTAAAGAAAATGGACTCGATTTGGGAACTATAATTTGTTTCTTGGTTATTAGTTCTATCCATAAAAGAAATTCATTATGAATATATTAAGTAAATGGTCAGCTATAGTTTATGCACGTACCTATAGCGTAGATTTTCGATTTATTGCAATTCCTGAAGGATTTTCACAAGATGAGCTTGCTGAAATAGAACCTTATGTTTTGATGAGTACAAGCATCCCTGAGAAATTGCTAGGAAAACCACGTTGGAGTCTTATAAGAATGAATAGTTACTCTGTTTTTGGAGTTACTTGTATGGCTAGTGAGCTAGTAATTCCCGATGCGTATTATTCTGACTGGATTGATAAAACAAAAGATGATCATGGTCGTAGTCTCTATTTGTTTGCAGGGTATGCTTGTAAAGATATTGATGCAATTATTCCGAAGTATGAACAAATCAATCTATCTTTATTTTCTCAGTTATACAGGTATGTTGTTGAGAGTTGGTTTTTAAAGCATTATGAGAAAATGGCTCGAAAAACAAATAATGTTCCATATAACAATTCATTGAAATGCATTATTGATGAATCAGATGTGGGCTGTGATGATTTGGGTCTTTATAATGTGTTGAGTGATTCTAAGATAATGGTTATTCCTGATACTGATCATCAACGTAAAAATGATATTTGGAATATGGCTGCAATAAAGCCAGGGAAGATATCTCTTTGTATGGATCTTGATCGTTTAAGTGACGCATTAAAAAGTCCTTTTTTTATAGTATCAGCTCCTATTGAAAAAGAGGAACTGATAGAAAAAAAAATAATATTACAAGAAGATTTAATTTCAGATCATTTGTTTGAAAATGATCGTAATTTGCTATCAGAGGACAAAAATCTTAAAAGCAATGACCTCAACAATAAAAAGTTTGAAAAAGAAAAATTAAAAGCGAGTCGTTCAAAAAAGCCAATACAGCAGGAGTCTAATTTATTTGAATGTCATAAATCAAATGACTCTATTGAGAATATTCTTCATTTTGCTATTAATATTTTGAAAAAAGAAGTAGGAAAAAAAGTTAAAGATGTCCGCGATTTTTGTTGGTCAAGTGATAGTCTTTCAAATAGAAATCAAAAACTGACAAAAGAAAATAAAATAAACGATATTAATTATTATCAATTACACAAGTCCCCGACTTCGAAGTCTTCTAAAAGCGAAAATATAGCTCCAAAAGAAAAAGGAAAAACAGCTTCACCGTGGGATTTAGACTGAATGCCGGATGGTAAACGTTCGGTGAAAAAGCGTTCCGTATTCCGGACGTGATCCCATGTAACTAGACCACTTGGTTGTGGAAAAAATGCTTAAAATCAACCAAGGAGGTTACACGCATGAAAACCAAGCGTTACAGCACAGAACAGATCATCAGCATCCTGAAAGAAGGCGAAGCCGGCATGCCGGTCAAGGACCTTTGCCGGAAGTATGGTATCAGCGATGCGACGATTTACAATTGGAAATCGAAGTACGGCAATCTGTCGGTCAGCGAGGCCCAACGCCTCAAGGATCTTGAAGACGAGAACCGTCGCCTGAAGAAGCTGGTGGCTGATTATGCTTTCGACATCCAGATGCTTAAGGATATCAACTCAAAAAAGTGGTAACGCCCGAAGCCAAGCGCAATGCCGTCAGGTATTTGCATGAAAGCTTCGGGCAGAGTTTGAGAAAGCTTTGTGTGCTCTTGGGTCTCAGCCGAGCCAGTTGGCATTACAAGCCAAAAGCGGACCCTATGTGTTAATATAGATGGCGTGTCCTAAACGGAGGCGATCTATGGGTTATTCGCATGCAGTAAGATAAAAAGGGATAGGGGACGCAGTGCAATAGCGTAGAAGATTGTGTTTAGCCGTGCAGTAAGAAACCAAACGATGTGTGCTGGCTGCTTTTGAAAAGCAAAAACAACAAGAGAGCCATATGCCACGAGATGCGAGACGTGACATACCGGGAACGGTGTCTTATGTAATGCGGCATCACTAGTGTCCGGTTATAAGTCAAATAAATTCAACTGGTTACAGGTATGGGTATCCTCAATCGTGCCAGCTGAGTTCGTAACTAATTGTAAAATATCGACTTTCTCGAAGACACTGACACTCAGAATCTGTAGAAAAGTGTAGAGAGTTATATCCAAATTGAGTCTCTTTTTCACCAATGCAATAAGTACATATACCGAAATAGCTGTCCATATTTGCGTCTTTACTGCGTTTTCTGATGTACCATAGAATGCCTTGATTCGCAAATGCTGTTTTATCCATTTGAAGAACAATTCTATCTGCCATCTGCTTTTGTAAAGGTCGGCAATCACCTTCGGAGCAAGATCAAGGTTGTTTGTCAGGAACACATATATCTTGCCGGTTTCTGGAT
>Ga0209575_10001149_pt1 | contig 11416 bp, 8 predicted proteins | sample Medcelwee11metaG_FD_187172 | JGI IMG/M metagenome (GOLD analysis project Ga0209575, IMG submission 187172) | Freshwater pond sediment microbial communities from the University of Edinburgh, under environmental carbon perturbations - Medium... | ecosystem: Environmental > Aquatic > Freshwater >...
CATATAATCAGTGGCATAAAGAGATTGCACATAGTTAAACAAATTCTTAGAAACAAGAAAGAGGGATTTAAAGATTTGGTTATGGAGATTGCTTGTGGACTACATAATTTTAGATGTGATTGTCGCATGACTTCATACTAGGATTATGTATTCTAATACATAATAGACTTTATCGGAAATCCTCCTTGAGGCCGCATGCCGACTAGGGGCTACCCCTGTTTTCCGATAATGTCTAATTACGCTATTACTCAGTTAGATTTCTATAACTCACTTTTTTATATACAAAAAAGTATTGCCTTCTCTTAATTTTTTTTAGAGAAATTGAAATTGCGTATTTGTATATAAGATATTTTTATACATGCATAAATATATATTTTCAGATAAAGTCTAATGCAATTAGCGGAATGAAACGATTTCAGATACTTGTTAATCGCTTAAGAAGCAAGTCTAATTTCTTTAAGGATACTATTATTCGCCTTGCGGCAGGGCTTTCTAACCTAAAAAATAACTTTATACTTCAGTAAGTTATAAATATGGACAAGTCTAATATCCATAAACCAGTGATTAGATTATTACAGCAGGATGGGAAATTTTGACAGGCTAGACGGAATCCCTCGCTACTTAGCGCTCGGCGTGGAGGGCGGTGGTCGCGGTCACTCATGCCCGTATCATCTATGTATGCCACCACACAGACAAGCTGAGTGTTTGCGCGTAGCCTGCTAATCAGACATAAAAGTGGCTTGGAAAACTTGCCGATCTGGGTTTGCAACCTACTTTCATGACTGGTGCGACGCACCATGATGGCGTGCCGCCCACTGCTTTATAATTATCAGGAGATTTCCATGAACAAAGCCCATATCCAAGAAAAAGTACAAGATGTTGCTGAATCAACCGTTACCCGTTTGGCGTCTGGCGTACACGAAGCAGTAGATAAAGCAAGCGGCATGGCCGCCCAAGTCGCCGATAACATCGAAGCCAAAGGCGTGCAATTGAAAGACATACAGGAACAGTGGCTGGAAAATAGCCGCCGCTACATCGGCGAGCATCCGGTAAAATCCTTAGGCATCGCAGTCGTCGCTGGTTTTTTGCTGAGCCGTATACTGAGCGCTCGCTAAACACCGCCCGTCATGAATCAAAAACCCAGCGTTGCCTCAGACCCCCCTGTCGATGCGCCTGGCCTGATTCCAGAAGCCGCCCGCTTATGGCATGAATTGCGGGGACTCGCGCATGACCACCTGCAACTGGCGGCCCTGGAAACTCAACAGGCGGGTGAAAGCTTGGTACTCATGCTCACCCTGGGTATCGGCTTGGCGGGATTGCTACTCAGCGCGTGGCTAGGGCTGCTGGGCGCGGTTCTGGTCGGCTTAGTCACGCTGAAGTGGTTGTCGATCAGCAGTGCCTTGTTGCTGGCAGCCATCCTCAACTTGTTTGGTGCATTTCTGTTGTGGGGCAAGATACGCCAATACGGCCATCACCTAAGCTTTCCCAGCTACACCAGAGCCTTGCAACCACCACCCGCAGACCGTCCCGACGAGGAGCGCTTACCTTGAACGCCGCCCCTGTTGTTGCCAACCGCCATCCGCTTTCCCTGACCTTGCAAATTCGCGAGGCCGAAACTCGACTCCAACACCGACAAGGCGCAGTGCGACTGCGCGGGATTGCGCTGGGCCACCTTCTCCAACAACGAATCAGCACCCCCACCGCCTTGTGGTGGGCGGGCGGTCTGGGTTTTCTCCTCGGAGAATTCAGCCAACCGCCAGCCCCTGTCCCCGCCATAGCCGCCGTTCCCGCCCCCGCTTCGTCTTTCTTTGACACTGTGCTGACACTCTGGCGAGTCTATGGCTGGGTGGATACCGTACTTGCCGCCAGCGTAGCGGCAAACAGGCCAGCGACTAACCCGGATAACAACGCCACTTCTCATTAGCCTGAAAAAAACTGCCAGAAACTGCATATTTCTCTCTGAGCAAGATGGTGGATACTGCGACTACTGGATATTAATGAGAAGTTACCCAAAATTATTCCAAAGTCATTAACACGTACCTTCCTTCTAAAACTGTTCTAAAATCTCCATCAACCTTGCTGGAAACTTCTCCACGGGAAAATGCTTGCTCAGTAATGCAGGGTCTTGTTGGCTTGGATGTGCTAACCGGTCTAACTGTTCGGTGTGCGCACTCAAATAGGCATAGGCGATCTTTTTTGGACGGTTTTTGTTCTGTTCACTCAACCACATGCCCAACACCTGGCCATGATTTAATTCCAGACTTTTGAAATACTTTGTCCGCCATTCCAATAACTCAGGTGGTACAGGGGCGATATTGAGATCGATTAATACGAGATCAACGATGTTTTCTTCTTTCTTGAGAAAATCAAGCGCGTCTTTCAAACTGTAAACCTGTTTAATATTGTCTTCAGGTACATGCTTAGCATAAATTAACTCATCCATAAATGGTTTAACGGTTTTCAGTTGTTCATCGACAAACAAAATCTTAGTCTTGAACAAATCATTTTTTTTAGAGGTTGTCATGGTCTTTGCTCTCAGTTAAGGGAATCGTCGCAAGAGGCCACCATAAGTCGGCGATCACTCGTTGCTCGCGGCTGCTGTTGTCATTACGCAAGTTTAATTCGGCTTGATAGGCACGGGCACAGCTCAAACTGGAAGCCAAACCGACATGTGCGCCGCTTGTATGGCCTTCTGCGGTGGGTGTTAGCGTGGCACGCGGTTCAAATTTGAGCCGATCTTCTTCTGCGCTCATGTGTCCAGGATTACTGATACTCAAATGCCAGCGCCATTCATCGTGAAAACGGGTGGTGCTTGCCATAATCTGAATATCCGCGCCTACACCGCCATATTTTAGGGCATTGTGTAGTAAGTTGCGCACCACCCGCGCAAAGACTTCCTCTTTACCTTGCAGGGCAATCATCCAGATTTCATCATCCTGACTGTCTTCAAAATTGGTGACTTGCTGTTTATCGCGGATATAAAATGCATAATCCGCTAAGAATTTCTGAATGATTGTGCCTGGCTTGGGAATAGTTGCCATCAAATCAATATGCCCATGCCCTGTCACAGCCATGAAATTATCCGTTAAATCATACAATTCATCGGCACATTGTTGTGCAGCACACAGATATTTTTCAGCCCGTTGCGGCATACGGCGCGCCTGTGATAGTCGTTGCATCAGTGGACTCAAATCAGAGCGAATTTCATGAATCATCGCTTCTTCCCAGGCCCGACGCTCTTCACTGCGCTCAGCGTGCAAATAGAGGGTATACAAAAACCAGTGACAACGGCTTAATAAGATTTGTAAACGGCTGACACAAGGCACGTCAAAGTGATAGGATTGAACACTGTATAAAGTCAGTACAGCCAGCACGGTGTCACCGACAAAGACGGGAAAGCTAACTAGCGATTTTATTTTATCTCCCCACAATTCACGCCGCTGAGGGTCTTTCTCACCCGCTAACAGCCGCTTTTTTTGTTCGCTCTCAGTCCAGTTGGGTTGGTAGTATGTCCTCTTATTAACCCAGCATTGAACTGAAATATGTGCGCTTTCATCTTCACGCAGTAAACGCCGGTCTTTAGGCATGACTATTTCATCAGAGCAGTCCGCCACATACAAGGAATTATCATATTTGCTACCAGGTCGCCACAATACAGCATAGTCAGCCGTGCTTAAGGTCCGCGTCGTGAAAATAATAGTTTTTTGTACTTCCGTTATCAGTTGCTCATCAACCTTATATTGTTTGTTCAGCAAGGTATCAAGTCGATTAAATTCATGGTCATAATTTTGTGTTTCGTACCAAAAACTACGTGTCAGTGATTTGAGTTGATGCATCAGTTCTTTTGATATATCTTGTTCTGATCTACTGAATCGAGATTGCCAGAAGTAAGTAACGGGGGCTTTGTCTGGCTGGTCAAACACCCAAAATCCCATTGGGCGACAACCATTCTGAAACGGTTGTAGGTAGGGTAATTCCAAATGTGCCGTTTCTTTGAGATGCTGATTAAACCAAAGGCTTTTGATCTGGTTTTTTTCGTCAAATTCAGTGAAGCGTAAATCAGTCGGATAACCTTGTTTAAAAATATAAGCGCCAAAATACCGTTGGTATTCTTCGCTTGTGAGTTCTATCGGTGATTGCGCGGTGTGTCCCGCCGTCGGACAATGTTTGAGGACAAATAGCGTTTGAGAATTTTCAGCATAGACCTCCAACACCCGGTAAAAATATCCATTATTGAAGCCCTTTTCCTGCATTAGGCTGAATATGTCAGATAATATCTGCACTGAGCCTACTGGGGTAGTCCCAGTTTGAATGGGTACTGATGCATGAGATAATTTATGCAATCTTCTTTCACACACGTCCAGCCATAAAGCAGCCCAGACCTGTGTAAAACCACGCAATAGCGTAGAGTCTTTGGTATCCCTTTGTATCTCCTTAATCAGGTGTTGATGATATTTTAATTTTTCATGGGTCACTTTGATGTCCACAGAAGCGCTGTCCGTCAAAGTTTGCTGTAACTCCACGGTAATCCGAGCATAATCTACCCATCTATCAGGAAGAGATTCCTCGGTGGGGGTCTGCGCCGCAGAGGGTAGCAAGCGCATAAAATGATTCATGGCGAGGACATCAGGTAATGACTTCTTTAACGCTCTAGTTTCTTCTGCAATTTGCTGCTGCACCTGTTTTAACTCAACAGTATACCTCTCTACGGAAAGGTCTAGAAAAAGCGGCTTAAGAATTTTCCATAATGTTGTTTCTTGAGATGAAAAAATACTTTGGGATACATGGTCGATCCAGTTTATAAATTGGTTTAAGTAACGTTTCTTTTTACTATCCATCAGTTGTCTATGATGCTTGCTGTCTACCAGGCTTGCATGAGGCTCCTTGTCCATGAGTAGCTGATTAAGCTTGGGATAGTAATCTGGCAATTTAGAAAATCCCGCTAAAATCCCCTGCCTCTTAATTTCTAGGGTATCCCATAAAATGACCAAAATGCCTTCAATAAACGCGGGCATACCGTGGAATTCAGATGCATGTGCCAGCAAACTCACGCAGAGCGCATCTATGCGTTGCGTATAGTTCGACAGAAAGTATGTATGATCCGAAGGAAATTGTCGGAAGCGCTGTAACAAGGCTTGGGTTGTGTGTGGTTTTAAACCCTTAATTGCCTTGTGCCGTGCGTGGAGTACAATGCGCTCTCTTAATTCAGGATACACAGTCACATCTACCGACAACGCACATAATAAGCTTGCTAATGCACCATCGCGAGTTTTCTTGCACAGACTAACGAATCTTTGATGTAGCTCATTCGGAATATCGGCAAATGCCTTCCCCAGTACATGAAAAACGAATGCACGTAAAGTGCAACTCGTGCCGTCAAACTGTGTCTTGATATCCTCTAATAAAGCTATTACTGTCTCAAAATCGTGATGAGAATTGATTAACTCTCCTGCTGCCCAAGCTGCGCGTAAAGGGTGGATTTGAGCGTTTCGAGGTGTGCAATAGTTTTGTAATATGTTTTGTGTTATATGGCGCTGGCGGTACTGTTCAAGGTGTTGCTGATTTTCAGCAGAGAAAAACATATCCATTGGCTGGGTGTTTTGTGGCATTTCTGCAACCACCAAGATTTTACCAGCTAAGTCACCCAAAATATGATATGTCTTGCCTGCAAAATAGGTGCGCGCCAAACTAGAGAATGTCCAATGCGGTAAATGTAAAATACCACACTGCGCCCCCTTGTGGTCAAATAAGAACAGATGTTCCGCATCACACAAAACAGCTAACTGTGCATATTGGTGTTGATCAGAACTGAGAGTATGCGCAGTAATACCACGAATACTACCGGTCAGCACATTTAACCAGCGCAGACGCCCTTCGTGATCAAAGGCACGCAATACTCCATCATCCCCACCGCACACCGCCAGACAATCCGGCTGTTCCAAAATTGCTAAAGCATATTGTGACATACCGGTCACCCCAGCAGTTTTAGCCTCCACATGGGCTTGCCCCTCTTTTGCGTGTGACCAAGTATCTTCCCAATACAACACTTCTCCCCGTCCCCCCGCCGTTGCCCACAGGGTATTGTTTTTGGCCCAAGCCAATGCGGTGACACGTAAACGCAGTCGGTCTTTTGGCAAGTAAAACGGTGAGCTAACCGGTTGCCATTGCGCATGTGTATGGTTGCGCTCTAACAAATAAATCGGCGAGGGATGATGTGGTTCAGAATACCACTCGCCACCCAAGGCCAGATAACGCCCGTCCGCTGAGAATGCCGCCGCCCATAGTGATGCAAACGGAAGTTGTTCGGAGAACCAACGTACTTTGGATTCTTTGATCCGCAACCAGCCCGCACCCGACTGAGTTACTATCAGTACCTCGCTGGGATGTCCTGGCACACACAACAGGTCACGTACTCGAGGAGCGCTATCACCCGTGTCATCCGTGCGACTCAGTGATACTGTCCAAGCAGGCATATCCCGCCGGTCGCCTGAGTTTGGCATCACATGAAAAGCGCGTAACCGTTTATCACCACGAATACTGACCAACACGGTTGCGAGATTTTTATCGCTAGACGGCAGCATGATAGCGCGATTGACCAGCCCAGAACGGTTAGCATTTTTGAAAGCTGCAATCTCAGAGCCTACCCACGACCAACTATGAACGGCAACGGGTAACAGGTGGCGAAAATGAGTCAGCGCCAACAAAGAAGATAATTCTACAAAATCTGCCAATATATCGTGCTTAGATTTTGGTGAGTCTGAAGATACTAAACCATGCTCTAATTCATGAATACGCACCAACTCACTAGGAACCACAAGATATTGTGGAAAGTTCTGTAGCCAATCCGCATAGCGGCGCAATGCAAAGCGTGCATGGCATTGGCCGGTGTTTATGGTTGCTAAAAGAGACAGGATACAATGTTTCTGTTTAACCAGTGTGGTGATATCTGTTTCTCTTTGTAACTCTATCCAGTAAAGATAGACCAAATTGACCAACCAGCTTGCCGTATTACTATCTAAATCATTTTTATACGCTTCAAATGTTTTTCTATTTTCTGAAGTGGGTGAATACACCACTGCCAGCAAACCGAGCAACCGATATTGAATTTCCTTGCGTTGCAACTGTTGTTGAATCCAGTTAGGTGACACAGCGAGTTTTTTGAGATGAGTAATAAACTGCTGGCGTAATTGGGCATGGATTTCAGAATGAGGCGAAGAAGGCCACTTAAGCTGATCATAAAAAATTCGAGCGCAGTACAAACCATCAGTTCTCACAACGATTGCAACATCTATCCAGGCATGATTTTCTTTATCTCTATTCAATAAGACAATACTGTCTATTTGACCACCGAGAAAAATATCTTGTAACACATGGCCTTGTTTATTAAGAATATATAAGCGGTAATCGTCACAACCGGCTAAAATGAGTAACGGATAAATTTCTGGCTTGCTTGATGGTAATCCAAACTCATCTCTTATTTCATCAGAAATAACCGCTGGTATCACTTCCAATGCGCGTATCAAACCCAAAGTGGGAAAACGAGAAAAAACCGTCTCTTCTGCGGACTTAAACCAGACGGCATCGGCATTGCCACCCAATGCAAGATTCCCTTCATGCTCAGCGCTTGCCCACAGGCGCACTGTGTCCGGTATTTCTGTGGGCAACACCAGAGCTAAACCTGAACCCGCAACAGGTTGCGGATTATTAATTGAACCACGGCATATTTTTTTATCTTGAGCAGAGAGAAAAAATGCGCCAGTGCCGCCATTCCAACCGCCGATTTGCCGCCACAAGACCTCAGTTTCGGATGCGGCAGAAGTGGTACTTTGGACGCGTAGGCAGGATATGGATAGATTTTCTGGAGAGTAGTCTTTAACCGAGGGTAAAAATGTTAGAAAATTTAATCGCAGTAAATGTTCCGCGTGAGGGGTAAAAATCTGTAAAAAAACAATGCCTTCCCCATCATGCGACTGGTTAAAGCGCATTAAGTGAAAATTATCTCGATTATTTTTCTTGTTATTTTTTTCTATTAAATCAATAGATTGATGCTTTGATGCTGAGTTTTTATCCCTATTGTCTTCAGGCGATTCTATGACTAGACTAAGCGGAAGAAGCCCGCTTTTTTCAGCAGTGCCCTCGTAGCGCCACAACGACAAACTTCCGTGCCGATTCAGCACCGCCAAGACGGTGTACTGTTTGAGAGGAGTAGGTAGATCAAGTTTGATCAGCCAACGGCTATAGGGATCGGTAAGCGGGTGCCCGCCTGCACCAGAGTGTAAGGCCAGAGTACGACTGGGCTTAAACAGAAACGGCAAGGCCGCTGCCAGCGTGTCGGTATTCGGTTCTTCGGGCAATAGCGGTTCGGAACGTGGTAGGCGATTGAGTTCGTAAAGTTCGTAGCGGGAATCAGTATCAGGGGAGTTCATCGGGTTCGCTCAATCTGCTGTTAAAGTGACGATAAGATTACATCATCAGTTGGTGGGAATAAAGGGGGGAAGAATGTGTTATGCCATACTTCTGCCACCGTTGTCCTGTTGACTGATTAAAGGAAAGGATAATGGGGAATGTCGAGGTTGCTCAGCAGCGTACTATTTTTTATTGGGACACTTTTTCCTGTGTTCTTAATGCAGCCTATAGAGATAGTAATTTTTGGTGGATTTTATCCAGTAAAAACACGCTTTTTTCTGGTCGTGGCATGTGACGATCAGTGTGAGCCAGCCGAAAAACCACCGCCCGTCCCCCCCGCTCCAAGTTTGGATAAAGGTAAGGATACTGCGGAATCTGCGTCAAAATCGGAAGAATCAAAACCATCGCTGAACCTTCCTGAGGTAAAAACACAGACAATGTAGTATGGGAGATATTACACATCAAAAGTGACGTGATCGTTTATGGTGTTTACTGCAAGTCAAGTCGTTAGGTTTGTAATTCTGAATTTACACTTTATGGCATGTAAATAGTGTAAAATTAAATGGTTTAAATCTTAAAGAATGATTAGGTGGGAGCTTTTTATGGCAGATATATTTTTCAGCTACGCTAGGGCAGATGACGTGAATTATAGCGAACGATCACTGCCATGGGTTAGAAAAACGGTTGATCTAATACTTAGGCGCAGCCGACGCGATTTGGGGTCTGTCATTATAGATAAATTTTTTGATGTTGACGACCTTTACCATTCATGTCCAGCACAGCCACAAATAACTGATACATTAGAAAAATCATGTGTATTTTGTGCGTTTATCTCCGACGCCTATTTCAATCGAGAGTGGTGTCAAGAAGAGGTGAATTTCTTTACTTCTATCACTAAAAAAGACTGTCGGAATATCGTACTATTGGCAATAAGCCCATATGATCGCTCTTTTACTGAATATTCATCGTTGAATCCCATACCACAGCACCTAAACGATCTGATCAAGAACTGCTTAGGTAAGCTCATTCCATTTTATTTTTTTTATAATAAAAACTTCATGTTAGGGACACCTTCCGCACCCGGTCGTTTATATTCTCAGAAGATAGATAATGTCGCTGATGAAATTGTATCTTGTATTCGAAAATGCCGCAAAACCCCTATACCACCTCCTTCACCAGGTCGTTTGACCATCTATTTATCAGCAGTGCCGAATTCATTGAGTACCTACCGCGTTGCGGTGAAGCATCATCTGGAAAGTCTAGGCGTTAATGTGATGCCCGCCGATAATCTCAGTGCAAGCATCGAGCAAGGTATCAATCTTGCCGATAGAACTACAGGCTATATGAAACACGCCAATCTGCATGTGCAATTACTTGGTGCCGATCCACATCAAAACAACTATGCGTGTATCCAAGCTCAGGTAGCGCAGACTATGAAGATGCCAATGCTTTTATGGCGTAATATTCTACCTAGAGAAATCAATAATATCCAGGATGCTGACTATGAAAAATTGGTTAGACGTGCACAGAGTGGATCGTTTGAAAAATTCTTGCAACAGCTATCCAGTGAAATAGAATCCCTTTCTGGGGCACAAACTTCTCACTCTGCTGGTAATTGACCATGACGATACCAAGTTATCCATTTGTTGGTTTACGGCCATTTGAATCGCATGAGTCTGAGCTGTTTTGCGGACGCGATATACAAATAGAATATCTTAAAAAACGATTACCACAGAATGCTGATCCACAAAGTGCTAATGAAATGCATTTTATTGCTGTACTCGGGGTTTCTGGCAGTGGTAAATCCTCACTGGTTAAAGCCGGTTTATTGCCACGGCTTAGAGGAGATGTGCAGTGGCAGATTGCTGAATTTCGTCCTGGCGCTGCGCCTTACACGGCATTGTCCGAAGCCTTATTAAAAGACTCTGACGCGGCGTTATGTAAAGCGTATAAAGCAAGTTTGACTATTGATATTGAGGATTCCTTGCTGTCTGAGTTTTTGGAAGGTGATTTACGTCATGGCTCACGCAGCCTTCACCAATTGCTGGCGTTGCTTACCACACCGGGGGACACGTCGTGCCGCTATCTGTTGGTGGTGGATCAGTTTGAGGAATTGTTTCGTTACATGGACGATGCATTGCGAGAAGATGCATTGGGCTTTGTCAATTTATTATTAACCGCCGCCACGCATTCGCAGATTTGGGTGCTGATCACCATGCGTACCGAGTACCTAGAGCAATGCAGTCAATTCACTGGTTTGCCGGAAGCCATTAACAGTGGTTTGTATATGTTGCCACGTCTGACAGAGAAAGAATTGATAGAAACGATCAAAAAACCATTAGAAAAAGTTTCAGATTCACCCTACACCAATATTCGCTATACCATCACAGAGACGCTAGTGCAGTATTTGCTAAATGGCATGAGTGAATTGCCAACACTTGACGAGCGTGACTACATACCGGATCGCTTGCCTTTGTTGCAACATGCATTATATAGGGTATGGGGACAGGCATGTTCTAATCTTGCTGTTCCTGCTGTTCCTGCTGATGCTGTTTCTACTAATATTGAACTGACTGAAGCTGATTATGAAGCCATTCACACACTGTCTGCCGATAGAATTTTGCAGGGATCTGGCAATCAGAGCCAAGTTGACTCTTTAAAAGCCTATTTAGACGACTTAGAAGAACATCACGATGTCGGCAACAATCCTTTACAGGAGGCACTGATTCAACACTTAGAAGAACTGTTCTATGATTTTAAGCCTGATGAACAAAAATATGTAGAAAAAATATTTAGCGCTTTAGTCGAGTATGATTCAATTAACCAGCGCCTGGTCAGGCGAGTCTGTAGTTTTGAAAATATCTGTGCATTATTCAGTGGCGATCAAAGCATCATCGCCAGTGAACTTATAGCCATATTATACCATACATATGTTATAATAAAAAACCTGATTCTCAACAAAGCAACCCAACAGGAGTAATGTATGACAGCGCAAGATAATTTGCTATTT
>Ga0209575_10001152_pt1 | contig 11400 bp, 10 predicted proteins | sample Medcelwee11metaG_FD_187172 | JGI IMG/M metagenome (GOLD analysis project Ga0209575, IMG submission 187172) | Freshwater pond sediment microbial communities from the University of Edinburgh, under environmental carbon perturbations - Medium... | ecosystem: Environmental > Aquatic > Freshwater >...
GAAACCAGCGACATCAGTTCGACCACCGTGGAAAACAGCAGTTCGCGTGGATACTGGCGTTGCCGGTGAGTCTCGAACACTTCGTCGACCCAGGCGGCCGGCATCGCCCGCTCCAGCGCCAGCCGTGCCATGACGCTGGCCGGTGCCTGCTTCTCGAAACGCGCCAGAATCGCATCCCACATCGTCTTGCCCTCCCGCTTGATTAATCATCGGGAGAGTTTACGCAAAGACCTTGAAAGGGCTGGGGATCAGAGGTCCTAGCATGCGAAACCCTCGTTTTATACTCGTCACCCTGCTGGTGGCGCTGCCGACGCTGGCCAGTGCGCAGCCGGCGATACCGGAGCAGCCCGAAGTCCTGCGGGTCGACAAATACACCGACGATGGCAGCGAGGGCACCCTGCGCTGGGCGATCGAGCGCAACAACGAGAAGCCCGGCCACTATCGCATCGAGATCCAGGCCGTGGGCGAGGCGCCCTACGTGATCAAGCCCGCCTCGCCGCTGCCGCCACTCCTGGGGCCGGTCGTGCTGGAAGGCAGCCTCTGGCAGCGGACCGGCGAGTACATCGCCATCGACGGCTCCGACTACGTCAAGGGAGATGGCGCCCTGGCCTGTCCGGGCGCCAATCCGGGCGAATTCGGCACCAACGTGCGCACCACCACGCAGCCCGGCCTGATCCTGCGGGATACCCATTCGGTGCACATCAGCGGCCTGGAAGTGCGCAACTTCTGCATCGGCATCCTGATCAACCGGGCCAGCAACAACCTGATCCGCGACAACCGCATCGTCGCCAACAAGGGCGGCGCCGGCATCATGCTCACCGGCGACGACGGCCAGGGCAACCCCACCTCGACCACCACCAATAACAACAAGGTGCTGCGCAACCAGCTGATCGACAACGGCGACGGCCTGGAGCTGACCCGCGGAGCCGCCTTCAACCTGGTCGCCGACAACCTGTTCCTCTCCACGCCGCTCAACCCCGAACCCTCCCAGGGCATCGAGATCCTCTGGGGCAACGACAACACGGTGGTGCGCAACCGCTTCGAGAACTATTCCGACGGCCTGCAGATCAACTGGGGCAAGCGCAATTATCTCGGCGCCAATGAATTCACCGGCAACTCCATCGGCCTCAACCTGAGCGGCGAAAGCAATATCGCCGACGGCAACCTGATCCACGGCAACCGTATCGGCATTGCCCTGCGGCCCGAGGCCGCGCTCACCGCCACCCGCCTGAGCGCCAACCGCATCTGGAACAACAGCCAGGATATCCGCCGCTGCGAGGCCGGCAGCTCCTGCGTGGAGGGGCAGCGAACCGGTGCCATCGTCTTCGGCGTACCAGCGCTGGAGCATGCCGATTTCGTTGGCTCGCGCGGCAAAGGTGACAACCCCAATCCGGGCAAGCGCCACAAAATCTGCGCTCCGGGGGCAGTCGTCGACGACTGCCAGCCGATGCCCAACCGCAACCAGCAACCGCCGCTGCTGACCGGTATCGAGACTCAGGAAGGCCAGCGCCAACTCGCAGGAGAGCTGCGCGGCGAGCCGAACGGCAACTACCGCCTGGAAGTATTCGGCAATCGAGCGGCCAGTGGCAGCGAAGCCGAGGAATACCTGGGCGAACTGTACGTGCCGACCGATGCCCAGGGTCTGGCCCGCTTCACCTTCCCGGTCACCGATCCCTCGCTGCAATCCTTCACCGCGACGGCCACCACCCCGGACGGGGCCACTTCCGAGCTGAGCAGCGCCCTGATCGTCAGCCAGGCCTCGAGGGCCGGAACCGTACCAGCGGCAACGGTCCAGCAGGCCGAATCGGCTGCCGCCCTCGAGCCGGTACGCCGCATCGTCCTCAAGAATGTCGTCATCGGCGAGGGGGCCCCCAAAACCATCGTGCCGACCACGGCCAAGACGGCAGCCACGCTGCTCGCGCAGGCCGAGCGTATCGGCAGCAACAAGGACGTGGATATTGCCGAGTTCCGCATCGACTATCTGGATATCGCGCTCGACGGCGAAGCGCTTGCCAACCTTGGCCCGCAAGTGGCCAAGGCGCTCAATGGCAAGCCCATGATCCTCACTTTCCGCACCAAGGCCGAGGGCGGCGCCACCGCCATCACTGACGAGGCGTATGGAAAGCTGTACTCGACCCTGCTCAAGGCGGGCTTCGCCGACATGCTCGACCTGGAAATGTTCCGTGACGAGCAGGTGGTCCGGCAGATCGTCGCCGAAGCCCACCAGGCCGGCGTCGCCGTGGTGATGTCCAGCCACGACTTCGAGAAAACGCCGGCGACCGAGGAAATCATTGCCCGCCTGCGTCGCCAGCAGGACTTGGGGGCGGACGTCCTCAAGATCGCGGTCATGCCCCATGACGCCGATGACGTGTTGAGGCTGCTGGACGCCACATGGCAGATGCGTAGCCGCTATACCGACCGTCCCTTGCTGACGATGTCGATGGGCGGAACCGGTGCGGTGTCCCGCCTGTCCGGCGAGGTGTTCGGTCAGGCCCTGACGTTCGGCATGATCGGCCAGGCTTCCGCCCCCGGTCAGATCGATGTTACGGAGCTGCGCTCGGTGCTCGGTACCCTTCATGAGTCGGTAAAGGCCCGCTGATCCCGTGAGTGCTCGAAAAAGCCGACACAGTGTATGCTCGGCACTCCGGAAACGCTGAAAGTCGCTCGAATCGAGGATGGCGTCTTTCAGTTCAAATGACGGTGTCAAACAAAGGGGCCTGTCTGACGAGAGGCCCCTTTTTTCGTGTGCACGATGTCCAGACGCCCAACGCCGCAAGCGTTATCGGCGAGGGCGTCCAGAGGTGAGCCGATGAACAAGCGAAACAGACTGGAAAGCTTCAGCGCCCGCGAGGACGACCTGGAGGATTTCGCTGCGGAGATCCGCCAGCCCCGTCCGGTCGAACCGCGAGAACGAGCGGGCAGCCTGGTCCTGCAGATCGCCCTCGGCGTCTGGCTCGGCGGCCTGGCGCTGGGGCTGACCTGGTACGGCCTGTCGCTGGTATTGCCGGAGATGGCCAACCTGCAGGTGTTCCTGCGCTGAGGACGGCTTTCCGGGCACCGACCGTCACTGGCCGGGCGGGCGCAGGCGGTACTGCTCGGGGATCTGCTCCAGGCTGCCGACGGTGACGCCGAGATTCTTCCAGCGGCCATCCTTGAGCCCGTAGATGCAGCCATGCACGGATAGCGGCTGGCCGCGATGCCAAGCGTTCTGCACGATGGACGTATGGCAGACGTTGGCCACCTGCTGGATCACGTTCAGCTCGCAGAGCCGATCCACCCTGGCTTCCTCGTCGGCCAGGCCGGCCAGGTGGCTGCGGTGCTCGTAGCAGAGGTCGCGGATCGAACGGAGCCAGCCGTCGATCAGGCCCAGCTGGGCATCCTGCATCGAGGCTCGCACGCCGCCGCAGCCATAGTGGCCGCTGACCAGGACGTGCCTGACCTTGAGCACATCGACCGCGTACTGGATGACCGACAGGCAGTTGAGGTCGGTATGCAGCACCACGTTGGCGACGTTGCGATGGACGAACAGTTCGCCCGGCAGCAGGCCGACGATCTCGTTGGCCGGCACCCGTGCGTCGGAACAGCCGATCCACAGGTATTTCGGCACCTGCTGCCGGGCGAGCTTCTCGAAGAAGTCCGGGTCCCTCTCCTTGATGGACTCCGCCCAGCGCACATTGTTTTCGAACAGCCGATCAAGATCGCCCATTGTCATTCGCTCCCTGCCATGCCTGAACCGGCCATCCCCGGCCAGCCGCACCCGATTGTCGCCAATACCCCGGCGAGGCCCTACCGGATCAATCCAGCAGGGTGCAGACCATCACCAGGGCGTCCTCGCGCCCGCCGGCAGCCGGGTAGTAGTCGCGGCGCCGGCCGACCTCATTGAAACCATAGCGCTCGTAGAGCCGGTAGGCGCTGCCATTGCCGGCGCGCACCTCGAGGAAGCACTCCGCGGCCTGGCGCGCCCGCGCCCGCACCATCAGGTGCTCGAGCAGCCGCTGACCGAGCCCGCGCCCCTGGCTTTGCGGCTTGACGGTGATGTTCAGGAGGTGGGCCTCGTCGAGAATCACTTGGATCACGCCGTGACCGACCTGCTGGCCGCCCTCGAACATCAGCCAGCATTCGTAGGACTTCAGGGCGTCCTGAAACGTGCCGCGGGTCCAGGGATGGCTGAAGGCCGCATATTCGACCTTCAGCACCGTCTCCAGATCCGCCTCGGTCATCGGGCGGAAGCTAATCGCATCATTCATTCACAGATATCCAACGCATACGTACCCGGCGCATGGTGCGCCATAGCTCGGCCTTGCAGGCCGGTTCCTCCATCAGCGTTTCCAGTCCGGGCAACGCCCAGAGCGGCGGCAGGCCTTCGATCCGCAGTTCGCGGTGGTAGGCCTCGGCCTCGACCGCGCCGGCGAAGCGCAGCGCCGGCAGGCCGACCAGCCACAGGCAGGCGCACGCCTCCTCCTCCAGCCGCGCCGCGACAAAGGTCTGCACGTACTCCCGCGCCGCCTGCGGCCCCTGGTCCAGCTTGCCGCTCCTGAGCAGCGGCCAGCGCACCGGCTCGCCGAGCGGGCGCGGGCTGTCGGGCAGGCCGGCGGCACGCAGCAGGTCCTTGAGCAACAGATAGGCCGGGTCGCGGCTCTGGAAGGAGTCGCCGGTGGGCAGCTCGACCAGCAGTGCGCAGCAGCCGGCGCGCAGCAACTGCAGGGCGAAGCGCGGCGGCGGTAGCGGCACGGCCTTGGGCGTGGCGGGCTCGACCGCGCCCTCGCTGGCAGCCACGGCAGGCGCCTCGATCCTCGCGGCGGGGCGCGGCACCTCGATCTTCGGCCGCTCCACCGGCCGCTGACGCGGAGGAGCCTCGGGCACGACCTTGAGCTCTGCATCCGGGCGGAGGACCGGCACAGCCGGCGCTGCCGGTGGCTCGAGCGGTTCGAGCAGCTCCGGCCGCGACGGGGCGGCGAACGGCAACGCCACCCGCGGCAGCCAGCTGACCACCTGCATGGCGCCGAGATAGGCGCGGCGACGGGCCTCGTCGATCAAACGTCGGCCGCCTGCGGATGGGCCTTGGGCACGCCGGCCTGCATCAGGTTCAGCGCATTGATGTAGGCCTTGGCCGAGGCCACCAGGATGTCGATGTCGGCGCCGTTGCCGTTGACGATGCGCCCGCCCTTCTCCAGACGCACGGTGACCTCGCCCTGGGAGTCGGTGCCCTCGGTGATGGCGTTGACCGAATAGAGCTGCAGGCTGGCCTGGGAAGCGGCAACCGACTCGATGGCCTTGAAGATCGCGTCCACCGGGCCGGCGCCCTCGGCCGTCGCCTCCTGGTCGTGGCCGGCGACGGTGAGCCGCAGGTGCGCCCGCGGCACCGTACCGCTCTTCGAGACGACCTCCAGGGAGTGCAGCCGGTAGTGTTCCGGGGCCTCCTCGTCCTGGGTTTCGGAGACCAGCGCCTGCAGGTCCTCGTCGAAGATCTCGTGCTTCTTGTCGGCCAGTGCCTTGAAGCGGGCGAAGGCCGCATTCAGCGCAGCGTCGTCGGCGAGCTGGATGCCCAGCTCCTCCAGGCGGGTACGGAAGGCGTTGCGCCCGGAGTGCTTGCCCAGCACCATCTTGTTGGTGTGCCAGCCGACCGACTGCGCCGACATGATCTCGTAGGTCTCGCGGTGCTTGAGCACGCCGTCCTGGTGGATGCCCGACTCGTGGGCGAAGGCGTTGGCGCCGACGATGGCCTTGTTCGGCTGTACCGGGAAGCCGGTGATTCCCGAAACCAGCCGCGAGGCGGCGAGGATGTGCGGAGTGTCGATGTTGGTGTAGACGCCAAGCAGGTCGTGGCGGGTCTTGATCGCCATGACGATCTCCTCCAGCGCGGCATTGCCGGCACGCTCGCCGAGGCCGTTGATGGTGCATTCCACCTGGCGCGCCCCGGCCACCACTGCGGCCAGCGAATTGGCCACGGCCAGGCCGAGGTCGTTGTGGCAGTGCACCGAGAACACCGCCCGGTCGGCGTTGGGGATGCGCGCGAGCAGCTGGCCGATCATCTCGCCGTACTGGTGCGGGATGGCGTAGCCGACGGTGTCCGGAATGTTGATGGTGCGCGCGCCGGCGGCGATGGCCGCCTCGATGATCCGGCAGAGGAAGTCGATTTCCGAACGGCCGGCGTCCTCGCAGGAGAACTCCACGTCGGCACACAGGCTGCGCGCCTTCTTCACCGCCCGCACGGCCTGTTCGACCACCTGGTCGGGCTGCATGCGCAGCTTGTATTGCATGTGGATCGGACTGGTGGCGATGAAGGTGTGGATACGCCCCGAATTGGCGTTCTTCAGCGCCTCGGCGGCGCGCTCGATGTCGGCGTCCACGGCACGCGCCAGGCTGCACACGGTGCTGTCCTTGATGCTCTCGGCGATCGCCTTGACCGCCTCGAAGTCGCCCGGGCTGGCAATCGCGAAGCCGGCCTCGATCACGTCGACCCTGAGCCGCTCCAGCACCTTGGCGATGCGCAGCTTCTCGTCCCGGGTCATGGACGCGCCGGGGCTCTGCTCGCCGTCGCGCAGGGTGGTGTCGAAGATGATGACGCGGTCTTTGCTGCTCATTCGCGGGCTCCTCACGGCCCCGCCGCGCAGTCGGCGGGGCTCAGGCTTGTTCGACGCTTGCAGGAGGGCAAGCCGATAACCGAATTGTGGCCGGAAACGCTGCAGGCGGAAAGCCGCAGGCCGGCCCTTCGTCCTCCCGCTGCGCGACGCGCCCCAGCCTCCGACTTTACTTCTGCTCCTTCTCCAGAACGATCTTCGGCGCCCACTGCAGCCACTCGTCATTCGCTTCACCGAACAGCGGGAAGGTTTGCCCCGGAGTAGCCGGCCGGCCCATCTGCTCGCCCTCCGGAGTGGCGAAGGCGATGCCGCCCTCGAGCAGGGTTTCCAGCGACTCGGTACGCAGTTGCGCGCCCTTGAGCAGGCCGAAGTCGAAGCCGAAGCCGCTGCTGTTCCAGAAGCGGCTGCCGCTGCGTACCAGCGGCGCGTAGCGCGGCTCGATGAGGATGCTGACCAGTACCCGGTCGGCGTTCGGGCCCAGTTCGAATCCGGTGACCTTGCCCACCGTCACCTCCCGGTAGGTGACCGGCACGCCGGCCTTGAGCGAGCCACGCCGCGGCGTGCTGAGCACCAGGTTGAGTCCGGCCTCCTTGGTGGAGGCGGTCGGCGCCTGGGGTGCGGCGACGAAACGGGTCTGCCGGGGAGAGCTGCCCGGATCCGGACGCACCTCGAGGTAGGGGCCGCTAACCAGGGTGTCCAGATTGGCCGTGCGCATCAGCCCCAGTTCGGGCCTGACCACCCAGAACAGGCTGCCGGCGCGGGCGATGCGCTCGCCGGCCTGGGTGATCCGGGCGGCGAGCAGCACCGCTTGCAGGTCCTCGCTCAACTCGACCCGCTCCACCTTGCCGACCTCCAGCCCCTTGTAGCGGATCGGCGTGCCGGCCTTCAGCCCATCGCCACTGTCTACGCGGATCTGCAGCTCCAGCCCCGTCTGCAGGGCGCTCTCGCGGTCGGCATGCAGCGCATAGCGCGGAATCCGCCGGCTGCTGGCGGGCGCCTCGGGATCCGGCGTTTCGAAGGCGATGCCGCCGGCCAGCAGGCTCTGCAGGGACTCGCTCTTCACCTCGATCCCGGACAGACCGCCGCTCAGAGTGATACCGCTGGCGTTCCAGAAGCGTGTCGAGCCGTTCACCAGACTGGCGTATTCCGGCTCGATGTGTACGCCCAGCAGTACGCGGCGGCGGTTGCGGGACAGCCGGAAGCTTTGCACCGAGCCGACCTTCATCTGCCGGTAGAGCACCGGGCTGCCGACATCCAGCGAGCCCAGGGTGTCGCTGCTCAGCACCAGATGCAGACCGGGCGCACCGAGATCCATCGGCGGCGCCTTGGGCCGGGCGACGAATTCGCGCAGGGACGCAGCGCCCTTCTCGCCCGGGCGCATGCCGATGTAGTTGCCCTTCACCAGCGCCTCGAGGCCGGTGACGCCGCCCAGGGAAATCGAGGGCTTGACCAGCCAGAAGTTGGTTCCCTCGACCAGGAAGTCCTCGGCCAGGGGGTCCATGACCAGCTCAGCCCTGGCGCTGGAAAGGCCGGACTCGATCTTCAGCGTCTTCAGGATGCCGACCTGGATCCCCTTGTACATCACCGGAGTACGCCCGGCCTGCAGCCCCTCGAAATCGCTCAGCTCGAGCATCACCTTGATACCGGTCTGGGCGGCGTCGAAGCTGTCATAGAGGCGAAACGGCAAGCGCGGATCGGTGGGCGGGCTGTCCTGACGATTCTCCGGCGTGGCAAAGGCGATGCCCCCGGCCACGATGCTGGCCAGGGACTCGGTGCGGAACTTGACGCCGCCGAGCCCGGCATCGATCGTGATGCCGCTGGCGTTCCAGAAACGTGTGTGCTTGCGCACCAGATGGGCATAGGCCGGCTCGACGAAGATCTTGATCTCCACCGTGCTCAGGTCCTGGGCCAACTGGTAGCTTTTCACCCGACCGACCTGGATCTGCTTGTAGAACACCGGGCTGTCGCGGTTCAGCGAGCCCAGCCGCTCGGCCTTCAGGGTGACATGCAAGCCCGGCGTGCTATCCGGCAGCGGCGGCTCTTCGGACAAGGCGGTGAACTTCTTGCTCGGCTCGCCATCCCCAGGACTGACGGCGATGTAGTTGCCCGACACCAGGGTTTCCAGGCCGGTAATGCCGGCCAGGCTGACCCGCGGCGTGACCAGCCAGAAGCGCGTATTGCTGCGCAGATAGGAGTCGACCTCCTTGTTCATTTCCAGGGTGGCGATCACCCCCTTGTTCGAGCCTTCGTCATCCAGGGTGAGTTCCACGACCTTGCCGACCGGCATCCCCTTGTAGATCACCTCGGTCTTGTTGACCTGGATGCCCTCGCCACTGGTGAAGCGTACCTGGACCTCGATGCCGGCCTGGCTGTAGGTACGCCAGGCCAGCCAGGCACCAATCAGCAGGGCGATCAGCGGCAGCACCCAGATCGCCGACCAGGTGGAAGCCGGACGGGTTCTGGCCTCGGGCAGGTCATTCATGGTCATCGTCGGACTCCGTATTGTCCCAAATCAGGCGAGGATCGAAGGTAACGGCCGCCAGCATGGTCAGAATCACCACGGTGGCGAAGGCCACGGCCCCCAGGTTCGGCTCAACCCTGGCGAGGGTGCCGAAATTGACCACGGCCACCAGGATGGCGATGACGAAGATGTCCAGCATCGACCAGCGGCCGATCCATTCGATGAAACGGAACATGATGATCCGCTGGCGGGCGGAGAGCGGCTGGTGACGCTGCACGGAAATCAGCAGCAGGGCGAGGCCGACCAGCTTGAAGGTCGGCACCAGAATGCTCGCCACGAACACCACCAGCGCGACGGGCAGGGACCCCATGTGCACCAGGGTAATCACGCCGGACATGATGGTGTCAGGCTCCCCCTTGCCCAGGGAGCTGACGGTCATGATGGGCAGCAGATTAGCCGGGATGTACAAGATGGCGGCGGTAAGCAGCAATGCCCAGGTCCGCCCCAGGCTGTCCGGGTGGCGAGCATGCACGCGCGCCCCACAGCGCACGCACCGTTGTCCGTCGTGGCCCTTCTCCTGCCGGTTCAACTGATGGCATTCCGGGCAAATAAGAATTCCCGCATCAATGGCTCGCATGGCCCCTCCCCCGGGACAGGGCTTCCCAGATCTGGTGCGACGACATGATGACCTCGAGCCAGAGCTGTACCAGAAGCAGGCCAATGAAGCAGGCCAGCCCTACTCCCAGCGCCAGATCGGCCAGGGAAACCAGCTTGACGATCGAAACCAGGATCCCCATCAAATAGACCTCCAGCATGCCCCACTCCCGCAGATGGTGGTAGGCGCGGTATAGCAATAGGCCATAAGCGCGGCCGATATCCCAGCGGATGCTCAGCAGGACAATCAGCTGACAGAGCAGCTTGAGCAGCGGAATACCCATACTGCAGAGGAAGACGACCACCGCAATACCCTGTAGGTCGCTGTCATAAAGAGCGGCAACCGCGCTCCAGACCGTATCCTGGGTCGTCTGACCCAGGAGGCGAAGATGCAGGATCGGCAGGAAATTGGCCGGCACGTAGAGCAACAAGGCAGCGATGACCAATGCCAGACTGCGCCCCAGCATATGAGGCCGATCGCTGAACAGCTCGAAACCACAGCGGGGACATTCGGCACGTTCGCCTGCGGAGAGCTTGGGCTTGAGCATCAGCAGGTCGCATTCATGACAGGCGACCAGCTCATCCAGAGGGAGCTCCGTTAAATCAAGGGACCGATTCAAATCATGCATGGCAGATGCCCAAATGAAGCGGCTGCCTATTCTAAACGAGCATGGCTGCTAGTGTTATGACACAGCTAAATCTGCGTCATGCATAATGTTGGCATGGAACATTACAGAATCATCCTCAGTCCTCAAGAAAGAGCGCGGTTGCACGAGCTGACAAGCAAAGGCAGGACCGCGGCAAGCCAAGTCATCAACGCCCTGATCCTGCTGGCTTGCGACCGCTCGCAAGACCAGGGGCCGCGCAAGACCAGCGCACAGATCGCCCAGATGCTGGGGGTGAGCCAGCGCAAGATCGATAACCTCAAGCGACGTTGCGTGCAGGAAGGTCTGGAGTCGGTGCTGGTGAGAAAGAAACCCCGGCGCGAATATGCCCGCAAGGTCGACGGCGAACTCGAGGCACGCCTGATCGCCCTGAGCTGCGGACCTGCTCCCGAAGGCCATGCGCGCTGGACGCTCAAACTGCTGGCCGAGCGTGCGGTGGAGTTGGAATATGTGGACTCGCTGTCGTCGGAGACGGTGCGACGTGCCCTAAAAAAGTATATGGACTCTCCCCACAAGTGGTGAGTAATGCTGTTTCAACCCTGTCGTCAGTGCGGTTGCATTCGTATATCCGGCCTTCCATGGGCGTTGCCGCCCGGGCCATTCTGTAGTTCGCGCAACGGGGGCCAAGCGCTCAATCGATCACCAGGATCAGCATTTTTATCGGCCTTGCTCCGCTGCAGGACTCGCCTGTTCCGACAGTGTCGCTATTCACCACAACCACGAGAAAACTGACGCCTGATTACCCTGGCCCGCCGTCAGGCGGGCCGGCTGCTCTGCCACTCTCCGCTGAAGCGCCGCTCATGGCGCCACACCGCCCAGCAGATCCGTACCAGCTTATTGGCCAGCGCCACCGCCGCCAGCAGGGCGGCTCGCGCGCCGTGGATCAGCAGGGTGCGTACATAGACGTTGCCTTGCCGGCTGATATGCCCCAGTTTGCGCCGGTCGCCGCTACTGAATTCGCGCGGGGTCATGCCCAGCCAAGCACTCAGCTGCCGGCCACTGGCAAAGCGCTCGGGCTGGCCGACCGCCGTTTTCAGGG